>Ga0307515_10011574_pt1 | contig 16733 bp, 9 predicted proteins | sample 17_EM_MG_FD_194513 | JGI IMG/M metagenome (GOLD analysis project Ga0307515, IMG submission 194513) | Populus trichocarpa ectomycorrhiza microbial communities from riparian zone in the Pacific Northwest, United States - 17_EM | ecosystem: Host-associated > Plants > Roots > Unclassified | place... | reverse complement strand
TATTATTTTAATTTCTTCATCTTTCAATTTTTTTATTTTTTAGATTTGATCTCTATTATTTTGATTATTATTTATTTTATTTGAGATAATTTATGAAATTATATTTTTTTTCAATTTCATTCTCATTTAACTTTTTAATTTGTAAGATTTGTTCCTCATTATTTTAATAAACTTGAGAAAAATAAAACATTAATAAGTTATTTTCCAGCTCATTTTTCATGACATAACCAAACACTAGAAAATATTTTCCAACTTATTTTCCATTACACTACCAAACATCAGAAAATAATTCACTTTTCTGGAATTCACTTTCCAAAAAAAAACTACTTTCCGGCAAACAAACAAGGCCTAATAGTTAACAGAACTTTAAACCCCAAAAGGAAAATAGTTTTGATTAATTGTGGATTATAATAGTGGAATTATATTTTTACCCTTCAAAAAAACTACTCAAGACTGTTCATTTTTCATTTTATCTTCGTTCGGGGTATCTCAGTCTTTCCATAATTTTTTGCATAATTCAATTACTTGGTGACCCTTAAAAGCAAAAAAAAAAAAAATTTATTGCCCTTGGAATTAAAAAGTCTTAGGTTTTGCTTTAGAGGCATGTTGGTATTTTCATATTGGTTTTTTTTTTTTTTGTAATTAACGTGTGGTCCCAAGGGTGATTTGGTGATTTTTTAATTAAAAAATATTTAAAAAAGAAAAATCGATGGCACGTTCATGGAACGCACTAGCGAGTACGCCACTCTGCCATCTTTAAATGGTGTGTGTTGTGGCTCAAGATAGGTAAAAACTAGTTTCCCTGGTGTTTTTCGATTCACGACGACAAGGGCTACCTCTTCTTACGGCACATGAGACTTAATTCCTGACAGTTTGGTGGTGATTGACTTTTTTTCTCTTATTTTTTTTATTTTCTCTTTCTTTCTTGATTTTTATGTATGCCCTTGCAACATTTCACAATAACCCTTCAAGTTTTTTTCCAATAGGATTTGGTCCCTGCTTTTTTAATTGCTATTTCTTTTATTTGAATTAGTTTAATAAATTGAATTTTTTTTCGATTTCATCCTCCACCAATTTTTTTCATTTTAAATTTGGTTCTCATTCTTTTGATTGTTATTTAATTTATTTTTGACGGTTTTTGGAATTAATTTTTTTTTTTACAATTTCATCCTCCTTCATTGTATGTATATATTAAATTTTATTCTCATTCTTTTGATTGCTATTTTTTAACCTTAATTTTTTTTAAAAATTGAATTTTTTTATTTCATCCTTCAACCTTAAATTGAGCTTTTTGATTGACTTCATGTCTAAGATTTAACAGGTTATGAATTTGAAAAGTTAACTCAAGTTTAGGAGAATCGCTCGAGTTCATTTGTTGTTTTTTTTTTTAAGCTCATGTATTTTATATTTTTTTAAATAAATTGCTCGATAATTATTTTAAAAAATATATCATCCAGTATATCACCATCTCCATTCATTTTATTATTTTTTTAAGGTTAGAAAAAATAAATTAACCCACAAACATAGTGTAAGGTATTAAATCATTTGTTTTTTTTGTTTTTTCTTAAACTCATGTTTTTTTTCGGTTTTATCCTTCGACACTTGATTTATTTGAGGATTGACCTCCTTTTTTTTTGTTTCTATATGATTTCTCACTAATTTTAAAAAATAGCATGGGTTATCTCGGGTCTTTTTATTTATTGTTCATTGTTATTTTTTTAATCATATTATTATATTAACTCAACTTAATGGATCAAATCAAATCAATTACCCTAGTCTTAAATTTTTCTTTCTTCTTTAAAAACACTAGTCTGAGCCTCTTTATAGCGTAAGACACTATTCTAGGTTTGCTCGAGTCATTTTTTTTAATTTTTTTTAATTAAATGTTTTTATTTTTATTTCACACCCTCAATATTTGGTTGATTTTAATTAGAGTTTTTAATTTGTTTTAATTTAAATTTCATGGTGTTATCACGAGCTCATGTCCCATATCAAGAGTTTCACAGATTAAACATGGTTGGCTCTGATCGATTTAATATGTTAGCATCTCGATATATATTTTTTAAAATGTCATACGGTGTGTCATTATCTTAATATTTTAAAAATTAGTCATCCACTATACATCGGACTTCGGACTTCTGACTTCATATTGTTTTTATATTTTTTATAAGGTTATAAAAAAAAGATCAAACTCGCAACATTACACGAGTTAAAAATTAGACAGTACTAAATAAGTAGATCATGCAAGTCAATCTATTAGAATCTCAACCATTTCTGATATATATATATATATATATATATATATATATATATATATATATATATATATATATATATATATATATATATTTGTTTTTGACAATGCTCTTCTTAAAATCATAACATGTGACTATGTTTATTTTAGGTGTGTAATACATATAAAATTTTGTAGTTATATTTCAAAATAGAAAAATTATACTCTGGTCACAAAAATAGCAACAAAAGAATATCAGGAATGACAAATTAAATACTAAATATGATAGGGAAGTGATGAAGAGGGAGAGAGTTCTGGTCCCTAATCATGTGAGTGTTTTTAAAAAAAAAACTTCTTTTGCTTGTCACATGCTTTATATATAGAACTTATAGTTTTTTTAAATCAAATCATGGCATGATTGACTAGATTAATTTTTTTAAAAAAATAGACTAATAAATTGGAAACTTAATTATTTTATAAAGATAAAATTGACTAAATTAAAAATATAAAGATATATTAGAAACATATATCATGATATAAGGATAATAAATCCTAATCAGATTCTTGAATCAAAAGTTATGGTTTGATGAAGCTATAGTGCCTATTTGCTCTTTCAAGCTTTTTTTTTACTTACAAGCGCCAATAACTTTCTTTTCTAGTGAGGAACTTAATAGATATCAAGATGCACTTAAAATAAATTCAAAACATGTGCACAACCGGCTCACCGAGATTTTTTTTATTTTTAACTTTTAATAATTGATTTATTAAAAAATAATTTTTATAATTTGTTTTAATTTATTTTTGTATGGTTATTACAGTCTTGTGATTTTGGTCTTGAATTTGGCAAATTAATCCAGATTGACTTAATCATTTCGTTTTTTACTTTTGATAAGTTTATCTTGATCTCATGACCCGGGTCATAAGTTTAGCAGGTCAAATTTTCTTGTTAATTGTTTTTCAATTTTATTATTTAACATTGAGTTGATTGGAAATTAAACTTCATAATTAGTTTTGATTTGTTTTATATGAGTTGTAATGGTCTCATGATCCGGATAATGGATTTAGTAGATTAACCCAAGTTGATCCGGATCGATTCAATATGTTGTTATTTTAATATCATTATTTTTTTAAAATATAGTCTTGATTCTTTATGAAACAAATTATGTTTTTACTTGTTGTTTGTATTATTTTTGAACCCATCAAATTAATCAAATCACAACAAATTAACTCTATGATTCAGTTCTAAATATTTTTAAATGTTCAAAAAACATTTGATCATGCAATTGTAGTATAAATCAAAGGTATAGTTATGAGTAGTAAACAAAAGTTGACCATCAGTCAGCACAATAAAAAAAAAATAGAAAAGGAAATCAATACCAAACGGCTCCCCTTTTTTTTTAACCTAGTTTTTCTCTGACCCGGGTCAAGCTTTCTAAACTCTAACCCAAGTCATGCCTTGATTGTTTTGATAACTTTATTTTTTGAAATTTATTTTATTATTTAATTAAATGTTCTAATTAATGTAATTTTTGTTACCACACAATGGTTTTTTCATCGGCCATAATTTATTAAATCAAAATCAAAATAAATCATAATTAGAAAAAATATTCTAAACATCTATAACAATTTAAACTAAAAAGGAAAGAATGTGTATTTTTAATCAAAAACCTAATTTCCTTTTTTATGTTTTTTTTGTAAAATCATGCTAAATATCTATTAAAAAATAATAGAAACATAAATTTTATTTTCATCAATATTCATGAGTTTTTTTTTTACATATTAGGTATATAATAATTGAAAAGGAGATTATCGAAAATTTTCATAAAAACCTATGACATTATATAAGAACTATGCCAAATTTGAAAATAATAATTTAAATATCGTTTTAACTATTTTATTTATAATGCATTCCAATCAAATTAAAAAACAACGGAAAAAAAGACCATAGAAAAAGACAAAGCTTCTAGGCCTAAAAGATTAGGCTTGTGTTTTAGGCCCAACAAAAAAAAGGCCTAGCACACACACTGGCCTTCTTGTTTTTTTTATTATTATTATGTTCAAGGATAGATAACACGTTATCCACCATTTTATTTAAAAATAAAAAAATAAAGCACACGATATGTCATCTACTAAATCGGTTTTCAATCACTGAAGAGATAGCTAGAAAGTCAAGCCAAGGGTTTTTCAAACCCAAAGATCTATTTTCAATTTATTTTCATCTAAAATATATAATAAACACCCTAAGAATCTTTATAAACCAATTACTTACCTCAAAAACCCTAATTTGGTTTCAAAATAAAAAAATCTTTCTTAACTTTGATCTACTTTTTCTAGTGATATAAAAGTTTAAAACACCTTAATGACATACTTCTCCTTGAAAGAAAATTATCAACACCAAAATCAACATTTTTCATTGATGGAATATGGATAACCGACTACTTTCTCCTTTTTTCTCTATTTTCCATCAACTATTTCTCTCTCCTCTCAAACTCCAGATACTGAAATATAAGATAAATAAAGCTTAGGATTGAAAAGTAAAATCCTTAAACTAAAATCTTAAAACTCAAGAAGCATGCTTTGACAAATTTTAAACTAGATTGTTAAGAACACTTGTTAAAGTGCTTAGAATTTGATTTAGATGAAGATATTTTGTTTTTAATGACTAATTCTTTATCTTCAATGCTTTATTACTTGTCTTTTATTGCAAACTAAATCATTACAATTAGTCCTTCAAAATTTCAATAACACAACATTGATTAGTTACACTACTAAATAAGATCCACAAATTTTAGAACATATGATTCAAAATCCCTTTATAATATAATAGAACATAAGCTTTACAGTGGAATGGAAAAAAAAGGAAAAATCATAGCATAAACTTAAATAAAAGTATTTTAAAAAAAAATAGTTGAAGAAAAGTCCAAAATATATTTAAAAAACCTTTCCTTCCGCCATTATTTATAGTGAATTTTAGAACCAAAACTAATGTAGAATATAATTTTGGTAATTATTAGAATTAATTTTATCTATCTTTTTTCTTAAGAGTTTTTATTGATTTCTTTTATTTACAACTTTCTTTATTTTCCTACACTTTAGATTTTTATAATCCCTCTCTCTCTCTCTAAACTCATGTATTTCTTTATTCGATGGTGTTTCTTAGAATAGATAACCCTTTCTGAGTGTTCAAAATTTAAAGTCCTCACTTCTCGTTCAATAAAAGTAGTTATTATCTCGTTACAAGTTTAATCTTAGATAGATTTAATTGGTAACATATATGTGCCACATATTCAAGATGAGGTTTTAATAATAACATGTCACATTAAAAAAACAACTAAAAGGCCTTAGTGTTTTCCTATGGCATATGATTATAAATATTGTGGATTTAGATAATGTATTGACTATTTTGACCTTTATTGCACTTAACAATTGCCTTGGCAACATGGGTAAAGTCATCTTTTTCAAGGGATCCAAATGTCATTTATCAATTGATTGAGAAAAATTTAGTCGTTCATTGTTTTTTATGTACAATAAAATTAATTTGTTGCCCTTAAAAGCTAAAAAAATTGGTCTTTCATTCAGGGGTATTTTTGTCTTTTCCTATTTATTTGCACAGTAAAATGATGTTGAAACTTAAAAGCTAAAAAATATTGACCTTGGAAAGAGAGGTTCTGTTGTCTTTACATATTTTTTATACAGTAAAATGACATATTTAACCTTTGACTTAAAAAAATCTAAAGCTAGGTAGGGAAGGCATTTTGGTCTTTGCAACATGGTTCTTTTTATATAATATTCATACGCCTTGAAGGCCTATTTAGTAATTTGCATTGTTAAAATATTAATAAATCAATTAAAAAAGCTGACACGTGCTACGTAGCGTCTGTGCATCATCGTCCCCTGCTCCGTTTTGGAGGCATGTGGGGAGTATTTTGGTGGTCAAAAACTATCAATTGTTATCTCATCTAACGCGTAAGGTGGTTGCGCAACTGCTAGAGTGGCGTGTTTGGTCAAGTTGACAGTGATTTGACGATGATGAACTTTTTTCTTCCTCCCCTTTTTCTCTCTCTCTCCTGGGACTTGGTATTTGTGTCGAGCCTTTAAAAATTCAATTGTGTCCTCCAGTTTGTATTTGTTTTGATTTTAATGCTTCTTGAAGTTTTTTTTCAATTTCATCCCTCAACATTTAATTTCATTTAATTTTTGTATCTAATCTTGTTCTCGTTCTTTTGATTGCTATTGTTTTTTATCTTTTGCATTTTTTTTTATTTTGTCCTTTAGGATTTCTTTTTTTATTTTATTTTGTTTCCAATTTTGGTCTTTATTTTTTTATTGTTATTTTTTTAATCTTTTTCTTCACTTATTTTATTTTTCAATTTAATCTCTAATTAGTTTATTTCAATTATTTTTTGTGCAAGGTTTAGTCCTTATTGTTTTAATTTTTGTATAATTGAGAATTTTGCTTTGTAATTTCTTCATGTCTACCTATTACAGGTAATTTCAGTCTCATAACCCGGTCCACTAGTTTCCACTACTTCGGTCTTTTTTAAAATTCTTTGTAATTTGTTTTTAATTTTCATCATTTGACAATGACTTAGCCTTGAATTTCATGATTTGTTTTGCTTTTCTTTTAGTGAGGTTATCCCTGTTTCATATCTTAGGTCGCAAGTTGGTCGAGTTAAACTTGGCTGACTTGATTTTTTTTTAAATTGATTTTTTTTAATTTTTATCATTTGCCATTAAATTATTGACCCCTGAGCGTTGTGATTTTTTCCGTTTTCCTTTATGCGGGGTGGTCAAGTTAACACGTGTTGGCTTGTGTTTTTTTTTCATTTTCTTATTTTACTTTAGTCTTTTTTTTCTAAGTCTTTTTTTTTTAAATTTAATTTTTAGACCCCGATCTTATATCGTATTTGGTAGATTTGTAAAGTTAACCAAACTTGACTTGGATCTTTTTCTTTGATGTATTTTTGTTTTAAATTGATTTTTTTTTTATCCTTTCATATTTGGTTATCAGACCTTGAGTTGTGTGATTTTTTTTTATTTTCATCCATTCTTATTATCATTTCTTAATTTTTTTTAAAGAATTACCCTAATCTCATATATCAAATCACGTATTAATCAAGTTGGTCTGAATTTACTTTATCATTGCCAGGACGTCTATATTTATTTTATAAAACTGAGCCACGGAGTAGCCCGGAGAAGCATAGAAACTAAAGATGTTATAACATATGGATGATAAAGAAGGAATGAAGACTTGGTGGGCAATCAACATAAAAAAGAGCACGAAGCTTTGATCAAGATAATTCAAAGAGACATATGCAAAACCCGTTTAAAGCCCAGTAGAAATCAAAACCCTAGAGAAGTCCAAAAATTAAAAATTAAAAATAAAAAGAGAGAGAGAGAGTAAAGAAACCGATATTTTGATAGTGTGAACGTAATTAGACTACTGGGTCTTTGCTTCGTTGTCAATGGAGTTTGCATTTATTGTGAATGGTTTCAGCATCAGGAGGATTAGGACCTTTGATTAGCTGCACTCCACAATCCAAAGCCGACGACTTGGAGTGTGGAATATGAAAGTCTTTCTGGCCTGTACCAGCTCCAGCTTACCGGCGACGCTAATTCAAGTGGGGCCTGACCCTCCCTTCCTCTCTCTCTCCATGATTTCTTCATCTGCATGTGAATAATTGGACCGAGGAAATTTTAATTCGAGTTACTTGATAGAGGAATCATTTTCTCTGGTGGAAAAACTGGTACCCCAGCGAAGCCCACAAACATGATTTTTTTTGTGGTCCATCCAATAACCATAAAACTGCTGGGTAGGGAGGAGAAGGCACCAAGAACTAAAAATAAGAAAGGGGTTAAAAAATGGAGTTAGAAGACTTTCAAGGGTAAAAGGTGACCTGTTTTGTAGGACGTTGTCCTCTTAAGTACTATATTAGAAATTTATTCATTTCTTTGAGTACAAGCTTCTACCACACCAACTGCATGTGTCCTATATAACCTTGTACTATTTTACTTATCATTTCCTCGACAAATGCTAATCTTTGTTTAGTCTAGGCTACGTTTTAGAGCTATCCATTATTTCTTGCCCCATGTCTCGCTCTCTCCTCTTCCTCTCTCTCTTCCTCTCTCTCCTCCTTCTAACAGCCGGGCACAGTGGCCACAACGACGATGACGAAGCCGACGCCGACGCCGACGGTGACGCCACAAAAATTAATCTCCGTTCGACATCCTTAATCCTGGTTAAGATATGGTGCTTGATATTGATCTTTATTGGCACTTTCATTGGAGCGGTGTCCCCCTACTTTTTGAAGTGGAACGAGGGGTTCTTGGTGTTAGGGACTCAGTTTGCTAGCGGTGTGTTTCTGGGGACTGCTTTGATGCACTTCTTGAGCGAAGCAAGTAAGAGCTTTGAGGATTTGACAGAAAAGGAGTACCCTTTTGCTTTCATGTTGGCCTGTGCTGGTTATTTGTTGACGATGCTTGCGGATTCTATCATTTCTTATGTTTATAGCAAAGATGTGGCCAGCCAGGTTAATGTTGGCGATTTAGAGCTTCAAGGTATGTAAAATCCCTACAATATCTGCTTCTTTAATGTTTTATATATTCATCTACTTCGTGTTTCGTTGAGCAAATGGTTTTCTTGAAAAATAAAATTTTAAAAAGCGAATTGTTTTTATTTTATATTTAATAGTGTTATAAAAAATAAATTAAAAAATAATTTATTAATAATTTTTTTTTAAATTTATCCAATATATATATATATATATATATAATATTTAATGTAAATATTTAATCACTTACAATAAAATAAAAGAATAAAATCTAAAAGTATAATGATGAATTTTTTTTATTATATCCTATATTCATAAATAGCTTATTTTATAAAATATAACTATATATATCATATCATTTTATAAAAAAATAACATTGTGAAATATTTTTTAAGTAAAATCTATTAATATATTTTTTTTTAATTTTAAAAACTTAAAATAATTTTTTTTTTAATATGAAGAAAGCCAAATTAGTTTATGGTAGGAGTTAGATATTTGGGTTTTTTTTTGTATGGAGAATTTTTTAAAAGATAAAATAGATATAAAAATATTTTGATGGGTTTTTTGGATAAATATTTTTTTTTTACCAGGTATAGGCAATTATCCCCTTAATATCCTTTTAATATATATATCAAATAAGCATCAAGAAATAAATATAAATATCTAACATCAAACATAATCATGAATAAATATTAAGTTTCGATGTCATATACATACATTTTGCTTCCAATTGTTTTCGAAAATTGTTCTTGCTTCCAATTGTTTTCGAAAAGAGAGAGAGAGACCATGATTTGAGAAAATGTGTGTAATGAAAGAAAGGAAAGTGTTTTCCTTTCCTTATCAAAAGGAAAACACTTTTCTCTGCTAAAGTTACTTTCTTGTTTTGATTGGAATTAACTTTCTTTGACTTAGTTTTTCGTATTGTTACCAAACATGGAAAAATAAGAAAAATGAATTCCAAAAATTTGTTTTCCTGGAAACAAACAAGGCATTAGTCTAATTTCTTGACATGTTCTTGTTAAGACTGTCCACTAATATCAATTCCTTTGTGTTTGTGTGTGTGTTTTTTCTTTTTGAAGTTGCTATCATGCCTAGCTAGTAAATAAAGAATGAAATTAAAAAAAAAAATTAGAATTTGGGTTTTGTACTTTAGGCGTTGATTTGCATTTTGAAAAATAAAAAGTACACAGAGTTTGTGCTTATGATGATGTAAAACCATGGTTGATGTATTTTGATTTTCTTTGCAATGATGGTGGTGGAAAGTGATGAATTGTCTTCTACCTTCCTCTGCTGGTGGAGTTTTGATGAAACACTTTATATTAAAAAAGTACTTAATGTCCGTTGACGCGCCACTAATGTAGATTACTTTTTCTTGCTGAAAGGAAAATAAAAACAAAAACAATGATCAAATGACCATATATCCCCCAACATGTCCAAAATCTGGTGATGCGAACTTTGTCTCTTGGCTACGTTCTTAAGAGAATGGAGAGTGATGCATTCGTTTCTTTCTCCTTCTTTTTGTTATTGCAGGGGGTGTTCTGCAGGGAAAAAGAAGCCACACCAGCAGTTTCCAGTCACATTTTCAGGTGGAAATTATACATGTGATATTTACAGCTTTAGTTGATGCTAACAATTTTCTGTGCTTGGCTATGCACAAACTCCTTTATTGGAATAATTACTTTTACTAATATTTTTCTTAATGGAATTGTGCCTTGAAAGATGCACAATGGTACAGATCTTGCCTCTGCAAAATCCACTCTCCCAACTGCCAGTTCATTTGGGGACACCATTTTGTTAATATTTGCATTGTGTTTCCACTCTGTCTTCGAGGGCATTGCAATAGGAGTTGAAAAGACAAAAGCCAATGCCTGGAGAGCTTTATGGACTATCTCTTTGCATAAGATATTTGCAGCAATCGCAATGGGCATATCTCTCCTTCGAACGATCCCAGATCACCCCTTTGTATCATGTGTTGCCTATGCTTTCGTATTTGCCATTTCAAGTCCAATTGGCGTGGCCATTGGGATTATAATTGATACCACAACTCAGGGTCTTGTGGCAGACTGGATCTTTGCCATATCAATGGGACTGGCATGTGGTGTGTTCATCTATGTATCAATTAACCATCTTTCAACCAAGGGTTACCTTCCCCAGAGATCAGTTTTAGTTGATACGCCGCTTTACAAGTTCTTGGCCGTATCATTGGGGATCGGAGTAGTTGCTGTTGTGATGATATGGGGTGAAAACAAAGGAAGGTAGATGCCTACTTGGATGTCTGATGTTGTCTTATTGGAAGTCTACTGTCTTTTGCTCCACATGAGTGCAGAGCATGGGTGGTGGTAGAATACAAGCTCTCTCACAAGCTATTACTAGAAAAAACTAAGTTTTGCTAGATTGGCAGGACATAATCTATAGGTACAAGCATCATTAAAGATTTTTGATGGTATGGATCCACCCTTCAATGTATAATGATACAGGTAATAGATTCATAATCCAATACATGGATTGAAAGGGTCAATATTATAGTGGAACTTGAGTACACCATGCATTATTTAACACAAAAGTAGAGACAAAAATTCAAACTATTAACGTCTCAAGAACGGAACCAACTATTTGAAATCTCTTAGCGTAAAAAGAAAAATAACATCGGCCTCAATGGGTGTCATGCAAGTATAATAATCAGATAGAGAGAAAGAAAAGTTAAAAACTAGTCAAATTTAAAGCAGGGGGAATAAATACATTGTGATAATTTATTTATTCCAAGCGCTCTAAAGTTCGGTGTGAAGAACTTTTTCCAGGCAAATAGAAACAACGATCGGAACAGCCAAATCCCCAAGAGCACAACCTGCATGCAAACTTTGTGAATTAGATCACAAAAATATATGCTAGAGTAGAATGTTTGGTCAGGCTGACAACGATGAATTTTTTTTTTTGTCCCTCTTTTTTCTCTCTCCTGAGATTTGGTATTTGTGTCGAACCTTTAAAAATTCAATTGTGTCCTCCAGTTTGTATTTGTTTTGAATTTAGTCATTATTCTTTTGATTTCTATTTATTTTAATTTTAATGCTTCTTGAAGTTTTTTTTCAATTTTATACCTTAGAATTTAATTTCATTTAATTTTTGTATCCAATCTGGTTCTCATTTTTTTTATTGCTATTTTTTTATCTTTTGCATTTTTTTTATTTTGTCCTTTAGGATTTTATTTTGTTTTGTTTTGTTTCCAATTTTGGTCCTCATTTTTTTATTGTTTTTTTAATATTTTTCTTTATTTATTTTATTTTTCAATTTAATCCCTAATTAGTTTCTTTCAATTGCTTTTTGTGCAAGATTTAGTCCTTATTATTTTAATTTTTGTATCATTGAGAATTTTACTTTGTAATGTCTTCGTGTCTACCTATTACAGGTAATTTCAATCTTATAACCAGATCCACTAGTTTCGATGATTAAACCGGTTTAAGTTTGGTTCTTTTTTAAATTTTTTATAATTTTTTTTTTAGTTTTATCATTTGACATTTGACACGTAGTAATAATCAGTTGGTCTGAATTTACTTTATCATTGCCAGAACGTCTAAAGATGTTATAACATATGGATGATAAAGAAAGAATGAAGACTTGGTGGGCTTAATCAACATAAAAAAGAGCACGAAGCTTTGATCAAGATAATTCAAAGAGACATATGCAAAACCCGTTTAAAGCCCAGTAGAAATCAAAACCCTAGAGAAGTCCAAAAATTAAAAATTAAAAATTAAAAGAGAGAGAGAGAGTAAAGAAACCGATGTTTTGATTGTGTGAACGTAATTAGACTACTGGGTCTTTGCTTCGTTGTCAATGGAGTTTGCATTTATTGTGAATGGTTTCAGCGTCAGGAGGATTAGGACCTTTGATTGGCTGCACTCCACAATCCAAAGCCGACGACTTGGAGTGTGGAATATGAAAGTCTTTCTGGCCTGTACCAGCTCCAGCTTACCGGCGACGCTAATTCAAGTGGGGCCTGACCCTCCCTTCCTCTCTCTCTCCATGATTTCTTCATCTGCATGTGAATAATTGGACCGAGGAAATTTTAATTCTAGGTAGTTGGTGACAATACTTGACAGCACCATCTTAGACAACGAAATGAAGAACAAGTTAAAAACCTTGCATCTTAAGATCTATGCCTATTAAGTATTAACTAATATTTTAAAAGACATGGGAAAGGACTGTTACTTTTTTCATGCCACATATTTTTTCTATATATATTTTATTATTTTTTTATTTTTTTATTTGTTCTTTTTTTTTTCTTTTTTTCCTCACATTTTTTTTTTGTGCTTTACATGTTTTTTTTTCAAGATTTTTTTTTGTGTTTGTTTTTTTTTTTAAAATTATCTTTATCGATTATTTTTTTAATATTGAACTGGTTGAAAATTTAGTTCTGTAGTTTTTTTAAAAAAAAACATTATGGATTACTAAAATGTTTCCATACATGCCTTTTTTTATGAATTTGTTTTTCAAAATTTCAAAATGGTATTTGTCGATTTTGCTTTGTAGTTTTTTTAAAAAAACATCGTGAATTGTTACAATGTTTTCCCACATGGTTTTTTTTCTATAGTGTTTCTCCACATGTTTGTTTTCAAAATTATCTTTGTGGAATTTTTTTTTAATATTGAGTTGATTGAGAATTCAGCTTTAACTTTCTCCACATGTTTTTTTTCTATTTTTTTGCCCTTTTTTTTCATTTTTTTGTGTTTTTTTTTCAGAATTATTTTTGTTGATTTTATTTTTTTTAATATGAAGTTGGTTGAAAATTTAGCTTTGTAGTTTTTTTTTTAACATTGAAGATTGCTACAGTGTTTCCCCGCATGGTTTTTTTTTCTACAGTGTTTCTTCACATGTTTTTTTTCAAAATTATCTCTGTCAATTTTTTTTTAATATTGAGTTGGTTGAGAATTCAGCTTTAACTTTCCCCACATGTTTTTTTTTCTATTTTTTTTTTAATATGAAGTTGGTTGAAAATTTAGCTTTGTATTTTTTAAAAAAAACATTGTAGATTACTACAGTGTTTCCCCGCATGGTTTTTTTTCTCTTTTTTTATGATTTTTTTTTTCAGAATTGTCTTTATCGATTTTATTTTTTTCATATTGAACTGGTTGAGAATTTAGCTTCGTAGTTTTTTTCTTTAAAATGTTCCCCTACATATTTTTTTTGTTATGATTTTTTTCAAAATTGTCTTTGTCAATTTTATTTTTTTAATATTGAGCTGATTGAGAATTACAACTGTATATTTCCTTATGAAACACTCTAGATTGCTACAATGTTTCCCTGAATGATTTTTTTTCCTTTTATTTTTTTTGTTATGATTTTTTTCAAAATTTTCTTTGTTCATTTTATCTTTTAAATATTAATTTTGTTTGATTTTCACTGTAACAAGAATTTCATGCTATCAAAATATATATATTAGTTTTTATGTTATTTTGATATGTTTTTAAATAAAAAATACTTTAAAAAACAACTATTATTATACTCGTAAACATCGATTTTTACTATAAGAAGGATTTCATGCTATCCAAACATATATCAGTCTCTTAAGTTATTTTAATGTATTTTTAAATAAAAATAATTTAAAAAATAATTATTATCACACTCGTAAATATCTTCAGGTTGTCGTTGGTTTCTTTTTTTTTTTCCCTTAAATGTTGTTTAAAAAGAAATTTAGTGTCTTTTCAGATAATGGCCATGTACAAAGAATACACATTCAATCTAAATCTAAGTCTGAATAAAGCTAGTAGCATCTTAGAATATTGCTAAAGGGTGGCGGTGTGCATCGTGAAATGCACGATATTGGTGGTTGTACTCACACAAACTTTACGTCTTTGATAAGTCTTTATGTTTATTTTTATTGTTTATGATATTATATTTTTTTCTATAAATATTTTTGTTTGAATTATTGTTCATGAAGTATATTAATTAAATATATATCAAATATAATTTTAGTTTGTTGTCAAAGTAGATAGATACATGACTCTTATTTAATAAAGCTAATGACATTCTTGAACTTGTTTTTATTAAACAAATAATAATAATAATAATAATAATTTATAGTTAGATAATATTCATATAATCACAATAAATAATATATGTATTAAATTCAATGTTTCAGGGAAAAAAACTTTGATAAATTACTTCTTTATTAATTAATAAAATCTTTATCGTCCAAAATATTAATTTATAGAGGTTTTAATATAGTTAGAAATCTCTTCTCACTTAGTGGTACAGTAAACATGATATTTTAAAAAAATTATTACTATTTATATTTTTTGTATTATATTTTTAACTATATTTGGAAGGTTTTAAAATTATGTTTGTTTTAAAAAATATTAAATTAATATTTTTTTTAATAATTTTAATGTATCAATCTCATAAATAAAAAAATTTAAAAAATTATTTAAATATAATTTTTTTTTTTAAAAAAAAAACACCCTGTACCAACCAAATGAAACATTCTCATTCCTAGAGATCCACTTCGTCAAACATTACCCTTAACAGAGGAATCATCTTCTCTAGTGGAAAAACTGGTACCACAGCCCACAAACATAATTTTTTTTTGTGGTCCATCCAATAATCATAAAACTGCTGGGTAGAGAGGAGAAGGCACCAAGAACTAAAAATATGAAAGGGGTTGAGTAAAAAATGGAGTTAGAAGACTTTTCAAGGGTAAAAGATGACCTGTTTTGTAGTACTTTGTCCTCTTAAGTACTATACTAGAAATTTATTCATTTCTTTGCAGTACAAGCTTCTACCACACCAACTGTGTCCTACATAACCTTGTACTATTTTACTTGTCATTTCCTCGACAAATGCTAATCTTTGTTTAGTCTAGGCTACGTTTTAGAGCTATCCATTATTTCTTGCCCCATGTCTCGCTCTCTCCTCTTCCTCTCTCTCTTCCTCTCTCTCCTCCTTCTAACAGCCGGGCACAGTGGCCACAACGACGATGACGAAGCCGACGCCGATGGTGACACCACAAAAATTAATCTCCGTTCGAAATCCTTAATCCTGGTTAAGATATGGTGCTTGATACTGATCTTTATTGGCACTTTCATTGGTGGGGTGTCCCCCTATTTTTTGAAGTGGAACGAGGGGTTCTTGGTGTTAGGGACTCAGTTTGCTAGCGGTGTGTTTCTGGGGACTGCTTTGATGCACTTCTTGAGCGATGCAAATGAGACCTTTGAGGATTTGACAAAAAAGGAGTACCCTTTTGCTTTCATGTTGGCCTGTGCTGGCTATTTGTTGACGATGCTTGCGGATTCTATCATTTCTCATGTTTATAGCAAAGATGTGGTCAGCCAGGCTAATGGTGGCGATGTAGAGCTTCAAGGTATGTAAAATCCCTACAATATCTGCTTCTTTAATGTTTTTTATATTCATCTACTCCGTGTTTTGTTGAGCAAAATATTTTAGTCTAAGTTCTTGACATGTTCGTGTGAAGACTGTCCACTGAAATCAATTCCTTTGTGTTTTTTATTTTTTGAAATTGCTATCATGCATAGCTGGTAAATAAAGAATGAAATTAAAAAAAAAAAATAGAATTAGGGTTTTGTACTTTAGGCGTTGATTTGCATTTTGAAAGATTAAAGTGCACAGAGTTTGTGCTTATGATGATGTAAAGCCATGGTTGATGTATTTTGGTTTTCTTTGCAATGATGGTGGTGGAAAGTGATGAGTTTTCTTCTACCTTCCTCTGTTGGTGGAACTTTGATCAAACACTTTGTATTAAAAAAGTACTTAATGTCGGTTGACGCGCCACTAATCTAGAATACTTTTTATTGCTGAAAGGAAAATAAAAACGAAAACAATGATCAAATGACCATATATCCCCCAACATGTCCAAAATCTGGTGATGCGAACTTTGTCTCTTGGCTACGTTCTTAAGAGAATGGAGAGTGATGCATTCGTTTCTTTCTCCTTCTTTTTGT
>Ga0307515_10011573_pt1 | contig 16733 bp, 11 predicted proteins | sample 17_EM_MG_FD_194513 | JGI IMG/M metagenome (GOLD analysis project Ga0307515, IMG submission 194513) | Populus trichocarpa ectomycorrhiza microbial communities from riparian zone in the Pacific Northwest, United States - 17_EM | ecosystem: Host-associated > Plants > Roots > Unclassified | place... | reverse complement strand
AAATTAAAGGTATCTTATAGTATCAGACTTGTTATTATAAAACATGCTTTAGTTAAGGAGTTATTGATACTTCAAGTGCAAAATGATGATATAAAACCTTGATAAAAATACACTTTTAAGTACTAATTAGTGCGCACTCGCCAAGGGGCTCGAACTGAGCCACCCTTCATAGAAAGAAGGAGTAGTGGCCGAAAAGCCCAAGATTGGCAGGATGAGGATCCATTGGATGAAATTGCTTCCCACACTCCAGCAAGAGCATCTGGGTTCTTACGGGGAAGAACCACAAGAGTTGGAGAAGAATGGGGACCAAACTAGACAGAGGAAATACACCTAACAGAAATGGGGCAGTAAGAAAGAGCGGGGACAACATGGTATTACTCGTATGGTTAGTTAAAAGCATGAGAGAAATGGGCAATGAACTGTATTTAGGGGAAACAAGATGCTTTGATAGCCGAGAGGTGGATTAGAAAAGAGAAGGAACAAGAATTCTTGGCGTTAAGACAAAGGAAATGTCAGTTTTGGAATATGAGCGGAAATTCCATGACCTTTCACTATTTGTTCTGCACTACATCCCCATCGAAGAACACATGATTAAGAAACTGAGAAATGGGCTTCGACAAGAATTGAAGCAAGGGTTCATTGTTTTACAATTTAAATCAATGAGAGAGCTGATGGAGGCGGCACAAGCTTTGGAAGCCTATATTGGAGAGGATCTATAGGGACATCAGTGAACAAGTAAAAAGATAGATGGGGATGGTTTTACTAGTAGACCATCGTTTCGAAGAAGAAGAAAAGGTGGAATGTTTGAGTTCATTATAAAAAGGAATGCCCTAACAGAAACATTGGGCATACACAGAGTATGCAACAACCAAGTCAAAGTTACCAATAGTCTGTCACATTGAATAGGCCAGTGAGGTCTTCCCAATCAGGGCAGACTTCAGCTTAGGGAGGCTAGGGGCATGAAATGACCGGACTCTAGGAAGAGTCTTCCATCTGACACATGAAGAAGTTAGTGTTGCAACTGATGTGGTAGCAGGTACACTACCGATGAATAACTTTAACGTACTTGTGTTGTTTGAACTGGGTGCTACCCACTCATTTAGTTCAAGGAGAATTGCCACCAAATTAGGGAAAAGGACTGGAAGTAGTAGAAACGTGGCTCGTAATTGGAAACCCGATGGGGAATATGGTTGAAACAAATATCATGTATGTGGGAGTGGGGGTTAGTCTAGCTGGATATGAAACAGTAGTAGACTGGATCCCCTTAGAATTTCATGATTTTGGTATAAACCTAGACATGATTAGTCGAGTGAGTACAAGGCCAAATAGACTGCCATACTAGAACTGTTAAGTTCCAAAATACCAAAGGTTTGGTAGTTTGTAGTGAACCCTAGAAGAAAGGACTTGGGTGTGATTTGATGCAATATGGGGAAGTGATCGCTTATATGTCAAGACAGTTCAAGTGTAACACCCATTTTATCTGGAATTCACGAGATATATATATATATATACCAGAACATTTCTCAATCAACAATATTTCACATTCTCTAACATATCAATTCAAAGAATAATCATTTAACTAAAATAAAGAAAGACAATTATCTTAACCATAATTCACAAAACCATAGATTATGGATTTAATATACTTCTTTCAATCATATTTAATCTTTTAAGTACTATTATTAAATAAATGATATTAACTACATGCTTATATATATATCAGCATTATAAATAGAAAATATTTACACAACAGAATACAAGTTGAATAAGCTAGTCCATTTAAGTTCGTACATACACAACATTATAATCTTCAAAATATACAGGAGGTAATGGTATTATCAACAATTTACATATCCAAAAGATTTACTAGTAATGGGAGTAGACTCTAAAACTACTAGGATGTGCGGTATTGAGATGATCCTATACAATGATTTAAGAGATAATCATGGTCAATTAGAGCATTTACATTTGCATATATATATATATATATATACATATATATATATATACATATATATATATATATATTAGTTAGTCAAAAAAAATTCCAACTTTACTACCATCTTCCAAGTACTATTCACAAATCAATAAATCTAAAATCTAAACTTGTCCACACCATAGATCTCCAGTTCCAAACTAGTACAACTGGACCACCAACTCCAATCCACCAGCTGCCCATTCACAGGACACCAGTTCCATATTAGGATAACTGGCCCACCAGCTGCCCATTCACAGGGCACCAGTTCCATATCAATACAACTAGTTCACAAGTCTTCCATTTACAGAATAAATTATCATGGGAAAAATCTACCAGCATGACGCATAAAATTTCATTGATAGATGAGATAATTTAAATATCTAAAGTTTACAGAAAAAAAATATTCAAGTTATTAAACGTACCTAGTGTTTGCGTCCTGCTAGCTGAACCTGATTGCTGAGTGGTTCCTGTAGCCTCGTCCATTCCTACAGGTTCATTTCGTTATCAATTAAATTACCGCATTAATAATGTCATCACATCACCAATTTAATTCTATATCAACAAAATCAATTTGTCATCAATTTAATTATTTCATCAACAACACCACCACAAAACCACTTTACTTATCAAACCAACAAAACAACTCATTGTTAATTTAATTACTTCTTCAACGCATTACCACATAATTCATTTAATTATCAAACAACAATATTAGCTCATCACTAATATAATTTCTTCATCATCAACATTACCGCATAACTCATTTAATTATCAAATAACAATATCAATTCATCACTAATATAATTTCTTCATCAATTAATTAATTATCAAACAACAATATCAACTAATCACTAATATAATTTCTTCATCATCAACATTACAACATAACTCATTTAATTATCAAAAAACAATATCAACTCATCACTAATATAATTTATTCGTCATCAACATTGCCACATAACTCATTTATTTATCAAACAACATATCAATTTATCATTAATATAATTTCTTCATCAATTAATTATCTCATCACTAATATAATTTATTCATCAATTAATTATCAAATAACAATATCAACTCATCACTAATATAATTTCTTCATCATCAACATTACCACACAACTCATTTAATTATCAAACAATAATATCAACTCGTCACTAATATAATTTCTTCTTCATCAACATTACCACACAACTCATTTAATTATCAAACAACAATATCAACTCATTTTGCTTTCTCTGGGCCAAAACCTCTTCTGAAAAAAGAACCCATAATTTGTTTTCTTTAATTTCACAAATTGAAACATTACCCACTATTATTTCATTTATTTAAACATTAAATCATCATAATTTCATAGATTAACCCATTCAACCTCACAACTCATACCATAACTATACACTAATACAATTGAATGAAATCTTAACATACTGAATGTAACAACCCTGATTTTCTATATTTTTTTTCGCGATACATTGAAAATTTTCAGGTAATTTTTTTTTTTTGATATACAGGTTCCACCAAAATTTCGGCAGAGTCTCCCCTATACTGGGAGGTCCCAAGTTATCGACATATACATGTTTACACTTCTAATATCTCACATCTCATAACTCAATCACGACCCAATCGTCCTGGGTCTCAATCCCACAAACATCATCCTCATCAGAACCATAATATTTATAACATACATTGAACAACAAATATCATTATAGAGGAATAAATGAGATAAACACGCATACATGAAACATGATTATATGAATTTCAGCGTTAAGTTCATCTATTCAAGTTTAAACATCAAAAATATAAATTAAGTTCTATAAATGTTTTAATATTTCAAAATACAAGGATATACTACCTAGAACTACATAACAAAAAGTGAACAAAAGCTAGGATTTACTCCTGTACTACACGCGATGGTCCTGAAATAAAATACATATTATTGAAACATGAATATCACAATAAGTATAGTAACACAAATATCCAACAATTTAAAAAGGCAAACATGTATTCATATTCTATTCACTTCTCCATTTTTGTTTCCATTGGAACTCTTCTTCATTCAACTACTAAAACCATTTCATCTTCCATTTTTAACTTCCATTCAAGATTCCATAAAATCAACCACAACTATTTCTTCCTAACTCATTGTCAAGACTAATTCCACCGGTATCATCATCCCCTCGTAGGCGTCGATGTTTAGCGATCCCCTTACCCGAGACCCTAACATACACTAAACGTATGCTAGTCCATGCCCCATAGGCATCGATGCATGGTGATCCCCTTACCCGAGATCCTAACATACACTAAATGTATGCTAGTCCATGCATAGTGATCCCCTTACCCGGGATCCTAACATACACTAAATGTATGCTAGTTCATGCCCCATGGGCATCAATACATGGTGATCCCCTTACCCGGGATCCTAACATACACTAAATGTATGCTAGTCCATGCCCCCATAGGCATCAATACATGGTGATGCCCTTACCCGGGATCCTAACATACACTAAATGTATGCTAGTCCTAACATACACTAAATGTATGTAGTCCATGCCCCCATAGGCATCAATACATAGTGATCCCCTTACCTGGGATCCTAACATACACTAAATGTATGCTAGTCCATGCCAATTTCATCCATTAATATTGTCATTCTTTGTCCGGCCATAGTTATCATTACAAATTTTCATTTCAAACATGGCTCGTTTCTTTTCGAAGCTACGATGTAACATCACATGTTTCCCGAAGGGAAAGGACCTAAATTTTCACCCTTTAATGCGTCTAAATAGTCATTTTAGCGATTTTCTAAATCTGCCAGCAGAGGTCGTATTCTGACCTATGCTCAGATTTTTTACTATATCTGGAGTTCTAGGACTCCGTTTCAAGCAAGTTTGGTCTTGTTGGAAAGTTAAGACACGGGGCTACATGTCCCATGAAGGGAGGAGAAACCAGTTCTGCCCCCAAGATACTCAAAATTATTCGTCAACAAATTAGACTTACTGCCCTATAAGGTCTGTCATGACCCAGTCTCGGTTGGTGACCCATAACTGGAGTTCTATAGCTCTAAATTTAAGGCCAGTTTTCTTAGTTAGTCAACATCCAAATCTACAATTATTATGAAGGAACCTGATTCTAATTCCCTCATCCTCCTACTCGAATTCTCTCCACAAGTCAGGAGACGAATCTGTCCAGATTCATCAACCTTTCCATTTACACACAACATCCACAATTCAACCTTTTCTCTTTATCTCAACCCCTAGCCATATCACATGTCGTTTAAGAGCGTCAACAATATCTTTTTAAGAGTCAATTTATCCTAACTAATTGATCTATACTATTGTACGCAAGGTACTCTTATTCATTCCAGTAATATCACAACAAGTTTGATACATATCAATGTACGTAAGACACTCGTATCCATTTCAATTATGTCATAACTAGTTGATACACATCAATGTATGTAAGGTACTCATATTCATTCCAATATTTATCGAAGCAGTAAAACAATAAATTTTGAAATCAATGAGTTTACAGAAATTGAAAAGACAAGGTGCGATGCACCTACCTAGAGTATGTGCATGTGCTTCCACTCCATGCAATTGTCCAGTCCCCACAACTTCCTCTCTACCACCAGAGATTTAGTCTTTATCAACAATACAACCAGCATCACAACTTTATTTAATTTTCATTCAACTAGTATTCTCAAACCAATCATAAGGAATTTCTTTAGGATCTCATATTCTTTCCCATTTTCATGCAAAAACAACCTCATCCAAGGTCATTTGGCATCATTAAATCACAAATTCAAACCAATTCTAAAGCAAAACATTCAAACAATTTCCCTACCTCTACAATATAGCAAGATTAGACTAAAATAAGGAAACTCATTCCTTTTGAGATTTCTCCTACTATTATTATTAATAATAATAATACAATAAAATGATGAACCATTCATTTTCTTTCACATTTTACTAGTCTTAACAATTAAAATATATGATTAAACATATGCGACAAACTTTAACAATTAATATTCTTAGATCATTATCACAACAACAATTTCACCCTATTAGTTGGAATCCATGACAATCTTCATTAACTAATCAATTTGCCAAAAATACTTATGGCTAGCTTTAAATATGTTTTATTTTCCAAATTTCTTTCATTTCAATTTCTTCATGGTTCCACCCCATTTATATCCACACAACCAACAAGTTAGCTTTTTATTCAATCAACACGTTCATATAGCAATGTTCCTTACTATTCTTACACAATAATCATTCTTCCCCTCATAAAAAGAATACACAATTAATCTATAATAATACTAATAACAAGAATATATTTTACCATTACATCTTCCATAAAACCTACACCCACATAATTCTAATTTCATCAAAACTTGTATTTAATCAAGCTTACTACATTTTGCCAAAACTAGCAATAGATTCAAGAGGCAATACGTCATCAATCTCTGATTTTTGTGTTAAACCCAACGTTCAGACTACATATCATAGAGTTTTGCATAATATATCTCAAAATCATAATGATCCAACTGTTAGATCTCCCTAGATCTGAATAAAACCGAGCTTACCTGAAAATGGACGAGCTACTGTTCAACATGCATGAAACCTTGCCGGAGAATGCGTTTCCGATCTCCACCGTCCAGAATGAAGAAAACATCTGGGCGCACCACATACCCAAGAATGAGCATGATCAAACGGTGGAAGGGAGCGAAATAGGCCGAAGACCAAACTTCCCTGCAGGTGTATTTCCTTTTTGTTTTCCAGGAAATTTCCAATGCTGATTTCTATCAAACGGATTGTGTTCCTTCCAATCCCTCCGGTTAGTTCGTAGAAGAGTGTGATAAGCACAACATATCCAAAACGCAGCATGATCCAACGGTGGATTCCAGCGATATGGCCACTGGATCATTATTGGTTTTTCTCCAAAATCTGCAGTTCTCTCTCTATCCGATTTTCTCTTTTTTTTCTCTTTTTTTTATTTTTTTTAATTGGTGGCCTCTTTGCAGTTTTATAGGCACCTTTTTCCATAATTATAATTTTGTCCGTCATTCATGCCTTTATGTATTTATTTTATTTTTCATGTAAACTATCTGGTTTATTTCTGCTTAAATCGTTAGTCTTTACCAAACTCCAATTGGGATGAGATATTTAACCAAGGTAGAAAAATATATTAATAGACTTCATGCAAAATTTCATCCCGATCCGACTATTGGATTGAGAGCTCTGTTTCCTAATGTAAAATTGGTCAGTTCATGACTTTTTCGTCAACGATCCAAATTTTCTTGTTCAATCTTCACATAAAATCATATCAATTTTCCTTCTAAACCTTTAAGGTCATTTTATTATTTTTGAATATATATTCATTCTAGAATTTCCACCTTTATTTATTTATCAGGCTTATTACTGTTTCAAAATAACGTCACTGATTTTTAATCGGTTCTTGCACCTTCAGTCCTACCCTTTTTATTGCACTATCCTTTATTATAATGTATTTTTTATTACCTCACTTATTTCTTAGAAACATTTTGTTATTTTTTCCTCATTATTTTATCCATCAAAACACATTACTAGTTTCTCTGTCCTTATGAATTCTAAACCAAAATTCTTTTTATAGAGGTCATCCCTTCCATTTTATATCATTATTTATCTATTATTTCTAATCTTGGTTTCCATCACTCATTGAAATCATATCACTTTCAGTCTTATGTTTACATGAGGGTTTACACATCTGCATATTTAAATTATAAATTTCCAGGGTTTCACACTAAATATATCAATTTAATTGAGAGGAAAGGATTTGTTACCTTTTAACTCAAAAAAATAAGAGATGGGAAGCTTGAAATCACCACACAAATTTCTTTCCTCCTCCCCCCTTATTTTCCTCTCAATGCCTCCCCTTTTAAATGAAAAAAGATCCCTTGTTTCTCTTTTGAGATTTTCTTGTTCAAACCCTTCCTAGTATACTTTAATCACTAGTTTTATCTTCTTCTCTCTTTTTTTGAATTAATTTTGGATGAACTTTGATAAATTTTCACTCAATTCTTCTCCCTCTCAAGCCCTAACATGGCCGGCCAACATGGCTAATTTTGCACTCCCCACTTGTTTATATATTTACAAGTTTTCCTCCTTTTTTTTCATTTAAGGACTTCCTTGTTTTGTTTTAAAACCATTTGGCCCAAAAGTTTGACTTATTCAATTTCATTCTTGACCAACATTAACCTCCTTAAATAATAATTTCTACTCCATTAATTTCTTTTTTTTTTATTTATTTATTTAATTATTCATCTCCCCTTTTTTTTCATTATAAAAAAAATCAAAATACAGGAATTTATCCAGGAGTTACATCAAGACTCACGTAGGAATTTACCTGATACACGACCTAGAATCGGTTACTATGGTGTTTGCTCTAAGAATCTGGAGGCACTATCAATACGAGTCCCTTTAATTTCGAGGATGAAATTTATATTAGGAGGGGAGAATGTAAACACCCAAAAAAGAGAGAGAAGTAAAGCCGAAATGACTCCACCATCGCTGCCGATTTCAGAAATCAGCAGCGACACAGTTGGTTGTTGATTTCTGAATTGGCAGTGGCGCTGTTTTGCTGCCGATTTTTGAATCGGCAGCAACGCAGTTTTTATTGCCAATTTCTAAATCAGTAGTGACACAATTTTATTGCTGATTTCTGAATCGGCAGCAACACAGTTATTGGCTGCCGATTTCTGAATCGGGAGCGACACGGTAAAATCTAACAAAAAATTAGTGTTGGACCGCCTAACCTAGGGCAGAATGGGAATAGAAACTAGCCCAAGGATAACCCAAAAGGGGGATAAGGACAACCTTGGTCCAACATCCAAACACCCCTTTGTATTTAAAAGGGGTATAAATGCAGCAGGGATAGAGAAAGGGGAACTTTTTCCAAAACAGGTTGCATGATCTTGCCTTCTTCCTCTCCCCAAAAATCTGCCTACAACAGCTGCATGCACCACTTTTGAATGCTGGAGAAGAAGGGTGACCAAGGGAAAGACAGAAGTGGCCGAAACCAAGGAAGGAAGAGGAGTCCAGACACCTTCCCCATAACCGGCCAACAGTTGTGACTACAACAACCACCCTTTCCAAGAAGAAGACCCACCTACACCAGTTGCATGTCTCATGCCTTGAGTGTTTGAAGAAGAAGAGAGTTAGGGAGTTACGTTGATGGTTGAAACCATGAGAGAAGAGAGAGTGACAGATCCGCTATACAACAGAGATGGAAGAAAAGGAAAAACCGAGATTGAGGAAAGAACCATGTCACCAAAACCTGCTCTAAAGTTGTCAAAAACATGAGGTAAGAGAAGTATTCTTCCTTGGCTAGTTGCTGCCTCACGATTTCAGAACAAGGAAGGGATGAAAACCCCAAAGTAGAAGGTTTAGTGTTCATACACTCATAGTTTCGAAAATAATTAAATGTTAGATCTAAGTAGAATGATGCATATAAGAACTCATGTGCAGACTCTTACTAAAGAAATCTAAGTGAGAATGAGTGATTATGAGGGTGTAAACCTAAGAAAAGACTGACCAAGTTGGTGAACCAAGGCAGAATTTGTATTGATGTTAATGTCTGGACTTCCAATGAATGATTGATGAACTTGAATGAAATATGGAATGAGATGAAGAAATGCAAAAATTATGATCTTGTTGAACTCTTAAGGACATACTTGAACTAAAATAGAATGCATAATGGCGTTATTATCTTGATTCTTGCATGTATGATAGAAGAACTTGTGTTAGAAAGGGTTATGTAAAAAATTGTGTAGTCATTGGGACCTTAGACCCTGCTAAAACCAAAACTAGAAGTATGTTGGTGTTAATGACAAACATTTCTGCTTGTGTTTGATTAAATTGTATAATAATATGTTAAGATGATGTTATTTGCAGAGTTATGTTGTCTGCACTGAATTAGTTCGCTACCGAATTGTGTGGTGTGCAGCGAATTAGTTTCATTGCCGAATTAAGTGGCCTGCAGCGAATTAGTTTCACTGCTGATTTGTGTTATCTGCACCAATATTTGTCTGCAGCGAATTAGGTTTTGCTGTCGAATAGTGTTGCCTGCAGCGAAGGAATTTTCTCTGTCGAATTGTGTTGTCTACATCGAATTAGGTTTCGATGCCGAATGGTGTTGCCTGCAGCGAATTAGTTTTCGTTGTCGAATCGTGTTCTCTGCAGCAAATCAGTGTTCACTGCTAAAATTGCATTGTCTGTAACGAATTATCATTCACTGCCGAAATTGTGTTGTTTACAACAAATCTGTGTTCACTGCCGAAATTGTGTGTCTCTAGCGAATCAGCATTCGCTGTCAAAAATTGTGTTGTCTGTAGTGAATTAGCGTTCGCTGCCGAAAGTGCGTGTTTTGCTACGAATATGTGATTCACTGTCGAAATTGAGATGTCTTCAGCGAATTAGCATTCACTGACGAAAGTGTGTGTTCTGCAGCGAATTTGTGATTCGCTGCCAAAATTAAGCTGTCTGCAGCGGATTAGCATTCGCTGTCGAAATTGTATTTTATTGAATGTAATTGTGATGAATTTTTGTATGAGTATTATGAGGGCTCTACTGTTGTATTTATTGAATGTAATTGTGATGAATTTTTGTATGATTATTATGAGTGATCTATTGTTGTATTGTATTGAACATTAACCGTCATAAATGGTTGGATGAAAAATATGAAAGGTCTATTGTTGTATTATACTGAATGCTAAACTATTATGGAATGTTTGTTGGTGTATTACAAAGGACATAATATCTTATTATAGTGATTACATAAACTGCCTCTAGAACATTTGAGTAATAAAAAGAGTTTATATTATACGTATTTCTAATACCATTAATGGATCCTCTAACCTTGACAACTTTTTGTATCATTGTTTAATCCTCACATTAATCTCATATCTCAAAGATCTCTTTAACTCTTTGTTACATTATATATATATATATATATTATTTATAATTTATATAGTTGACCTCCCTGTGGATCTACCCTGGTCTTGCCAGGTTATTTATTACTTTGATACTCCTGCACTTGGGATAAAACATCAACTATTTGATCATGTCACTACACAACCATACTGGCCATACGCAGTATGGTTGCGCAGCCAAACCCAGCACCTTTGAAGGATGTTGGGTCCTGCACCGTGCAGGACCAAAATAGCTACAGAATAAGCAATCCACCCCAGGGACATCAACATAGCAAGACTATAAATAAAAAAAAAAAACAGAACAATTGATTTCCTTCGGTAGACGAATTGGGAATCCAAGTTATCACGTACATGAGAATTCAATCCTCCATACCTCTTTATGCCTCTACACATCGTGTGTGTGTGTGTGTGTTTTTCACTATAGTATAACACCACAATTGATTATTAATGCAAGACCATTGATCAATAAGGACGACTGACTTCCAGACCCAGCCATATACCCAATTAAATTTCTTTGTCATTGCCTTTCTCTTATTTAAATTTCTTTTTCAAAATAAATTGATGAGATTTTTTTATATTTTACAAAAGTTGAGTGATGATAAAAGTTTTCCTGTTTTAGGTTGGGTTCAATTTTCTAATTAAATCATGTTTGATTTTGCGTTTCAAAAATTCCTTGAAACAAATTTGACAATTTTTAAGTTTTCTTTCTTTGCTTGAAATTAATAGTTTTGTTATGTTTTTGTATTAATTTTTTAAAAAATATGTTGAGATTGTGTTTGGCTGCGACGCCAAACCCAAGAAATTTTGAATTTTTTTCTTTACTTCAAAATAATATTTTCTTCATGTTTTTGTATTATTTTTAAAATATTTTTTTTAAAAAAAAAACATATATTGAGATTGTGTCTGGTTGAGAGGCAACACTCAAGAAATTGAAATATTTTACATTTTTTTCTTTACTTCAAATTAATTAAATCATGTTTGATTTTGCGTTTCAAATATTCTTTGAAAAAAATTTGACAATTTTGAAGTTTTTTTTCTTTACTTCTTTTTATATGTTTTTGTTTTTTTTTTAAATGTTGGCATTGTGTTCTTTGAAAAACATGTTTTTTTAAACCCAAGAAATTTTCAAATTTTAATTTTTTTATTTGCTTCAAAATAATGTATTTTTCATGTTTTTATATTTTATATAAATATATATTTTTAAAAAATATATTGAGATTTTGTCTAGTTGATTTTGTGGGGCCTCTACACCAAAGGGTGGTTAGAACAGACCTCGGCGGCCAGGTCTACACCCAGCGCGCGGATCTGGAGGCCAGGAGCGCGGGGTTGCACACCTTGCCTCGCGGGTCTTCCCCTAGCACCCAAGGCGTGGCAGACCCGCGCTAGGTGTCTGCATGCTAGGGCCTCGACCAGCCCTAGCGCCAGGTGGCAGCAGCTTGGGGCGTGGGCAAGCGCGCGTAGCCAGCCCAACTCCCAGGCTTGACAGCCCAAGCGTCAGGTGTCTGCAGCCCCAAGGGGTGTGCGTCTAAGCCACCCTAGCCGCAATTCTTAACTAAAAACACAGGCAAGGAACACCTCCAAGTGACTATAGTGTCGTCTACAGTTCTCATTGTATCTTGATCTACCGTGCATGTACAGTAGAAAATCCCCATATATTTTAAGACATAGCAAAGCAACTATGTAATTGTTTTTTAGTTCACGGTACATGCATGTAAAATAAATCCATAATTAATTGTTTCTATATCCCCAATGCATTCATGTAGGCATTCATGTACAGTAAAAAACCCAGTCATAAATTCTGTTAATATATCTTTTACTTATTACAAATAAAATCAACTTTCCATTTAGTTTTTAATTAACATTCACAATTATTTTTACTATTCATTGTATCAAGTATAAACATCTTTATATTCCTCAAATAACAAATTTTATAATACCAAAATTTTATAATATCAAAAAACACATCCACAATGCCAGCACACGGTATATAGCGGGAACAACAGCTAGTGGTTATTTTAATTTAATTGGACAGCATATTTGCAATTACCCCAAGAAATTACTATTTCTCAATCATATGGAAACAAAATCCTTTGCTGCATGATAACATGGAAACCGTATAGCAGAATGAAAAACATCAAAATCCACATTCCAGTCAGGAGTACATTTAAAAGTTCCCAAATATATACAACTTCTGAAATTCTCAGCTGATGTTGCAAAATAGGTAAATCACTTTAACGCTCCTGAATTTCAAGACAACTTCCATATCAATATTTATCAGTCCACGATAAGAAAAGTCCATGGTGTGTGTTAGCATATATGCACAAGGAGTAGATATCAAAGTTCATCTTTTGGAGGTTCTAGGAGGCATTGCTCATCCCAGTAATAGGGAAACTTCAACTTTGCTGCAGTATGGGGCATGAACCAGTCCTCATAAATGAACCTGGAAACAAGAAATTGTTGAGCAACAGAAAAACCAAAACGGGGACAAAAGAAGGACCGGTGTAAAATTTATTTACTTATTTCGGAATACTACAAATGAGAATTGATTCCAAAGCCAGACACATTATACGCTGAGGAAATAACACATACCACCTGATTGGTATCATGGATAGAGGGAAAAAAAAGTGGAAAAGAAAATTTTGAGATTCATCTAGATGAAACTTTTAGGGCAAACATATTGTATGGTACAATAAGCTTGACAAGATTGAAAAACCGCAGTTTTTTAAGATTTGGATTCTGAGAAGTGTGTGTGTGTGTGTGTTTGTGTATAAAAACAACCAAGGTAATAAAGTAAACCAGGAACTTAATGCAAAAATAATACAGGATATCTATCTTTCACCTCTATGTTGACATTTATGATACAAATAGCTGCATTAGAACAATGTTTCTTGCCACAGAGACAAGGGCTAGTAAATTGCAATTGCACTTTATATTATCATGCCCATCTTGGTGTGCTCGGTATTGTAAGAAAAGGATGTTTCTTTCAGAATAATAAGCCAAAAGGACTGCAACATCAGGCTGGAATGACACCTCTTCCATGAACGTGGAAATAACTTTCAAAAGGTGTGACATTTTAGGACCAAGGATCAAATATCAAAGCCAAATGTAGAAGGGAGCAGTAATATCATGCAATAGTAGGATGACCCGGGTCTTTTTTTCAAATGACAACAATCAGAAGCACTGACAGCAGAAATACAAAAGCAGCTAGAACTATTCTTGATCATCAAACTCAATAGCTGAGGATGGAGATTCTTGGGCATCATAAAAGTTAAAGGTCTCTATAATGATACTATAATGCAAATGGTTGAACAAACAAATATTTATGAAGATCACATAGAAGCTTGTCGCCTGGTATTTGAACAAGCAGTCCAAAAAAAGATATAAATTGCAGCACATTGTTTGTAAACATTTAAGTTTTAAGGAATGGAAGAAAAGCATTTGCATACACTTTAACTGGTGGGCGAGATATTATGACAAGCATTTGCAAATCCTCATGTTCATTGGTATTCCAGACCTGCAGCAAAAAAAGAAAACAATCATGTCACAGATAATTGCAACACAGCAGAAGATAAAATAATTTCAATATATTGACAAGCAGACTTAAGCTCGAGACCCGATAAGATTCACATTATGTAAGCTAGGACCAAGAGCATTTGACCTATATTGGTGTTTGGAACAGCAGAGATAAATTGCAACCAAATACTTATGCCAAGGAATTTGCAAACAGTTAAGTGCAGCTGAATTCCACTGAATATTTTCAAACTATCAAATGTCCTGAGCATATTGTACTTCACTAGTCTACATGTAGACATGCTATAAGAGAAATAGTCACAATTGAAAGAGGAAGACATGGAAAACAAAATGACAACTTCCAGAAAAAGCTAATTGCATACAAATATAGAAACGAACAAGTATTGGCCTATAATAATATTACATAGCTTTTATTTTTTACTTTGGTGGCCATTTGAGTTCTTTCTAGGATTCAGATATCTGTTTCCAAGTGTCTAGATAATAATTTGCCAGTAAACTCAAGGTGCAAGTGATGGCTTCTGCGGAAATATGTTTCTTTAGATGTCAGAACTCCAAAGGAAGCCAAAACAATTCAGCATTTGTATTCTTCAGTTTGATCTGACCAGCATTTTACTTGGTTTCCTTGCATGATTTTACCTCTTCAATCAAAACCAAAATTACTTTTATGGAAATATTACCAATCTCCCTGTTTAACCTTGCCTACGCAATACTTGAGCAATGCATCACACTTGTCAATTGAATTTCATTTAACCATTACAATTTGATATGAAAGGCAGCATTCAATCCCTAGGTTCGCAAGATAGAGTCAGTTATCCGAATATTTAAAGATAATCCTCTAATCAGTTTTTTGGTTGCACACACAAGCTCAAAAGCTTGAGGTTCTCATTTCCGAACTGGAAGTGGATTAGAATTGGAACCAGTTTCTTTTTCATTTTTTTTTTTCATATTTCAAAGTGCATCTTGCAACATTTGCAGGTGAGATTTTGTAATCCATTACAACAATACTTGTAGCTAAATGTATTGAACCAATTGAAAAAAAAAATAGTAATGGACATTGCTATGTTTCTTTTTCCAGATTAACAAGTTTCTCCCTCCTAATTCATCTAAAGTGCAGATTCTTAGAACACCAAATACCCTAAGAAGTTCATATCCTATCAGAAAACAATTTATGTAGAAAGGTTCACCTGGTGAACATCATTGACAGGAATATGAAATGTACTATTGGCAAACACAAAATATTCTTGAGGCTTTCCAGGATACTTCTCGTGTGAACTTGATGCAAGATAGAGAGTTCCACTTCCCTTGAGGACAACAAATATTTCTTCACAAGAATGCCTGTGGATTGGAGTGCGCGAGCCTGGAGAAAATGTTTGAAGCCATACCTCTACCTACAAAGCCCAGAAAATGTGTTGAATAAGTGTTAAGAACCCAAAATTGTATTCTATAGCTTCTGTACAAGAGACAAAAATCCTTTTCCTTTTGACTAGTTCCCATTTGAAAAGAGAGTATATGTTTTCTTCTCACACAGATGGCCAATTTCCAATTATCCAAATAGTAACAGTAAATAATCAAAACACCAGAAACATTAAAAGTCTACGAAATGCAAGCAGCGCAGCGCAGCATACCTCTTTCAATCCATGCATGGCAGAACCAGCAAGAGTGATATGAGACAAACCTCCCCTTCCATAGTTATCCTGTGGAAGCTCACTGATATTCCTCACAAGTGGCAACCCTGTATTAAAAAAACCACAGCTTCATTCATTAATTATTTTATTTTATTTTATTTTAAAAACCATTCCAAATTGCTTTTGATTTGATAAAAACAACTTTTTGAAACCCTAATAAGAAGAAAATTAATTAATTATTATAGCAATCTACAAATAATAATAATAATAATAATATCCGTGAGGTGAAGCAGGAAAAAAAAAGGAAGAAAGAAAAGACCTTTGATAGAACAACAGGAAGAAGCTGTAGTGGTTGGGAGAGGAAGAAGCAAACTTAAAATGTAAAAAATGAGCACAAGCACACCGCTCATCCTCCTCATCTTCTTCTTCTATTTCTTCTGCTGCTGCTGACAGATATAATTGGCTGGTGGTGGTAGTGGATCTGGAAGGTGGAAGTTTCTTTTCTTTTTCTTACGTTGCGGAATGGATTAGAACAGCTTTATGTTGTGTCTGTGGGTATTTATGGGACGGTTGTTTTTGTATTTTAAAATTTTTTTTAATATAAATGTTTTTTTATTTTTTATTTTAAATT
>Ga0307515_10011572_pt1 | contig 16733 bp, 10 predicted proteins | sample 17_EM_MG_FD_194513 | JGI IMG/M metagenome (GOLD analysis project Ga0307515, IMG submission 194513) | Populus trichocarpa ectomycorrhiza microbial communities from riparian zone in the Pacific Northwest, United States - 17_EM | ecosystem: Host-associated > Plants > Roots > Unclassified | place... | reverse complement strand
GCTAATGTTACTTCAATCATGAAAGGAGGCATCAAATGTTGGAAATATAAAACGCAAATTTTTTGAAGAACAGGAGGTATCCAAAAACAGAAAGAAAAAAAACAGAAAAAAAAAAAAAAGACTGCTCAGCGTTCACTGTGGACTTGTATAGTGAAACACTGAGCATTTTTAGTTTTTTCTTAATTATAAATGTAACGAGATTGTTCATTCTCTTGGTTCTTCATAAATTATTATAGATTAACTATCTTTGTATATAACATTTATTCTTATATTTTTAGTTCAAGGTAAAGATTTTCATTCAATAACTTCTATTTCTTGATTCAAGTAATTATTTGATGGTTTTTTATCGATCTAATTTTAGATTGTATTTTTTCTTGTTTATGGGTTCTAGAGTTATTAACATGTAAGTTCACATCACTTTATATGAATTAAGAGAGAGACACACAAATTTATTAAAAAACATTTTACGGTTTGAGAGCTACAAACATGTCTGATGCAAAATTGAAAAAGCTTTAATGGCTAAAACTCATGAAGCAACTTATGAACTTTTAGAGGAATTGACATCCAATAACTATCAATCACCTTCTAAGAAAGCAATGCAAAGAAAAGCAATTGAAGTTTTTGAACTTGATTTTATTACGCACAAATAATAACTTTATCTAAAGAACTAAGTAAGATCAAACCAATATTGTGTGTGATTATTGTGAATGAAATACTCAAATATCAATTGCCAAATAGGAAAGCCTTTTGCTAAACCAAATTTCAAGGAAATTAATTATATGTTTAATTTTCAATGTCAAAACAATCCTTATTTAAATATATTTATGCAATATTTGTTTTAACTGTTTACAAATATTTTGTTTTCTTTTACTTTAAATTAATATTTTTTTGTATTTTTGGATTGTTTTGATATGACGAGGTCAAAAATAATTTTTTTAAAAAAAAATATTATTCTGATGCATTTCTAAAAAAAAAAACACTTTGAAAAAAAATATCTATCATAATCTCAAACACGTTATCAATCTCGATTGAAGAAACCACCTTAATATTTCATATAACAACAATAAAAGGGAAACTAGACCAACTAAAGATTTCCCATAGTAAAATAGAAGCCAACATTTGAGCAATTGCATATTAATATTCCTTTTTTGAAGCTTTAGAGAAAATTCCTAAATATGCTAATGGAAGTTGGAAGCTGGAAGAGTACGAGACAATGATGCTAATTGAAGAGAGTAGGAATTTCTTTAAACAAGGAAGCCAAAAGTAGAAGATATTAGGTATAACACTGAGAAAATAAAATCATCCATTCAAGAGACACCTAATAATAGAATAGAAAAAATAGAACAACAAAAAATGGAAAAGAATTGTCTTTTTTATATACTTTCTTCAGTTTTGTTGTACCATGTTCTTTACGTAATTGATGAGGTCATATAGATATCTTTTCAACACAACATAAGTTATTGAAAGGATCTTGGAGACCCATCAAAGCATGAAAGCTAGGATATTTTAGAATATGAATTCATATTCAAAGAGTGCATAACTGAATAGATAAGCTTATACTAATCTGTCAATTTGGGATCCAATTCAAGATTTTTCTTGGGAGGTGTCAGAAAGAATTTGGAATGTAATAAAATCAATTCATATAGATAGAGAAGAAAATGTTATCTATTGATTCAAATGATTTACCCATGGGATAGGGGTAAAAAAAGATGAAAAACTGAAGATTTCACATAGTACTTTTGATCGAAAATTAAATATGATTTATTTTGCACCCTTCGCTAAATGAGAAAGTGAATCAGATTCTACATGATCAAACTTAGAGGACTTAAAAAATTATGGAAGGATAAAAAAAGGAGGGGAAAATAATAAATAAAAAGAGCTTAAATTCTAAATGAACAAACTCAAACTTAAAAAAAATCTTTCTAATTCTCAAATATTAAGGGGCAAAGAGAATGATAGAAAAATAAAATAAAATGACTAGACTAAATTTGCGGACCTTGCTCCGACCCATATGTATTGGCTTTGTTGTAACAAGCCCCTTTCTTTATTCATTTGGGGTTTTTAAGCTTCTTCTTCTTCTTTTTCTTTTTCTTTTATCTTTTAGGTTTTTCTTTTCAATTCCATCCTTTAGTATGAGATTTTTTTAATTTTATTCTTCAGTATTGTGTTGATAGTAAATTATTTTTTGTATTTTTTCTTATTAAATAAAAAAATAAAAAAATTAATGCAACCAAGTGGAGTCCATAACCAAGGTTGCAGTTTTTGTGGGTTAACTAGGGATAACCTGGCCTATTCTTTTTTTTTTCTTTGATTTTTTCGGACATATCCAGTCAATAAGGTCACAACGAGACAACTCTCACATAATTTAATTTAAAACTTGGACTAAGTAAAGAGTCGAGTTGAGAGTTTTTAAATTTGAACAGTTATATCGAGCTTAATAACAGTGCCAAATAAGTTATGATGATCTAAATATTATTTTTTTACTTTCAATTTTTTTCTGTCCAAGCCACAACGATAGCATTAGCACGAGAAATAACTTAGTTAAACCTATGTCATTTGCTAGAAAATTCGACATACAGACAGTGAAACAACATATGTACCCCCACATTCATCAATGCACTAGCATGAGATACTATTATAAACAAATTGTTAGGACGAAAACCTTCGAACAGGCCATCCAAATGAACAACATAATTTGATATTGGAAGTCCAACATGTCTAGTTATGACCAAATTGTTAATCACATACGGAGAAGAATTGTTGTTGAACATATTAATTATATATTTGATATTGTAGTAATTTTTATGGTTGTGGTTTAAAAAAAATTATTTTAAAAAAGCACTTTTAATTGTGTTTAGTTTGATAAAATATGTGATTGATTAAAACTATGGTTAAAGTTGATGTTGAAGAAAAAACAATTTAAAGATGTTTGGTTAAAATTTCTTTTAAAAGTGATTTTGATAAAAATAACTAAAAAAGACATATAGTAATTTTATAGTTTTAGAATTAAAATGTTATAGATTGGATTATTAATATATCATGAAATCAAGAATCCTTTATTAAGGTCCTACTCAAAGTTGTCAAAAACGTTTTTTTGACACGACATGAAATATACAATATAAACTCGGATCGTAAACTCGAATCATAAAATCGTAAAATCACAAGAAAAATATTTTAACTAATTATATATTGACAATTTTAGTCAAGTAGTAAATAATAATATAACACAATTAAAATAAAAGTGAAATAAACAATACAAATGTCCAAACACCTTAAAATACACAATTCAAATAAAAATTCATACATAGTTTAAATAATTTAAAAATACGAAAATAAAAAAAATAAGATTGAACAACTATGTTTTATTGATAGAGTTTTAGAATATTTTCTAGAGGACAAGTCTTGAAACACACTACAGGCAACTAGTGAGATGATACAACATTCTAAGGTATATCACCAACTTCAAAAAAAAATTAACAGAGACCAATACAGTGAACCCGTGACAACGAGAACAAAAACGTACAAAATGACATCAATTTAATCTCATGTCACCTCACCTTCCATCTTTTTTATGTTAGTAACAAGTCCTAAAAATAATGTTCAAATATCCCACCAAACAAGACATGTATTTCAAGTTCTCTCTGAGTCTTTGTCGTCTCTCTTTGTAGTTAACAAATGGTTAGTCTAAAACACAGTATTTCTCTCTATATAAGTATTCCTATCTTTTATTTTACTTCTTTGATTCCTCACCATCTACCTCTGTCTTCCCATGGTTTCGATCCTCCGATCATGCCTTCCCGGCCTAAAATACAGTATAAGGCTTCCCTATACTCAAGATCCTCTAATGCTGGTATTAGTCAGCTAAGATTGAAAATTTGAGATTTGGGCAATGAGGAAAGGGGAGACTGGGGAGTGGGAACTATGTAGTGGAGTGTCAGGGGACTCGGACAAGGAGGCCGTAAATTTTTTAACTTTTGCGGGTTAAAACTTGAAATTGGTCAAACTCGGTCAAAATCGATCGATTTTACCGATTTTAACCGAGTTTGACCGAGTTTGACCGATTTCGAGTTTTAAACCGATTTGACACGTTATATACATGTTGACTCGTAAAATCGTAAGATTTTAAAAGTCAACTCGCGATTTTAACAACAATGGTTTTACTTTTATTATCCCTAATTCCATCTCGTACATAATCCATCCAAGAAGGCCTTTAGTATCCAACACTAGTTTCAGAAATCAGTTTCTTCTACATCCTCCAATCCTTTTTACAACCATCCCATTTGTTTTTTAGTTTTGACTCGGTGAAAGCATGACTAGCTTGTTCTTTAAAGGCAATCAACAGAATTTCTAACCAATTTTATTAAAATGAGTGTTTTGTCTTGTTCCCATATTAATAGCTTTGATGCAAATATCAACAAAAGTATGCACCATTTTCTTTGTTCAAATAGCTTTATCCAGACTTTTAAAACAATCCATTACTTTGTTTGATGACCTGAATCAAAATACACAATCACTAAAATAAGTATTAAATAGTAACTCAAATTATCATAAAAAATAAATATATATGATAGTATAAGATTATGGAACTAACTTAATGTTTCTCACTCTTTCTCTCCAATGTCATTTGTAAGTTCAAACTATATGTTTCAATTGTGCTAATTAAATGTGGTCTCAGGTAGTAGATGGTCTAGTGGTAAGAGCTTGGGATCAAGTGGTTTGCTCCTCCTGTGGTCCCAGGTTTGAGCCATGTAGTTGCTAATATGATAGTCACTGGAGGCTTACATGGTCGTTAACTTCAGGGCCCGTGAGATTAGTCGAGATGCGCGCAAGCTGGCCCAAACACCTACGTTAATAATAATAAAAAAAATGCTAACTAAATCTGTGTTTTACAACTTCAATGGACCGTATGTTTTAGATTCCTTATAATATATATACTGTTTAGGTGCAAATAATTATATATATTAAAGACTTTTCTTCTCTTCTCTTTTTGATTCACACATCTAAAGTTGTTAGTTCAAAATAATGGATGCGTACGGAAGTAATCATTGGTATGTATCCAAGGAATTAGCCAGGTCAAATAATACCAATACCCTTTTAGGAAAAATTAAGAAGTTGATTAGTAGAGTAGTTAATAGTAATCAAATGTTGTAAATAATTGAATAATTTTGAGTTTCAAATTAAGATATGATCATTTTGGATAATAGCTTGATGAGACTTCCATTATAGAATGTTAATTTGTTTTGATAAAGCAAAAATCCAAAGTAGTGGTAACTAGTAAGTTAAAGGAGAAGGGAAGCGCAATATGAGCACAGTGAAATCAAAGCTTCCAACTTCAAGTACTAAAAAAAGATCACGTGAGAGGTCGAGGAGAAGAAGCACCTTGCCGCCGCCACCAATACCAAACGCAATTATATGTGAGTAAAGAAAGGGACAGTCTTTGTATTGTTCAAAGACTCTGTCTATGAGTGTGTAGTTTTATTAGTTAGATTTTAGGTTTGTTTTTTAAAAATTACTGGTTCGAGTCTCATAAATTTCAGAGCCATTGGAGACTTATATAATTGTTAATTTTAGAGCCTGTAAAATTAGTCAAGGTACGCGGAAGCTGACTCAAACACCCACGTTAATAATAATAATAAAAAAAAACTTTGGTATGCTCTACATTTATTGTCTTAAATTAAAATTTGCTTAGAGAAACATCGTCTACTTCTTCACCTTTTCCTCTTCCCTGTCCCAAAAGTCCAATCCACTAGTCTTTCAATTCTGAGTCACCATTCCTATGAAACACACTTATCCATTTCTCCACATTCCTATTTCTCTTTCTCTTCCTGTAGGGAGTATTATTTTTTATACCCCGCTTTCATTCACAGTCATCTTTAAAATAAATTTTTTTTCCTCCCCACATCAAAATTGGTTCATAACAACCAGCAGAAAGAAATGAAATTCCTAAAACATTACCAGATAGCTCGTTTTTTGCAAAGAGAAGCCTATACAATAAGGGATTTCTTCAGTAATTAGAATTATTTTGTTGGTTTTGTTAAACCGCTCAAAACAAGAAGACAAATACAAAGTGAAGGAGTGTAGATCAATGTACCTATATGCTATGACAGTTCCACTTCCCTAACCACAAAACAATTGTTTTGGTCTTGGACTGCTAAGCACAGATCCACACTGAATTATCAAGATCTTGTTATTTGTCAAAACAAACAACAACTTCTTCTTTTGAGCAGTAGTTATATGTCAGTTTGGCACTTCTGTTATTGCTACTGCCATTGGCTTAGAGATGTCAGTGTTTAGAGGACTCTTAGATATGGTAATCTTTAGCAGGTATTTCTTAGCAAGTGTTTAGAGGCCTAAATTACAAACCAGAGACTAATTCTGCAGTAAACTGGATTGGAGTAGCCATTTTGTTAGGTCTAGTGCTAAATTCTGGGGAAGGAGATTACTTTACTTTCCTAGATTTTACTCATACTCTGGCCAAACTGATCAGCACATGAAGAAGCAAGTGGAGGGAAACCATGAAAGGGATTTGAGGAACACATTAGGAAATTTTTTGTTGAGATTCTCTTAAGGTTGGCTTTGTCTACTGATTTTGGTCCTCATTAAAGTTCGGATCATGTATGTACTTGCTCTCTGTTAGACTAATATTTTAAAGAAACGCCTTATCAGAATTTTTGTTATGATTAATTACATGGAAGATGAAATCCTTTAGCTCATACTATTTTGAGTCCAACTAAGAAGAGTTCGTTGCTTGCCTTGTTGTAGCGGTGAGGCAGTCACAAGGTTCCCAGGCTAGGCAATGAATTTAACAGATCCCAGACATGTAAAATGAACATTCCCTTGAATTTGACAGATTCTAGACATGCAAACTCACTTAAATGGTCCTAAATCTTTGACTTTGTGTTTGGAAATCCCAATATACACTGAGTATTGGTATGTCTACCCTTTGAGTTTATTGTCTACCCTTTGACTTCTCCCCCTCCATCTCTGAGTTGGTATCTCAGATCTCTCGAAGTAGTATCACAGAATTCTGCTCCTTGCTCTAAAATTCAAGCATGCACTATTTTGAATGTAAACCAGTAGGCACTGCAACATAATTATTTTCTTGGAAATTTATTCCCATCCTGTTGTATTTCATCATCATTTAAATTGGTTTTTGTTTTGAATGTACTATTTCATATAACATTGTTTGCATGCTTGCAAATTATAGCCTAACAATCTTTTAGATCACCTGAGACAACAAATTTGATTTGTTTGTTTTAGGTTTATTAATGGTTAGTTAATAAAAATCTATGAACATGAATAATAATTCTATTGTATTTTTAAGTTACTAAATCTTTTCTTGAATTATGTATTTTAAGATACTTGAACTATATATGAAAATAAAATTACTAAACAAAAGTTGAAAAACATAAAATGCCACAATATCAAGCTTCTTTTGCAGTATTATATATTTATTCAATCCCCAGTTCCTGTTTGATCTGCAAAGCAGCTTCATAAATCTCCTTTTGGTCACTTAAAGACTTGGAGACGCTCTCCTTTTGCAAGCATCTCTCACCCCACTTCACGAGCTTAGGGAACTCGGCTACCATGCTCCAGTTTCCTAGGGTCTCAAAGGTGTAAAAGAAGCTGTAGAACGGAATAAGTGCCAAGTCTATATAGCCAAAGCTCTCATCCCCAAAATATTGCTTGTCTCCGAGTTCTTCTTCCAAGATTTTAAAGCACTGAAACAAGTCCTTCTTCGATGATTCTTTGACCTCACCTTCAGATGCCCATAGATTCCTTCCAATAGGATAAATCTGGACGTAACCAATTTGCATGTCAATACTTCATTAATGTTTCCTTTCAAAAACTAAACAGAGTAAGACAGAGAAAACAAATCAGTACTAGGAACTTACCTTCTTGTCGATGTAGTCAGCCCAAAACCTGGCATGTGCACGTCGATAAGGATCAGAAGGCAACAATGAAGGTTTATGGCTCCAAACCTCATCAATATATTGAACTATGATCATTGACTCACAGATGGGTCTCCCATTATGGATTAAGACAGGGATTTGCTGATGAACTGGGTTCATCTTGAGAAGAGTAGAGCTCTTGTTGCTCAAGTCCTCTACCTTAGATTTATATTCTATTCCCTTCTCTTCCAAAGCTATCCTCACCCTTGCTGCAAAGGGACTCATCTCAAAATCCAGTAGAACCACTTCATTAGCCATTTGTTGCACAAAGAGAATCAAGATTTTTCTCAGTTTTTCAATTTGCAATGAGGAACTGAGGCGAAAACAAGAATTTATAGCAGAACATGAGTCCTCTGTGGAATTTTCAGTTTCCCTTTTACTTCTAGGTGCTTCGCTTTTGTTGTCATTGCTTGCATCAGAATGGTCACCCTGCTTCGAGAATAGCAATATTGTAGAATTTCCTTGTACTCTGCTGCACTATCATTATATTATTATTAGCCATTTTTTTTGACGGGTTGGGATTTTCCTGGCAACCAACTCGAAATATCTATGAACAATATATTTTAAAATTCTTCTTGTAGAAATATTAAATTGAATTACAAAAAAAACTTTGTAAGAGTATTCTTACAAAGTTTTTTTTTTTTTTCTTTTATCGCTCAAGGCAGGTAGCATTTCACTCTTCAGGATAAAAATTAAAGTAGCGGCTCCTGATTAGATTCCATCAAATAAAAATTCATGGACATTACCATGGCAAAATAGTGATACAATAACTAAAAGCCTGTTTTTTCTAGCTTTTGTTGCTTTGTTTTAAAGTAAAGTAATTAAATTGTCAAAACTTATTTGATAAAAAAAATTAAAAATCATTTGTTTACATTTTGAGAGCGAAAGGTAATTTTTATAAAAACATATTAAAGATATATTAGATCTCATTTCAAAAAGCATCAAATTTTGTTTTTAAAATCAAATGCTACTTATTTTATTTAAAACATAAAAATAAATTTAAATATTTTAGAATTAAATAAATTTAAAGATATTTATTAATTATTCATCAACAAAAAATTAACATGAATTAAGATAAACTAATTAAATGTGTTCACTAGATAGAACAATCCGTATTGTTCAGAAAAGAAAATGACTGAACAATTAATGTAAACTCAGATCTTCTAGCTAGCTAACCAGGGAAGCTTATCAATCTAGATCAATCTAGAAAAGAAGCACAGTGATAGTCAAAGCGCTCTCTCTCTCTCTCTCTCTGTTAAAATCTTTAGTTTTAAATCACAATTTATTAGTCAGAGAATTAATTGAGCTGATATTCAAATCAAATGCTGAGATCGATCTATTTGTAGCAGTGTTAGTTGGCAGCAATATACAAGATCAACGTCCCATCCCCAGACTTGCTTTTCATGGGGTGCAAGGTTTCCGGCTTTATTTTTTCCAAACAATACAAGGATTCGTTAATAGAGCATGACTCCCCTGATAGCGTAAATAAGATTAATTCTCAATTTTTGAGAAAGAAACAGCACGAGGAAGAGGGTCATTTTCTGGTAAATGGATTGCAATCACTCGGTGAGACAATTTGTGCAAAAATGATTCTTGAAATAGTGTTTTGAGTATCTAGAAAGATAATTTATTACCATTTTGAAAAACCTCACCAGTTTTTAGTAGACAACAAAGTCTCGTCTGCTTTTCATTTATATGCATTTTTGCAAGTTTTTAGAACTTGACTATGAGGAGGAAGAAGCCCTCAAAGGATCAGACAGTTTGGAGTAGATGTAAAACTGATGTCCTGTCAGGCATGCTAGGGATGGCTCCCTTCACTTGAACACAGAGAGAAGCTGCTGCAGCTGTAAATATTCAAGGGAATTGTCAGGGCATCATTCAAATGAAAAATGATATAGAGATGTATAAAATACAAACAAAAAGGGCGAACACCAGTCATACCAGCAAATCTCATGCATTCCTCCTTTGTTTTGCCCTCCACGAGTGCCACAGCAAAAGCAGCAGTAAAGGTATCTCCAGCTCCAGTAGTGTCTAGGACTCTTGCAGCAGAAATTATGGTTTGTTTAATTGGTTTTTCCCCTTCTATGAATAAAGCTGACCCTTTAGCCCCAAGCTTCACCAGAACTTGCTTTACTCCCTGAAAGTACACATTAAACAATAAAAAGTTCAGTGCCAACTGCCTAGGCATGGTTTCCTATCAGTGAAACTATCCACTATAACGAGATGATCAAGTTACTCAAAACAAAAAACTCAAATGATCTTGACATAAATTCTGATTTTAAAGATATGACAAACATTTAGTTGGTGCAATACATGATTTGATGATGGCTGTCTTATTCAACCATATATTTAAAAGCATTGAAATGGCCTTATTCATAATTTGTGAATGAATGTGTGAAACAGGAATCAAACAATTGATTTCCATAAACTGAGAACAAAAGCTATTAATTGTCCTTGAAATATCCAAAACATGCCTTACAAAGTTGATAGGCAATTGTAAGAAACTACACTCGTGTTTGGCTATGTTTGGTATGCTGGGCCGTTAATTTTCATCCCCTTCTACTTGTGTTTGGCAAGATTTTGGCGGCAGGGGAAAACATCAAGGAGGGTAACAATTTTAATCCTTGTAAAGGGGAAAAATCTCAGTTTTTGTGCCTTTCCCTCATTTTTTATAAAATAATACAAACTTGTTCTTCTTTCTTCCTTTTCCCATTTTGGACCGTGAACATATATTATTTTTTTTTATAATTATATTTAACTTAAAATCTGATTTGATTTATATAGGGATCCACTATTCTCCATAATTTTTTCAACTGCTATCAAACATTCTTATAACTTCAGCCTTCAAAACTTTTTTATAACTTTAACATGTCAGCCTTAGAAAATTACCCTCTAAACATCTCTCCTCGAAAATTTTCATCTCATACCTGATGCAAACAAAGCAATTAATGATAGGGGTCTCCAAACTCACCATTTTATGACACTTAACGACAGCCTGACCAATCTGTTCAAAGCTTTCAGTTGACATGCAAGTCAAACGTGCAAGTTCACTTTCATTCGGGCTGAAGATGTCAACAACATTCAACAATTCTGGGGGCATTGGTGCATCCATTCCCCCAGCATCCAAAATAACAGGAACACCAGCGCTTTTTGCAGCCTAAAGACATGCATTATCCAATAGAGGTCAGAAATGATTGCAAGAGAAACACCAAACAAGCTATGAATAATAATAATCACGCCAACAGAAACTTGGACAAGAAAATGCAGAACCATTAAAGTCAACTGGCAGCTGAAGAATTAGATATCTTCAAACCCCAAGGTTACTCAATCATCCATGAAATTGATATAAAATTTCAATATTAATATTCACAGATAGGCAAATCAAAAGAATCAAACTATTCAAGACTAGGAAGTGGCAGCAGATATTAGTGTGAGTGGCTTTACTAAAATATATAATAAGCATATGCTCTGTCACACATATTTTATGATCAACTTATATCAAGCAACCACAAAGAGCTCAAGCATTTGGAAGATTTAGTGCTACCTTAATGGCTGTGTTACTTGTGTAAGCAAGTCTTTGGGTCTCCTCTAATTTGAGAAAAGAGTATGAGATAAGTACAGTTTTTCCATTTCAAAATTCTTTGTCCAGTTCCTCTAATTTTTCCCTGCCTGGTTTCATCCCAGTTTTTCTTTGTTGACACAACCTCAAAACGTTTCAGAAGATCAGGTGAGCATACATATAGAGAAAGCATTTATATGGTACTTACTTCCAGTAATTCCAAAGGTTCAAGTTATCATCTTCCCCAACTTACATCTCTCCTTGTGTGTGAGTGTGTGTATGCTAGGTGTGAAGAAGAAGTCAGCCAAAAACAAAACAAAAATCCCATGTACATGCTGCATCAGGCACCCAACATTTTAATAGTGCAATGACAGGTCAAATTTTAACCATTCTTTGCTATTTCAAGTTCTTATCTACATACAGAAGCCAAGGTGGAAACATGCTATAAAACAACAAGGAAATTAGTCATGTTGCTTAAAACAAGAACAGATGATCCTGCTGTCTAAAAAATATTTGCCCAGGGTCACAAGATAAAATTTAACTGGCTAAACCAATACAAGCTAAAGCTTTCATTCATGAGAAATTAAAGAAAAGGAAAATCTTCTTTATGGCTAAAAAATCTCAGTTACAAGTAAAAGATTTTTACACGGACAGACACATAGAATGGCTCAAAATATACCTAAAATCCTGGTTAATAGATGAAGAACTACACTTAAGGTTGCCACTTAAAAGCAAAATCAGACACCAAACTGCTTAGCTAATCTTAATTAGATGGAAATGTTTTAGCAATACTTATAGTGGTTATCCTATGTGATAATGCAACAAAAGTCTTAATGCCTGAGATATTTCCTGGAAAGGATTTTATAATGGAAGCTACTCCTTTTAATTGAAATCAGTCAGCAAAGAAGGGGCCCTACCTTCCTTAAGAAATACCATTTAGGTGGGCTACAGTAAAACATTAACTTTGGAACTCAACCAGAGGATTCTCTAAAATCTAACCCATGTACTGTGGCAGACAGCATGAAGATGATGCCAGCTAGTGTTAGTCCTCCATAAGTGAACCATTTTTAACTTCACATCCAACACCTACAACACTACAATGCTAGACTGCTTGTTGCATTTCTGTTAAGTAGTTTACTATTTCCTCGACAAGATGTGCAAAGGAAACCTTTTGAAATTCGGAGAGCGCAGCTAGTTATATATCATGAAAATTTCCAGGGCTCAGCAGAGCACTCTGCATAGCATAGAGCAATAGCTAACTTCAACTATAAACAAATATTAAACTAACAATCTGGCAAAGGACACTCAACATTTCCACATAGTGTAGAAGATCCTGGACCTTCTATAACCAGCAGTTCAAATGAGAAATTCCATAGGGATCTCTTTGTAATATCCTTATAACAGAGAGATCCATTGACTGAAACTTGGAATATCCCGAGTTCTTTCAACATTTACTGGTTCATGAAAAACATAAATATGGTTTATTTTTAAGAACTTTATCAACTCAAACTGTGTATCCATTGTTTCATCCATATATTTAGAATAACAAACAATCTTTGACCTGTACATCCCTCGTATTTTTATTTAACAAGTGACCTCTCTATCTTTGAAGCTTCTAGCAAAAACTAATTGCGATGGTGGAGTAAGGTGCTGCATATGGATTCACCTTGTTCTAGTCATATATATTGATGGAAGAAAGAAAGCACCAAGAAAACCACATCTCAATCTAGCTGGATGAACCAAATTCCAAAAAGAAAATCTAGGAAAAAGAGTTTGCAATCCATCACCAAATATGGACAACCATCAATTAATTTTGGTCCCCAAGAAATATGTCAAAAGTTAACGCAATCTCAACCACAGACATTTTCTTTGATCCTCCCATCATACCTTGATGAACAATGTCACTGTGATCAACAAAGCCTAATCCTATATTAATATTCACTAGGCAAAAGAAATCACTTAGTTCATTTACACAATTGCTTATTTAGATGCAAGAAATAAAAAGTTCTGACCTTAAACCATAAACATGATCAAATTAACATGATCGCCATTAAACATGAATGAATAACGAGTGATACAGGATTTTTTTAAAAAAAATCATTAAAATGCCTGACCTTTGCCACTTGAATATTAACTAAATCAGGTATTTCCCTTTGAAGCAAAACAACCCCAGCCTTCCTCACAACCTCCAAATCCTCATCGCTGAGCTTCTCAGGCCAGCAACTCATGTTAGCTCCACCAACAATAATAATAGAATTTTGCCCATCAGGCTGCAGCATCACCACAGCATGTCCAGTAGGCACATCACTCAGATTCCTCACACAATCAAGATTAACCCCACCATTCTTTAAAGCCTCAGTGATCAACTTCCCATGTGCATCCTCGCCAACTTGCCCCACAAAGTATGTTGGATATGAAAGTTTTGCACCACATGCGGCCTGGTTAGCTCCTTTGCCACCAGCAAGAGTCTGCCCAGTCTTGGCTGAGATGGTCTCCCCTTCTTCTGGTAATCTATCAATCTCCACATATATATCTGCATTGGCTGAGCCAACAACTACTAGTGGTGGTGTATTGGGATATTTGGTTAACGGGGTTTGAGGGGTTTTTGAGGCTTTGATGGAAAATGAAGGAAAGTGGTGTTTTTTGTTGGATGGCTTCTGGTTTTGGTGATTGTTGAAGTGAATTGGGTTTGCAAGTGCTGTTTGTTTTATGGGATACTTTTGGAGTTTAAGGTTGCAATGATTTGCTGGTGAAAATGACACTGCTTTCATGTTTTCTCTTATCAGATTGATTTGTGTTGAAGGAAATCTGGATCAAAAAATGAGCTTTGACTTGAGTTGTTAGCTTTTTGTTTGGTGTGCTCTTCAAAGGATAAGAAGGCCACCCACTCAGCAGTACGTGGAATACACATCGAAAGCACTATCAGCATTTTATTGGTTTCGCCTTTAAGGTAAAAAAATCTATTTATTTTTGTATTTTAAAAAACTTCAAAAATTTTATTTTTTTATTTAAATTTATTTTTTAATGTTTTTTATCATTTTTAATATACTAATATCAAAAATAAATTTTACAAAATAAAAAAATATCATGATCTGAAAAGAAAGTTTCAATCAGACAATATTAAAAAAAAATGTTTTAATATTTTATAGGAAATTTAAGGAAAAAATAATTAACATGAGAAAATTATGTAAATAAATTATAATAAAAAAATAAAGAAAATAACTTTTTTTCATTGAATATTTATGATATATTTAAAAAAAAATTGTATTTTAGGTTCATATATAATATTTACCTAAATGATAATTAATATTACCATAAAAGCTATAATCTTATTTAAAAACAATGGAAAATTGTAATGATATTTAATTGAATAGGAATTTAAAAATTTATATTTATAGTAAATTTTAATCAAAATTAAAAAAATTCTAAAATAATTAAAGAGCAATACAAAAAAGGCAAGGCAATTGGGCTCAGAAGGGTGGGTTAGAGCGACTAGGCAAATGGAAAGAAGCTTAGGCACACGTGGAAGACTAGGCTTGCATGTCTGATGTTTTTTTTTTTTTTAATGGGTGGAAGACACATTGTTTAATTGATTTTTTTTCTTTTTAAAAAATAAAATAAACAATAAGTCGTCTACATTGTAAGATGACATGCTATCTACTAGTTTAGATTTTGATCACCAAATAAAGCTAGAAAAGTTGGGGTCTAAATTTTTAAACCCTAAATACCAATTTTTAACTTTGTTTTCACCTTAAAACATTCAAGAAATATCTTATAAATCTTGTTGCTACGAAACATTAATTGGACCTCCAAAGATTAAAAGAGATTTGTGGAAAAAAAAGCCACAATCTAGTTTTTAAAAAAACAAATAATCCTAAAATAGCACACGTTCTAGAGATTACATAAGGGGTCGATTATGTATAAATGAATATATACATTGCCTTTAATGTATCCTTTTAAATAAAATATTACCCTATGTGTTTCTCTTAAATTTATTATGGGCATACTATTAAATGTCTAAATTACTTCCAAGCATATTAATGAGTCATTTATTGTCTATGGATGTTCATTAAGTTAACATTAAGCCCTAAATTATGAGTCTCATAACTAGATGATATTTTTAGTTTTTTTTTTTCATTTATAGTTAAAAACATCATGCTAGCCCTGCATCGATTCCTAAAAACTAATAGACACATTTTGCTAGCTGTTTAAAAACCAATATTTGATCAAAACATAATACAAACTTGTCGAAACTAGTTGATGGAATTTTTATTCTTGTTTTAAAAATAAATATTTACACGCACATACATATATCATAGGTGATAATACTATTTATAAAATGATACTAAAACTATTGCGATGATATTAAAAATAAAATAAAATTTAAAATTAAATAAAAATATATGTATGAGTGAAAAGTTGTTGATTTTTGAAAATTCAACTTTCACACATGTATACCTAAAAATATATTAGTACAAACTTATAAAATGGAACTAATGCTATTGTGAAGCCAATAAAAATAAAAATCATCGTGCTTGAAACCCTTAGAGAACACATGACAGACCCATCTCGTTGGGCCAGAATAAGCTATTGGGCTTGGTAGCACCTGCCAGACCCAACAATCACTTGGGTCTGACTTTGGTCAGACCTAGCAACTTTTGGATTTAGATTTGACCAGACCAATACTCAAGTTTGCCCAGTATAAAACCCAACGCGCCTTCACATGTACGTGTTTAGTGATGGCACGTGTCAACCCAACAAGCCCAAGAATGTGGGAAAATTATACCCATATATTTTTCTTGATCCGATATTTTTGGAAAAAATATATATAAAAATATACTGATAAAATTCATCAATTTCTAACAGTTTATGATTAAAAAAAAATTTCCGTTAAAATTGTGTACCATCAATCATTAATCAGTATGTTAACATGTTTCAATCTTTCCTTGGGATGCATAATGTGCAATTTGCGACCCTATAAAATATGAGCAATATAATTAGGTATGTTCACTTGAATGTAATATCGTTTATTTTTATTTCAACAAAAAAATCTGGACTTTAACATTGTCTCTGTTGTTCTTATCATAGCTATATATGGTAATGGATTTTGATATTGCATTCCTTAAACATCATCTTTCGAAAATCATAGGCAACTCTTGATCAGCAGGTGAGATATTGTGGTTATGTCAGGGGCTCTGTCAGTTTGTTATTTTTTATTCTGG
>Ga0307515_10011571_pt1 | contig 16734 bp, 13 predicted proteins | sample 17_EM_MG_FD_194513 | JGI IMG/M metagenome (GOLD analysis project Ga0307515, IMG submission 194513) | Populus trichocarpa ectomycorrhiza microbial communities from riparian zone in the Pacific Northwest, United States - 17_EM | ecosystem: Host-associated > Plants > Roots > Unclassified | place... | reverse complement strand
CTTGGCGATGCGCATGCCGAAGGCCATGTTGTCGTAAACCGTCATATGCGGGTAGAGCGCGTAGGACTGGAAGACCATGGCGATGCCGCGCTGCGAGGGCGGCACTTCGTTCACCAGCCGCTCGGCAATATACATTTCACCGCCGGAGATTTCCTCAAGACCGGCGATCATCCGCAGCAACGTCGACTTTCCGCAGCCGGACGGGCCGACGAAGACGACGAACTCGCCCTGCTTGATATCCAGATCGATGCCATGGATGACATCCACCGCGCCATAGGACTTGCGGATATTCTTCAGTTGCAAACCTGCCATGTCATCCTCCCCTTCATTCTCTCATTTTTATCGACACCCGTGGATGCCGGCTTGATCTGATTATTCGACGCGGGCGAAAAAGCCGCTCCAGGCCGGTAGCGTGATCTTGTCTTCCGTCAATTGAGATCCAAAGCCGTGGCCTTCGAGCACTTCGAGCCGCTCAATGGGCCTTTCGACGGTCACTGTCTCACCGCTCATGTTGAACAGGCACAGGATGGTCTCATTGCCGAATTTTCGTTCGAAACCGAGCAGCGGCGCCTCATAGGCGCGAAACTCGATCTCGCCCTTGGCAAAGGCCGGATGCTGTTTGCGGAAGGCCAGGAAGCGCCGGTAGTGGTTGAGGACCGAGTTCGGGTCCGTCTGCTGCACCGATACCGCGCTGCGCACATGATCCGGCGGGACTGGCAGCCATGGCTTGCCGGTGCTGAAGCCGCCCTTGACAGCATCCTTGTCCCAGACCATCGGCGTGCGGCAGCCGTCGCGGCCCTTGAAGTCCGGCCAGAACTGGATGCCGTAGGGGTCCTGAAGATCCTCGAAGGCAAGATCGGCTTCCGTCAGCCCAAGCTCTTCGCCCTGATAGATGCAGACCGATCCACGCAGGGTCATCAGCAGGCTGGCGAGAAACTTCGCATGCGACTGATGATCGGCGATACCCTGGCCCCATCGGGTAACATGGCGCACGACGTCATGGTTGGAAAACGCCCAGCAGGCCCAGCCTTCCGGCGCGGCACGCGCAAAGTCGTGCAGCACCTGCGCGACACCTGCCGGCGTCAGCGGATCGGGCGCCAGGAATTCGAAGGCATAGCACATGTGCATCTTGTCGTTGCCGGAGGTGTACTGCCCGGCAATCTCAAGGCCGATCTGGCTGTCGCCGACTTCGCCGACGGCGGCAATCGCCGGAAACTCGTCCATGACGGCGCGGAAGCGCTTGAGGAATTCGAGGTTTTCCGGCCGGTTCTTGTCGTAGAGATGTTCCTGGTAATTGTACGGATTGACCGCCGGCGCCGTATTGGCATTGCGGCGCTCGGGCGCCAGCGCCGGGTTGTCGCGCAGTTCCAAATCGTGGAAATAGAAGTTGATCGTATCCAGACGAAAACCGTCGACGCCACGCTCCAGCCAGAAACGCTCGACGGCAAGCAGCGCGTCCTGGACCTGCGGATTGTGCAAGTTGAGATCCGGCTGCGAGGTCAGGAAGTTGTGCATATAATATTGCAGGCGCGTCGGATCCCACTGCCAGGCCGAACCGCCGAAGATCGACATCCAGTTGTTCGGCGGCGTGCCGTCGGGCCTGGAGTCCGACCAGACATACCAGTCCGCCTTCGGATTGGAGCGGCTGGAGCGGCTTTCGACGAACCACGGATGCTGGTCGGAGGTGTGCGAGAGGACGAGGTCAATCATCACGCGGATGCCCAGGCGATGAGCCTCGGCGATCAGCGCGTCGAAATCGGCGAGCAGGCCGAAGATCGGATCGACATCGGTATAGTTCGAGACGTCGTAGCCGAAATCCTTCATCGGCGAGGTGAAGAACGGCGAAATCCAGATCGCGTCGACACCCAGCGAGGCGACATGCGGCAGGCGGGCTGTGATGCCTTTCAGGTCGCCGATGCCGTCACCGTTGCTGTCCTGGTAGGAACGCGGATAGATCTGGTAGATCACCGCGCCACGCCACCAGTCCCGATCGGCCTGCAATGTGGAACCACTTGCCTGGGTCATGCTCATATTCATTCCTGTAGAAGTCCCTTGGATTTAAGAAGTCTCAACCGCCCTTGACCGAACCCGCCAGCAGGCCGCGCACGAGGTAGCGCTGCAGGGTAAAGAAGACGATCAGGGGAACGATGATGGTGACAAAAGCCGAGGCCGTGAGGATTTCCCAGTTGCCGCCACGCGACCCGAGCAGATTGACGAGGCGCCCGGTGAGGACCAGCTCGTTGTTGCCCGTTCCCAAGAACACCATGGCGACCAAGAGGTCGTTCCACGTCCACAGGAACTGGAAGATCGAGAAGGAGGCAAGCGCCGGGAAGGACAGCGGCAGGATGATCTTGATGAAGATGTCGAAATCGCTGGCACCATCGACCCGTGCCGATTCCATGATTTCGCGCGGCAGGCCGGCCATGTAGTTGCGCAGCAGATAGATCGCCAGCGGCAGGCCGAAACCCATATGCGCCAGCCAGATGCCGACATAGGTCTTGGCGGGCACACCGAGGAACGCGCCGACGCCGTTGTAGAGCTTCAACAGCGGGATCAGCGACATCTGCAGTGGCACGACGAGCAGGCCGACCACGACCGCGATCAGGATCGCCCGACCGGGGAACTTCATCCAGGCCAGCGCATAGGCTGCGAAGGCGGCGACGAGGATCGGGATGATCGTTGCCGGGATTGCCACCGTCAGCGAATTGATGAAGGAGGCGCCGATGCCTTCGGCGCGCATGACTTCGCGATAATTGTCGAAGGTGAAGCGCGGCGGAATGGCGGCGGTATAGAAGATACGCTGGCCACGTGCACCATCCATCGCCTTGTCAGAGGCGATCTCGAAAGCGCCGTCGGCCTGGACCGTCAGCTTTTCGCCATTGGGAAGATCGGCGGACTGGCCCGGCTGGAACGCGGCCGGGTCCTTGCTGTTGAAACCGAAGGCCGAAACCTGGCCGGACTGGCCCTCCAGCATATTGCCGGCGATGACGAACTTTCCATCTTTCTCGACCTGGGTGTCGGCGCCCGGTGCACGGAACACCAGATTCTGGGTCGATGTCGATAGCGCGGTCCACCAGCCGGAAACCGCCAGCTGATCCTTGTCGCGCAGCGACGAAATCAACAGGCCGGCGGTCGGCAGGGTCCAGAGGACGACAAGCAGCATGACGGAAATGTGGACGACCCAGACGAGTGGCGAGCGGGAAGAAGCAATCATCTCAGTGGCCCTCCATTTCCTTGGCAGCGTTGCGGATGTTCCAGATCATGATCGGGATCACCAGCACCATGATGATGACCGCAATCGCGGCACCACGTCCGAAGTCACCGCCACCGCGGAACATCCAGTCGAACATCAGGTTGGCAAGGACCTGGCTTTGCCACTGACCGTTGGTCATGGCGAGAACGATGTCGAAGACCTTGAGCACCAGGATTGTGATGGTGGTCCAGACGACGGCGATCGTGCCCCACATCTGCGGGATCATGATCTTGAAGAAGATCTGGAAACCGTTTGCGCCATCGATGACGGCCGCCTCAATCGTTTCTTCCGGGATACCGCGCAGGGCTGCCGACAGGATGACCATGGCAAAACCGGTCTGGATCCAGATCAGGATGACCATCAGGAAGAAATTGTTCCAGAATGGTAGCGTCACCCAGGCTTCCGGCTGTCCGCCGAAATAGACGACAATCGCGTTCAGAATACCGATCTGCTCGGTGCCTTCGGCGCGGTAGTCATAGATGAACTTCCAGATCACCGAGGCACCGACAAACGAGATGGCCATCGGCATGAAGATCAGCGTCTTGGCTATATTGCCCCACCAGATACGGTCCGTCAGCGCTGCGATGATGAGACCGAAAAACGTGGCGGCGGCGGGAACGACCAGTAGCCAGAGGAAATTGTTGTAGATCGACTGGCGGAACTCGCCATCATTGAACATCCAGATGAAGTTGTTCAACCCGACGAAATTCTCGCCGGCCCTGTCGTGCAGGCTGAGCCAGACGGAGGCGATCACCGGATAGATCAGATAGATCGTCAGCGAGAAGAGCGCCGGTCCGAGGAAGAGCCAGGGTCTGATGGCGTTGGTGATGCGCAGGTTGCGCGAGGCAAGCGGACCGGTGAGGCCCTTCGACGGAAAGAGCTTGTCGAGAATCCAGTTCGTACCGAAGAAGTAGGCCGCGCAGGCCAGAACCCCCGCGGCCATCGTGGCGATGGCGAATAATAACTGCTGCATGGCAACTTCCTCCCCAGGAAAATCGGTTGGGGAGAGTTCGCCCCCCTGTCACTTCGTGACATTTCCCCTCAAGGGGAAATCTGTCTTTTGCGTCTCGAACTCTTGGTCAGAAACCAACTGGGCTTTGAGGCACCTCCCCTCGACAGGGAGGCGCAAGCGTCATCGAAGGGGCAACTGCTCCCCCTCATCATTCTTACTTGATCGAATCCCAAGCCTTCTGGATACCGTCCGCGACGTCGGTGGCCGACTTGCCGCCGACATAATCGACCATGCCGGTCCAGAATGCGCCCGCGCCGATCTTGCCGGGCATCAGGTCGGAACCGTCAAAGCGGAAGGTCGTTGCGTTCAGCAGGATTTCGCCCTGCTTCTTCATCGGACCGTTGGCGTAGGTGTCCTTGTTGACGCCCTTGAATGGCGTCAGGAAGCTTGTCTGCGCCATCCAGACTTCGTGTGCGATCGGGGTCTCCAGGAACTCGATGAAGGCGCGCGACGCCGGGGTATCCTTGGTGATCATGGCGAGCGTGCCGGCACCGAGAACCGGATTGCCGAGTTCCGGCTTGCTGGCGTAAGGCGGCATGTAGAAGAAGTCCGCGTCTTCGCCAACGACCGTACCTTCCGGGAAGAAGGACGGGATGAACGATGCCTGATGGTGGAGGTAGCATTTAGGCGGCGAGGCAAAGAGGCCCTTCGGGCTGTCGCGGAAGTCGGCGGACGCGACTGCGGCAGCGCCGCCATCGACATTCTTGTCGTTCTTGGCAAACCAGCCGAATTCATCGATCGCGCCGACGACGGCCGGATCGTTGAACGGGATCGCGTTGGTGACCCACTTGTCGTAGACGTCAGCCGGCTGCGTGCGCAGCATCATGTCTTCGACCCAGTCGGTCGCCGGCCAGCCGGTCGCGCCGCCGGAACCGAGACCAATGCACCACGGCGTGCCGCCATCGGCGACGATCTTCTCGGTCAGGGCTTTGAGTTCTTCCATGGTCTTCGGAACTTCATAGCCCGAATCCTCGAAGTTTTCCGGCACGTACCAGACCAACGACTTCACATCGATCTTGTAGGGGAATGCGTAGAGTTCCTTCTTGCCGTCCTTGCCTGCATAGGTCGACAGATCGACCCAGGACTGGCCGGCGGCGTAATTTTCGAGAAGCCACTTCTTGGTCTCTTCGCCGAGCGGCGTCAGGTAACCCTTCGAGGCGAGGTCGGCAATCAGGCCCGGCTGCGGCAGGACGGCGACATCCGGAGGGCTGCCCGCCTGCGTGTCGATGACGATCTGCTGCTCATAATTTTCGGACGAGGAATATTTCACATCGACGCCGGTCGCATCGCGGAAATAGTCGAGCACCGATTCGACCAGCGCCTGGTCCTCGCCGCGCCACGGCCCAAAGATCGTCAGCGTCTGCCCCTTGAGGTCATGACCCTTCTTGAATTCTTCGAAACTTGCCCAGTTGAATTTGGAATCTTCGCCCGGCTTGAACTTCAGCTCGGCTGCATTTGTGGCGCCGGCCACAAGCGCAAGCGCCGCCACTCCCATCAAGAATGTTCTCTTCACGTCATTTCCTCCCAAGAAAGACCCGACCCATTGATGCCGGGCAAACATCACCGCGCCACAAAATTCAAAGCGCTTTGAGTTTGCTAACAAATCATTTTGACGGGCAGGAAGTCAAGAGCTTTCCCATTAACGGCGAAGAAAGGCCTAATTCATGCACTGCAGCGAAGGTTTGCGGCGCAATGAAGCGGATTTTTCTGGTTGCCGATCAACGCCGATGATACAAAAAACGTTGTGCGCTGGGGATTGGAAGCGAAAAACATGTAGAAATCAAAGCGCTTTGGGAGGGCGCGCTTGCCATGAATGTGAATTTGAAGCAGCTGGCAGAGATGTTGGGGCTGTCGCAAACGACGGTCAGCCGGGCGCTCAACGGCTATCCGGAAGTGAATGCCGAAACACGTCAACGGGTGTTAAGTGCGGTCCACGAGACCGGATATCGGCCGAACCGCGCCGCCCAAAGGCTTGCAACGGGCCGGGCAGGATCGATCGGGCTTGTCATGCCGATCGCCCGAGGGATCGATTCGGACGTGCATTTCGGCGAATTCCTGGCAGGGCTCGGCGAAGAATCCGTCCGGCATGATTTCCACTTCGTCATCAATCCGAGCGCACCCGACGACGAAGAGGCGACCTTCAAGCGGCTGGCCGCCAGCGGCAACGTCGATGCGCTGTTCCTTGCCTACGTGCGCGCCAACGACCCGCGCATCGCCATGCTGAAATCGCTGTCCATCCCGTTCGTCGTGCATGGCCGGGCGATCGGGCAGCCGGCCGACTATCCTTTTCTCGACATAGACAACACCGGCGCCTTTTATGACGCGACACGCCTGTTGATCCAGCTGGGGCACCGGCGGATCGCGCTGATCAACGGACCGGGGAACCTCACCTTTTCGATCCGCCGCATGAAGGGAATGCGGCGCGCGCTTGAAGAGAACGGCCTGAGCCTTGACGAAGGCCTGGTCCAGAATTCGCTGATGACCGATGAATACGGCCACCGTGCCATGCAGCAGTTTCTGGAGCGGGAGCAGCCCCCGACCGCTGTACTCTGTTCCAGTACCGTGATCGCGCTCGGGGCGGTCAGGGCCATCAACAAGGCGGGATTGCAGATCGGCGCGGATATTTCGCTGATTGCCCATGACGACGTGTTGCCGATGCTGAAACCTGAAAATTTCAGCGTTCCACTGACAACGACACGTTCATCCTTGCGAGCGGCGGGCTCGCGGATCGCCACCCGGCTGATTTCCCGCATCCTGAAAACCGGCGACTATCCGGATCAGGAACTCTGGCGAACAGAATTGATCGTCAGGGCCTCGACCGGCCCTGCGCCGAAATCTTAGAAAACCGCCGTCAAACCTTTTGGGTCAGAACTTCGGCGCGGTCTTGCCGGCCTTGCGGTAGGCGGCAATCACGGTGTTGGCCATCAGCATGGCGATGGTCATCGGGCCGACGCCACCTGGGACCGGGGTGATGACAGCGGCCACCCCGGCGCACTCAGCAAAGGCGACGTCCCCGACCAGCCGGGACTTGCCCTCACCCCTTTCAGGAGCAGCAATACGGTTGATGCCGACATCGATGACGGTCGCACCGGGCTTGACCCAATCAGCCTTGACCATTTCCGGACGGCCGACGGCAGCAACCAGAATATCGGCGTTGCGGCAGACGGCGGCCAGATCCTTGGTGCGCGAATGCGCAATCGTCACCGTCGCATTGGCGGCGAGAAGCAGCTGCGCCATCGGCTTGCCGAACAGGTTCGAGCGGCCGATGACGACGGCGTTGAGGCCGGAGAGATCCTCCCCATGCGTGCGCTTGACGAAGACCGTGGCACCGGCGGGCGTGCAGGAAACAAGGCCGCCGTCGAGATCGCCGGTCGCCAGCTTGCCGGCGTTGACGACGTGCAAGCCGTCGACGTCCTTTTCCGGCAGGATCGACTGAATGATCGCTTCCGAATTGAAGTGTTTCGGCAGCGGAAGCTGCACGAGAATGCCGTGAAGCGTTTCGTCCTTGTTGAGGGTCTGGACCAGAGCGGCCAACTCTTCCTGCGTGGTTTCCTCCCGCAGCGTATGCTGAACCGAGGTGAAGCCGCATTCGTTGGCCATCTTGCTCTTGGAGGAGACATAGGCATGGCTTGCCGGATCGTTGCCGACGATGACGACGGCAAGGCCGGTCTTGACACCGGTCTGATCCTTCAGCGCCTGCGACGCGGTTTTCACGGCATCGATCACCGACGCTGCAACTTGCTTGCCATCAATCACGGTCGTCACGGTGTTCTCCCAGATTCTCGTTTGTTCTGTTTCACTCTAGTTTCAGCAAAAAATATCGGTGGCCTCAATGCGTCCTATGCTGTCCAGATCGAATAAATTCAAGGCCGGTTCAACGATGGCGGCGCGGAAACGCAGCCGGGGAGCGATTTTCTTGCATTGCTGAGGAAATGAACCCGATGGGCCGCTCGCAGCGAGCCCTTCCGTTCCGAGACGAGAACAGTCAACTAGCGCCGGCCGCCGGTTCGCAGCTTGGCATAATGCTCGACGCGGGAACGCAGAGCGCGCAAATCCTCTTGAACCTGCGCGATATTGTCATCGTCTCCATCATTGTCCTGCATCTGGCGGAGATAATCACGGAGGCCTGCCGATGCCGCGTCGTCGCGCTGAGGAAAGGCCGAAAGCGCTGCCGCCGAGGCCGCCGCGTGATGCACGGATGGCGTGCGCACCCGGTATTCCATCGGCGCAGGCATGGGGTCATCGACGTATTGCGGCGTTCCAGGGCCATCCGGATGATGATCACCCTGTCCGGGCGGATCGCGCTGCGGAGCGACGGCCGCCGGCCGGCTGGACCGCTGAAGCAGATCCTTGAGGCTTCGATAGGCGCCGAGCGCAATACCCAATCCGACACCTGCCATGAAACCTGCGATCAAGCCACCAATCGCAATCAGCTTGCGTGAGGGGCCGGTGGCCTGAAGCGGCGGCTGCGCTGATGAAATCACCCGGATGTTCTTCGAGGTGAGCTTCTCTTCCTGGCCGGTTTCGCTCGCCCGCTTCAGGAAGGATTCGTAGATCATCCGCGTTGCATTGGCCTTGCGCTCCAGTTCGCGCAATTCGATAAAGCCGGTCGACGAATTGACCTGCTGCGCCTTCTGGACCGCAAGCTGCTGGACGAGGTCCTTTTCCGTCCGGATCGCCCGATCCAGTTCGGTCTGCGCCGTCGCCTCGATGCGGCGAAGCTCGTTACCGATTTCCGAGCGAGCGACCTCGAGCGACTGGACGGCCGCGAGCCTCTGGGGATGACGCGGGCCGAGGCTTGCATCCAGCGAACTCAACTGTGCACGCGCCTGGGAATATTGCTTGCGCAACTCCTGCAGCGTCACCGAGCTGACTTCTTCGGGGAATGCGCCGCTGAGCACGTCGTTCAGCTGGGTTTTCGTGGCAACGTCGGCCTTTGCTCTTGCATCGGCAATGCGGCTGCGCACCGCGCCTACCTGATCGTTCAGGGTCAGCAACTGCTTGTCGGAAATCAGCTCGCCGTCAGCTCCGACGATGTCGTGTTCGGCCTTGTATTTCTCGACTGCGTTTTCCGCTGTATCCAGTTCCTTGCGCAGATCGGTCAGGCGGCTGTCGAGCGCTGCCGTCGTCCGCTGGAAGAAGCCGGATTGCGCCGCCTGTTCTTCGTTGAGAAAGGTGGCAACGAGGCGATTGGCGATCAGCGCCGATTTGGCCGGATCCCGGCTCTTGACTTCGATGGTGACGATGAAGGTTTTCGGATCGCGCGACACGGTGACCGCGTCGCTCAATTTTTCCAGCGTGCGCGGATTGACCCCGGACGCAGGTGCCGGCTGCGCCTTGCCGGGAGAAACGATATCTCGGATGACCTCTATGCCAGCAGCAAGACCGCCTTTGCTCGCGGACACGCCACCGAATTCAGGATCTCGGTCGAGCCCCATATCGATGGCGACCTTTTCCAGAACCGTGCGCGACCGCAACACTTCGAGCTGGCTGTCGACCAGCGCCAGGATCGCTTCCGTCGCCAGGCTTTCCTTGGACAGGTCCGAATCTGTCAGCCGCACCTCGCGCGGGTCGACATAGAGCTTGCTTTCGGCAACATAGACGCTTGGGGTCGATATCGCGAGAACCGCGCCGCCGACAGCACCGACGATCGTGAGCGCCACGATGGTCTTGCGGAGCTGCCAGACGGACGTCAGGATCGTGGCGAGATCGATCAGCGGCCGATCCCGCTGCTCTGCGTAGGTTTCGTGCCTCTCCGTTGAGGAATATGCTGAGTCGCTGTCCTGCGGCTGGACTTCCCGTACCGACTGCGTTTTACCAATCCCGAACCAGCCGGCCAGGCGACCGGCTGTCCGTTTCGACGGCTCCTTGGCGGGCGAGTAAGCAGACTGCCTGCCGTTGCCGGACTGAGGGGGCTGCGACTGGGCGGCCGGCTTGGCAAGACGGTCGAGCAATTCGCTGGCGTTGCGCGCGACGGGAGCACTGACGCGCGCCGACGTTCGGGAACGCCGCGGCGTCTCCACCTCGCTCGACCCAAGGTCGGCGGGGGAGCGACGTGCCACAGTCCGTTTGTTGTCTTCCGGATCGAACATCAATGCCTGCAAACGCCCGCAATTGGGCAAAGTGACGAATTGTGAACGAAGCTTAAGTTTTTGTGGAAAACAAACCGTTAACAAGCGTTGGTTCTCATGCCGGCAAATGCTGCAAACCGGCGGTTTCAAACCGCTCATTAAGCTTTAGAGGCTAGAAACGGGACAGCACATCTGGACCCCGCCCGTGATCGACTTCGCCAAGACCCTCTATGCGCGCAACCGCGGCGTCATTCACGCCTATATCTCGATGACAAGCGGGTCGGCGGGCCGGCTTGTGCTGTCGCTTGTCTATTTCATCTGCATCGCCAACGGGCTTTCGATCGCCGAGTTCGGCCTGTTCGCCACGGCTTCTGCCGCCGGCATCATGATTTCTCGGGTTCTCGCCTTCGGCTTCATGTCGCCGCTTTACCGGGTGGCTACGGTCAAACCCTTGCTGGTGGGCACCTACAGCGCCGGATTTATCGCTGGCGCCCTGGTATCGCTGCCGCTGTTGGCGGTCCTGTGCCTTGCGATCTACTACGCCGTCTTCGACCGGGATATGGCGCTTTCCGTTTTCCTGGCCTTCATGGCCGCGGAAATCATCTGCTGGCGCGGGCTGGAGGTCGTCGTCATCGTCCTCAACGGCCTCGGCCGCTTCGGCCGCGCAGCACTTCTGGTGGTGATCGGCACCGGCATCCGCACCGCCGCGGCGCTGGCCTTTTCGCTATCGCACTGGGCGTCGCTCGGGACCTGGTCGCTGTTCTATCTTGCCGCCAACGTGCTCGCCTTGCTGATCGCGATTGTCTGGTTCTTTCCGAAGGTGCGGCTGCGCTGGCGGCCGGAACTGTATATCCGCCGCTGGGCGGATTCCGTTACCGTCGCCGGTGCCGAGGTGCTGTTCTATATCCAGTCGGAATTCGACAAGATAGCGGTTCTGGCCATCGGCGGGCCGGAGGTTTCGGGCATCTATGCGATCATCATGCGGCTCGCCGACCTGACTGCGCTGCCGGTGCGTTCGTTCAATACGCTGCTGGTCCAGAAGATCATGCGCACGCCGGGCACGATTTCGTCCTGGCGCACCCGGCTGACGATCGAATCCCTGGTGGCGGCGATATCCTTCCTGGCGATCACCGCCATGGCGGTCTATCTCTGGATTTTCCCACGCGGGCTTGGAAACAACGTCGCGCAGGCAGCGCCTTACCTGATGGCGGTGCTGCTGGTGCCGTCATTCCGCAACCTCGTCGAATATCACTCGGAACTGCTCTATGCGACGGGCCGCACGGTGCGCCGGATGGTCAATCTGGTGATTGCCGGGATCGTCAAGGTCGCCCTGCTCGCTGTGGTCTTCAAAACCAGCGCGGATGTCGCCTATTGGGCGCCGTTGCTCAACGGCGTCTATCTGGCGCTCTATGGCGCATCCTTCGCCCTCACCTACAGCGCGCTGCGCCGCGAAACGGGCCGGGTAATTTAGAGCGATCAGGCGGCGCGTTCGAGAACGACGTTGCGGATATCGGCGAGATCGTGCCCGACAAAGGACTGCACGCCGATCCCGATCTGGTGCGGCGCCATCTCGCCCATGAAATGCCTGAGCCCGCCGATGTCGCGCGTGTAGCTGTCGTCGAACCAGAGAACGTGGCAGAGCCCATCGGGCGACGCAGCATGCCCCTCGCCCATCAGCACCTCATCGACAAATCGGCCGTAGATCATGCATTCCGAAAACTGTCGCGAACGGATCATGGCGCGAATCCAGTTGCGGCCATGCAGCGCCTCGACATGATCGAGCAGCGTCCGGCAGGTGTCGGTGCGCCAGGCAATCAGCGTATTGATATAGTCGTTTGCCGGAAGGCTGAACGGGCCGATGCCCAGGAGCCGGTCGGAATGGGCAAGCCATTCGAGATGGTTGGAGCGCATCCGCTCACCGATGGCGCCGTTCTTGCGGTAGAGCGTCAGCCGGTCGCCTTGCCAGAGGTTCGCAGGGTCGAAATCGCGCAGGAAAACCACATCAGAATCGACGGCGAACATGGTCGTTTCCTCGATATGCCGCGACAGCGCCAGCCGGCGCAATTGCTGCACATGCCAGCCGCGCAAGGGCAGGCTGTAGGGACTGATCCAGAGCTTGCGGCGACCGCCTGACATCGGGTCCGGAACGGCACGCAGCCACCACGGCAGGAGATCGCTCTCGCTGATGACCTGCCGGCGCGGGCCTTCCAATTGCCGAAACAGGGCGACGTCGAAGGGCGCGACGAGCAGGTAATGAACCCAATCGCCCTTCAGCCGCATATCCATGCTTTCGCACAGCAGCCGGCAGCGTTCGAAATCATTGGCGTAGGAGGCGGTCACGACAGCTGTGCGCATCTTGGTATCCGTCAGAAAGACCGTGATCCGGCGCGGTGCCCGTCGACTTGCGACGGCTTCTCGCGCCCGGTGAGCTTATGGCGGAGAATATAATATATGAACAACGGGTTGCCCAGGAGATAGCGGCGCCACAGGCGGCCCGGCTCATGGACGAGCCGATGCAGCCATTCCAGACGCAGGCGCCGCACGGTCTGCGACGCGCGCGGCACTTCCTCCGCCATGAAATCGAATAGCGCGCCGACACTGATCACCAGCCGGGCATGGCCGGGACCGACATGGCGGTCGATCCATTTCTCCTGTTTCGGGCTGCCCATGGCGATCAGCAGGATGTCCGGCTTGAGCGCACGGACCCTGGCCATGACCTCATCGGATTGGACCGCATCGAAATAGCCGTCGGCAACCGCAATGAACTCATGCCAAGGCGCATGTCTGCGGAAATTTTCCGCGGCGCGCGCCAGAATCTCCGGACGGGCGCCGATCATGGCGACACGCCTTGGCGTCGTCATGTAGGTCATCAGCGCCGGCACGAAGTCCGTCCCGTTCAGGTTGGCAGGAAAAGTCTTTCCGTGGAACAGCCAGGACGCCAGATCGACACCATGCCCGTCGGGCAGGACGATGTGGCGATTGAGGACGGCCCGGTACTCCGGATCATGCATCATCAGATTGGCATTGTTGGCATTGAGGAACGAAATGACCGTCTGCCCGATCGGTAGCGACGAGATTTCGTCGGCAAATGCGAAGGCATCCGCCCAGCCGAAATCGCAGACCGGCATGTCGAGGATCATCCGTTGCGATGCGACGATCGATGTACCCGGGAAGACATTCATCGGGATTTCCCTCCCTCATGCACGGCAAAGCCATAGGGCGCGCTGGCCGATTTCTTGTTCACGGATGACGGCTCGGAGAGTTCTCTGACGAAGGTCGGACCGGACACAGCAGCCGGCCTTCCGAAACGGGAAAGGCCCCGTTCCAGCGTCGCGAGAAGCCTGGATTTCTGTGCCTGATGAAAGGCCGCTCCCGACAAGCGTTGGCGATTGCCCGCCCGAACCTGTGCGACTTTTTCCGTCAGCAGCCGCGCAAAATCCGCGGGATCGTCGGCAACCGCACAGTTGCCGGGAAGCTCGCCAATGCCGCGCAACGATGCGGTGGTGGCAACGCTCGGCATGCCGAGTTCGAAAATCTCGATGGTTTTCAACTGGACCCCGGTGCCGCCACGGCTGATCAGCGGAACGACGGCGCCGGCTTCGACGAAGGCGCTTGCGTCCGGCACCCGGCCGAGGAAGCGCACGCCCGGATGGCTCATTGCCGGCACGTCCGGCAGCTGGCCGGCAATGCCGATCGAAATATCGGCCGGCAGCAGCGGCACGACCTTGGAGAGAAACCAGTCGAGGCCAATCCTGTTTGCCTGCCAGCTCCAGGTACCGATCAGGGCCAGATCGTATTCCGGCAGCTTTTCAACGCTGGTCGCGGGCAAATCCCAGCGCGTCACCAGTGGCAGGACCGCTGCACGATCCGAGACCGTGTAGCCGAATCCGAAACGATCGGCCTCGGCAAAGGTCCAGATCGCCGAGGCGGCCTGGGTCAGCTGTCGCTCGACCTGTTCGAGGTAATGAGCCTCGCGCTTGAACAGCAGCCGTTCCAGGCGCCCGGACGCGGTTACCGCATTTTCGAGCGCCGAGTCGGCTTCGACATTGTGGGCGATGTAGATCGTCGGGTGTTTCTGGAAAACGCTGGCAAAGGCGCCCGGCAATTGCACGGAATTGAGGATGATCCCGTCAAACGGCAGCAGCCCCTGCAGCAGCGTCTCGATGTGCTCGCCGTCGACGGTCAACATCTTCGCCGAGGACAAGGTCGTGCGGTTGAGGAATGCCGTTACCAGCCAGCGCAACTTGGCCGTAGCACCCACCTTGGCGTTGGTGACTTCGAGTTCACCGAGGACATGTATGTCACCGCCCGCAGCAGGATTTTGTCCAGGCTGCAGATAACCGATCACGCTCACCCGGTGGCCAAGGGCGCGAAGACCGTCAAAGACGGCGCGGTTGGCAATGTCGAACCCCGACGAAGGGTTCTCCACCGGCACCAGCGAGGAAACGAAAACCAGATGCATGCTGCCACACGAGACTTGAGAACAACTGCCCGGACTGTAGCAACACGGCGTGAAATGACCTTTAAACCATTCATTCAAAAGCGAATTTGGAAATTTAGCATCTGTTTAGGAAGATTTGCTTTAGTGCTTGTCAGATCTTCGCCTTCAACAGGTTCCCGCCATGACCCCGCCCGCCCAGGATGTGACTGTGTTTTGCCAGACGGCGGTGGATGCGGCTGACAGCATCGAACTTGTCGTCACGCTGCCGACCTTCCGGCGGCCGGAACATCTGCTGAAAACCCTGAAAACCGTTATTTCACAAGACCCCGGCTGCCCTTTCGCGATCGTGGTGATGGAGAACGACGCCGACGGTCTTGAAGGCGCAGAAGCCGCGAAAACGTTCTTTGCCGACCACCGGATCAATGCCCTCGTGGTGATCGCGCACCAGCGCGGAAATTGCCATGCCTACAACGCCGGCTGGAGCATGGCGCTCGCCACCTATCCCAATCTTCAGGCCATCGCCGTCATCGACGACGACGAGATTGCCGCACCCGACTGGCTCGACAGTCTCGTTTCGGTACACGCACAGACGCGAGCGGATCTGGTGGGCGGGCCGCAGCTGCCCGATTTCGAAAACAGGGCGCGCAATGATCGCAAGCGACACCCGGTCTTCATGCCCCATTACGACACGACAGGCCCGGTTCCGATCCTTTACTCCTCGGGCAATGTATTGATCACGCGGCCGGTGCTCGACGCCATGCCGCGACCGTTCCTCGATCCGCTTTTCAATTTCATCGGCGGGGGAGACAGCGATTTCTATCGACGCTGTCGGGAGAAGGACTTCACATTCGCCTGGGCGGCAGATGCCTGGGTTGCCGAAACCATCCCGGCGCGGCGAACGGAGATGTCCTGGATCAGGGCGCGAAGCCTGAGAAACGGGGCAATTTCGGCGCTGCTTGAACACCGCGCCGCGCCCGGCCTTGCCGGCCGCGCCCGGACTGTCGCCAAATCGCTGGCACTTTTGGCCCTTTCGCCTTTCCGCGGCGTCTCGCTGTGGAGATCAAGTAAATTGCCGTCGGCGGGGCTTTACCACTTCTATGTGGCCTGGGGACGCCTGATGATGGAGTTCGGTTTCGTCAACGAGCAGTATCGCAACCCGGAAAAAAACTGAACAGCGTCTGCTTTCGGCTCAATGGCCGGCCGCCGCCGCGCGTTTTTCGCTTTCGGGCATCTGATCGTGGGCGGTTTCGCCGTTCTTGTCGACGATTGGGACGGGCTTGCGCTGTTTCTCGTTCGCCGAATTGGCGATACGGGCAACGTCCGTCTTGGACAGATATTCGAGCTGTTCGACAAGCACCCCGAAGATCACTTCGTCGCGAAACTGCTTGTTGAGCCCGTCCTTCACCGCGGTCTTGAAACTCGCAAGGTCAAAGTTGCTGGTGTCGGCAACGTTGATGAGCTTCTGGCCAACGAGAATATCGAACAGCGCATTCGTCACCGATTCCTTGAGCGGCACTTCCATATTCTTGGCCTTGGCCTTGTCGACCGAGAACGACAGTTTGGTGAGGAAGTAGCCCTGCACCGCGCCGTCGGTGATCACCGGCACGGTGATCAACTCGCCCGGCACATATTCCTGCAATGCGCGGCGTTCAGCCTCCGCATCCGTCTCCACCGGCGCCGATGCATGTTGGATCGAAAAATAGACGGATCCGAGCGATACGGCGCAAATCCAGACACCGGTGAAAACAAGCTTCAACATCAGAAATCGCCGTAGCGGAACTGCTGTTCGGAATAGATGCCGTCCGCGTCGGCGTCCTGCACCGCAGTTTTCAGAAGATCGACGACCGACCGGCAGGCTTCCATATGCGCATTCACCTTCTGCGAATTCGCCATCAGCTTGGTTTTGATATGACGCGTCTGCGAGACGAAGGACGGCGAAATCTCGCTCGGCGAAGCG
>Ga0307515_10011570_pt1 | contig 16734 bp, 1 predicted proteins | sample 17_EM_MG_FD_194513 | JGI IMG/M metagenome (GOLD analysis project Ga0307515, IMG submission 194513) | Populus trichocarpa ectomycorrhiza microbial communities from riparian zone in the Pacific Northwest, United States - 17_EM | ecosystem: Host-associated > Plants > Roots > Unclassified | place... | reverse complement strand
GTCAAAGCTATATCACTAGTCTTAGCGTAGCACTAAGTCATTACCTCTCCTCCAAAAGCTCCTTACTAGAAACTAGTTAACGAAGCCAAAGCTCCTCGCTAGTATATAATCTATAAGGGTTCTCGCTAGAGGCTAACTGTCGACCTAAATCGGAGTTCCTTACCACCATCGTACTACTATCTAACGACCTAGATCGTCTATACGAACTATGTCTTAGTTGTCTCTCAACTTATAACTAAATGTCTTATCAAATGCCTTATTACCTATTTCTATTACCTATTTTAACTGAGTTATCTAGACCTACCTAATATATATAAAGAGCTTCTGGAGCCCTCTTTAATGGGCAGAGTTCTTATTCCTGATTGTTTATTTAATATTGATTAACTAAGCTCTTTCCTAGAGCTGCGGTCCTAATATTGTCTATTAAGTTTAGAGGTATAGACTAATTAACCGTCCTAATAACGCATCCGATTTCTCCGTTGTTTAGTAATTATAGGTAACTTAATTCTCTACTTAATCCGGTTGCCACAATAAGGGTCTTTAACCATATCTCTTTATCTTTCCTATCTATTAGCAGCCGCTAGTATCCGTTCTAAAAGATTTTTATATCGTCCCTCTATACTAGTAGGTACCCATATCTATACCAATACTACTCTACTCGGCTAAAACCGTTAGTCGTTAATACCTTATAAAGAGGTTGACTTAACTTCCCGTAAAGAGGTTAATTCTATAGAATTACTACCCTAGTCTTCTTATACCCTAACTTATCTTAACCCATTATCTATCTCTACCCTACATTTTCCTAGGCCTTAGCATTATAGTATTTTTAGGCGTTTAAGGACGCTATATTATAGGCCCTATTTTATAGCTAGTGCTATTAAATACTTATAGGGATATATAGTAACCGTATTCTCTAGTTCTATAAGCAGATAACATTAGTATCCCTTAAAGTAGCTCTCTTTTATTAGTCCCTGCCTTATACTAAGTAATATTTTATAAGCTTTATTAGGGTAATAGGGTCTAAAATAAGCCTTTAGAAGTCCTTAACTCTATTAGAAAAGCCCTTAGCTATGGTATATTTCTAGGAGCCTTTAACCTAAGTAGGTGCTAAAATAGATTTAATTAGGTCGCAGAGCCACTTTTATAAAGAGTTCCGTTAAAGTACCATATTATTATTAACGCTAGCCTAAAGTTTGTCTACCTACGTCTTAATATTATTAACCTGCTTTATAAGACGTTCTTCTAATAACTTTATTTACGTCTTAACCTCCACAACTTATGTCTTAACCTTATTAACTTATATCTTGACCTTATCTACTTTAGCATCGACTTAATCTACACCCCTTTTAACCTCCGCTACTCTTATAGCCTAAGGAGCATCGTCGTTATATAGGAAAGCCATTAAGTCGCTTAATATACCTATAGCGCTATCTAGGTAAGGATTTAAATCTATAGAGAAGTCTAACGGTTAAATAGGTAGGGTACGGTTAACTAAGGTTATAGTGTATTTATAGACTTTATAATATAGGTTCTTTAATACTATATAGGATGGCTTAAACGGGACAGCTAATAGAGCCATTACGTTAGTAATACTTGTTGCTTCTTCTATTACATATACCTAATGTTTACGTGTTAGATATTTATATATTTTAATAAGAATAATAATAAAGTTTTATGGGGTAGATAGTTATCTAAAAGTTAGATTTAACCTAATTATATATACCTAAGCGAACCAATAGCAGAAGCTTACTTAGAAGTTAAGATATATAGGTTCTCTAAGTGGTCCAAAATAATTCTTTTTAATTTGATTTGATTAATTAACTAACCAAATCGGTTCTTATTTACTAGCTGTACGCTTAAACAATTAACGCCTAGTATACCTCCCTAGGAGGCCTTAATTTAAATCGATTTAATTTGGCTACTAGCCGATATTAAGGCTCTAGTTTAATTTAACTTAATTTAATTCAGTAATGGGCCGATGTCGAGTCTTTAGTTTAATTTGATTAATTAATCGATTAAATCGTTCTAGTGTTTAATTCTTCAATTAAATATCGTTTAGTAACTGTCTATTTAGTATTTAGCTAAGTTGCAGTAGTGCTTAAATCCTTCCATACTATTTAGCAATTGTTTATCTATATAGATCCTACTATACTATTTAGTAATCGTTTACCTAGTACTAGCCTCGTACCTGGCCCCTAGGCCCTACCTTATATCTAGCTCCTTACCCTATATCTAGCTCCTTACCTTATATCTAGCTTAGGTCCTTACCTCATATCTAGCCTCTATAAGCTTATAGTACTATAAAAGTCGTCTATTATAACACTAGTTAAAGAAAGTCGTTTGCTATTAATTTAAAAGTAATTATAAATATAAGAGCAGTATCCGGACATAAGCCTATAGGAATAGCTAATTAAAAGTAATAATTAGTACGTGGGAAACAACCCTAGGCTTGTAACTATCGACCTAAAAATAAGGTCTAAAAATAAGGACTTATATAATAATTAATATATAAAGAAAAGTGACTATATATATATAAGGTAGGTGGCAAAAAGGTAAACATAAGTCACAGGCTGACAACAAAGCTGACGACAAAGCTGACGATAAATTGCCACTAGGTAGGTAGCAGGCGACCGTTTAACAGGAATCCTACGCTACCGATTACCAAAGAAGTTGTTAAAGCAGCTATATTTAATCCGGCTAGTAAAGAAGTAGTCTGGTTTTTGTTAAATATAGACCTAGACCTATTTATTTTAGAAGATGTTACTAAAGCGATATCTAAAGACTAAATTTGGATAAATCTTCTAAAGCTGCTTCCCTTATATTTCTGTAATAGAAGCCTTCCGTTTATTAAAGAAATTAGGTAAAAGGTTATATAGAACTTTAAGGAAATAAAATCCGTTTTAAAAGCTAAAGTTATTGGGGTAAAGGAAAATAGATAAGATACTTATTTATAACGTAGTTTATAAGCGAGCTGCGAATACAAGCGAGCTGCGCACCTCAAACCCTCACCAAAAATTGGAAAAATCGCACCTTAATATCTCGACAACTACTTAATAATAAATTCTAATAATTTAGATTTAGGCTTTTATATATACTTTATAGCTTCTATTAAAGTTATATAGTAAATAGTTCAGTGGTTTTTAAGATATAATATTATATAATATTATAGCCTTATTTTAGCCCCCAAATTTTAATATCTTAAAAACTATTAAACTATATACTATATAACTTTAATAAAAGCTTTAAAGTATATATAAAAGCCTAAATCTAAATTATTAGAATTTATTATTAAGTGGTTGTTAAGATATTAAGGTGTGGTTTTTCCAATTTTTGGTGAGGGTTTGAGGTGCGCAGCTCGCTTGTAAACTACGTTACTAATAAAGGAAAAGCTAATACTATATCTATAAGTATTAAAGAGAATAAAGATTTTAATTTTAATAATATTATATTAGATATATTATCTTCTAAAACTAGTATATACCTATAGTTATAATTACAAAGTTCGCAAGGCGTATAACTAAAATCTCATTTATAATCTATTGCCTCTATTTACTCTAGTATATTATATTCTAGATTTTACTAAATTCTATAATACTAATATCTTTTAGTTTCCTCTATTATAACATTAAATAATAGTTAGGTTAGATTATTTAGATATATCCTTAATATATCTAGCTTATAAGCTAACTATATCTAGGACGTAATAGTAGCTCCTAGTCTTTAATTCGCATAACTATTACTTAATAAGCTTAATTTTTATAACAGTTAACGCTATAGTAATCTTAATTAAATGTTTACAAGTAAGAAGCCTAGGTTTTACGTATAGAAGCTAAAGTAAAAGCAATTAAACTATAAGATTAGAAGATGGAATTAGAGCTTAGAAAATCAGAACGAGAACTTAGTTAATATAACCTTTTATATTTATAAATATAAAGGGCGGAGGTTATATTAAGGTAATTACCTAGATATAAAAACATTATAATGTCTAAGAGAAAGCCTAACTCTAATACTCCGCGCTATACTCTATGCTTTATATAATATTCTATACCTATAATATAACTAGAATATAACTAGCATATATCTAAGATATATAAACGCCTTAACCTATTTAATCTACATAGCACAGTCCTTCTTAATATTAAACGTCTTTCTATTATTAAAGTTATCTATAATCTCTAGTAGCATTATATTAGGTAAAACAAAGTTCTATTTACAGTTAGATTATAAATATATTAGTAATATAATTAAAGACTATAAGTATACCTTGTTAAACCAGATATATATAGCCTAGTTAGATAAGTATGCTATTATATTAGATTTAAGATATAATAGAAATATAACTAGTAAACTTACTCTTATTACTAGTCCTATATAAAAAATATTTCTACTTATTAGATTTGCTAATAACCTTAAATATTATAGTATAGTTAGGCTATATTAAGGTTAGATTATAGTTATATAGTAATTAGAACTGCCTAAACTTGCCTTACTCTTAGGGGTTAACGGAATTCTAAAATAGAATATAATACATATTTACTAAACTGTCTCCTTTATATAATCTAGTTAGATCTATAATATAATAAAATTATAAATAATAATATACCTAGATTTGCTAAAGTTATTTTATATTTTCTATAACCTTTAGCCGTTAAGGGTATATTTTTGGCTAGGGGGCTAAAATATATTAGCAATATATCCTAGATGGAAGAATAATAGTTTATACTATTATAATATATTCCAGCCTTTCTTACTACTTTATTAATAGGGTATATAACCTACAATTCTTCCTCCGTATAAATAGCTTTATAAAATATCTTCTAAGCTACTAAAATAGGTTAGTATTACAGAAGTAGTGTAACGGAACCTTATAGTAAGTACTACAATAGGCTTGTTAATAGGCTAGGTATATAGGTGATACAAATTAAAGTTAATAACGTAATAATAATTAGTAGAGTAGTTACCTAATAGATTAACTCTAATTATATTCTAAGAATTACTATAAGGAAGGAACTATCTAGGTAGGAACTAAGGGTCCTTAAATACACAACCGTACTCCTATAAAATCCTTCTTATACGTAATATACGTATACTTTATCTACTCTATTATAGATTCTATAGATCCTACAGATTATACAAATTACGTCACGTGACCTTAGTTACTATTTCTCGTTATATAGCTCTATCGGCTCTATTCTAGACTATACCTAAATTAACTAACTAGCTTCTTCCGACTCCTCTCTAAGTAGTTATAATATTGTACTTAAAGCGTCTATAACACTATCTCCCTCCTCTCTATCTTTATCCTTAAAGATTTAAAATATCTCTAAGTTATTTATTAGAGGTATAATATCCGTCTAATTAATTTAGTTAATATTGTTACTTATTATACCTAAAGCAATTTCTTCTTCTTCGACTACTCGTTATATTCACACCGTTACTATAATACTATCTCTTAGTAAAATCATATTATCTCTATATTCTCGTTATTTAAAAGAGGGGTTAGTTTATATTGCGTTGGCAAGTCCACTTTCGTAACAACTATCTTTTTACTTAGAGTGCACTAAAGCGAATATTCGTTTGTCTTATAACATTTACTTTATCTTTAATGCTAAATATACGCAACCTATTACTTATAATAGTTATCTAGTTCCCTAATTAATTTGTCTTAGGGTTTTATATTTAATCTATTACTACGCGGCTAGATAATAAACTGTCTATTATTTTATCTAAATTATATTATTCCCGTAATGCTAAACAAGAGGCTACTAAAGCTTAGTAAAGGGCCCTTAATTCTTATCTTACTACGTCCACTTAACTAATTTATCTTAAGAAAGTTCGTAAGAAGGTCCGTTTTAAGATGTAGAAACTTATAGAGTAAGGTTTATAGAAACTTAGTAATAAAAGAATGGATTCTCTTTTAATAGAAAAGGAAATAGATCTAAGTAGTTTAGCAACTACTCTTCTTAGGTCCCCCTTAGGTAACTTATTTTTTAGCAATTTTTTTTATTAATACTACCTAACCTAATTTCTTCTAATACTTCTATACCTTTCTTATAGCATTCTTTAGATTTTCTAGTAGTTCCTAGGTAGTCTTATTATAGCCTATCCACTTAACCTTATACTATATTTTATTATTAATGTCCTTATAACTAACAATCTTTAAAACTTACTATTTATCTTCTTCCTATCCTCTATATATGTTTACTTTATAGACTAGTGGCTTAATATTCCTATATACTAGCTCTAGTATTATAATATGCTATATAGGGTAGATCTTTATCTTAGCTAATAGGTTTAACTTAAACGTAACTAATGAAATTTTCTACGTAATTTTAAAAGGTCTTAGTCTAACATAGTCCAGCTTCTTACTTAGTCGTTAACTCTTGAAATTTTTATATAGTAGCTATACTTTATCTCCCTCCTTAAGATCTAGTCCCTTAGATCTCTTAGCGTTATAGTACTTTTTTATTCTCTCTTATACTTTCTTCGCTAATTCTATAAGGTCTATATAAAAATTCATTAACGTCTTTATTCTCTCTTTAGCTATACTACTTATTTTCTTTACTTACTATAGTAATAACTGTTACAGACGCTTTAAGTACGATGTTATGACTACTTAGAGAAGAGTCGGAAGAAGCTAGTTGGTTAATATAGGCACGGTCTAGGATAGATCCGGTAGAACTATATAACGAGGAATAGTAACCAAGTTACGTAATATAATCTGTATAATCTGTATAATCTATATAATCCGCAATAGAGCAGATAAAGCACACGTACCTTATGTATAAGGAGGGTTTCCTAGGAGTATAGTTGTGTATTTAAAGGACCACAGTCCCTACTTTAGATAGTTCTTTCCTTATGGTAATTCTCAGAATATAATTGGAGTTAATTTATTAGGCAACTACTCCACCAGTTATTATTACGTTGTTAACTTACTTATAATACCTATACACCTAGCCTAATAATAAGCCCATCGTAGTACTTACTACAAGGTTCCGTTATATAATTACTACCTAGTTATGGTTTTAATAAGTTAAATAACATGCCACTAAAAGCAGCTACTATAACGCCATCAACGGCGGCAACTACTTTAAAGTCTGGAGGTGATACTAGTATGGCAGATACTAACTTGTAACAACCTGTGACGGTTAAATAACTATAAGAGATAGTTAACTAGTTAATAAAGAATAATGCGGCACTTAAATAAAGGATTAACGGGATAGGAGCAGTAAAGGTTAAGTTACTATCAATTAAGAGATTCTTAGGAGAGAGATTAAAGCTTAAAGGATTTCTTATGTAAATGCATTTTAAGGTTATATAAGAAGGAGTAAAGCTAGTAATACCTATAGATCGAATAGCTTACGCAGGATTATTCTTATTAAGAAGAGCACTTAAATAGTTTAAGCCTTATCTTATAGAAATACAGGTAAATGGAATAACAACCACTAATTAAGAGGTGCGGTTTATATTCTTAAGTTAGGAAGGATTTATAGAGCGACTTACGCAAATATTTAGAGACCTAAAGGCAGTAACCACGGTAGAAAGAAAACTCTAAGACATTACGCAACGAACCTTAGTAATTAAGTACACAACGTAATTCCAAACGCTAGCTATATAAGTTAAGTGGAATAATAGAGCGCTTATAGTACAGTACAAACAGGGACTTAAGGCTAAAGTTTAAAACGTAATTATTTTAATAGAAGATGCGGACACCCTAAGGGAATTAATAAATTAAGCGATAAAGATTAATAATAGGATCTTCTAAAGGGAACAGACTAAGAGAGGTTAGGATAGAGTTCTATAGTTATATAAGGCGTAAAGTACGTAATAACTAAAGCTAAGTTAGAAACTATAGTATAGCGTAGAGCTAATAGACCTAAGTAGTACTAAAGAAGCCTATAAGAGATAAAGTAAGAAACTATAAAAACTTAAAGGTTAAGGATCTAGTGATTATAGGACTAAGGAGTAAAGGCTAAACCAGGGATCTTAGCAGCAGAAGACGTTTAGGCGGACTCTATAGCAAAGTTAGTAGTTTAAAAACAGAGCTTATATAAATTACGGGAAACAGGGTTATTTTATAAGAGATTATAAAGATGGTTAGAGTTATTATATAATAAAGGGAACCTAACTAGCAGAAGACACACACGTATAGAGGGATGATAGTATACTGCGAGGAACAAAAGAATATTTAATTAGAAGTTTCGCGTTTTATTATAACAACGTATACCAAATTTATAAAGACGCTAAGTACGGCGCAAGCTATTAGCTATAAGAGCCAAAATCTATAGAGTATAGAGGAACTAGAGAGTTAAATAAAGAATAAAATCGACTCTACGAGCTAGATTAGGATGTTACAGTAACATATAAATAACAATTAGCGATAATAATAATAGAATTAGAGTATTTATTAATTAATAGCGATAAGGATAGTAAAGGAACTAACTAGGGGTATCTAAACCTTAATAACGTAACAGAAGTAGAGACTAAGACCGCTATAAAGCAAGGTTTAGTAACGGGCATTATAACACCATTAGATACGGCATCTATCGCTTTATAAAACGGCAGGAGTAGTATTTAAAAGAGATTAAGTAAGCAGACAACTACTAGTGCTAGCTTACTACTTAATAAAGGCAAAAAGCTAAAGGCTTAAGATTCTTAAGACGAGATAAGAGAGATCTAAGATTCCGTAGATAGAATAAGAATAGCTTAAGGACCTATAATAGACAAAAACCGATGGAGCAGAGTAGCAGCTTAGTTTAAAGATATATAAATAAGCTCGGGACAGAGTTTCCTACAGGCATTAAATTCTTAAGATAAGATAAATAAGATATAAGACTCTTAAGACGAGATAAGAACACCACGGACGCCTAGTTAAACTAAGGCAAAAGCTAAGCTTAAGTTAGAAGTAAGCTTAGGATTAAAGAATCTAAGGGACTAAGAATTTAGAGTACGAATAAGAACACCTATAGGTAAGAGGTAAGGAGCTTCTTTATAGATTAGAGAATCTATAATATAAATAGTAGTTAGACTAGGAAACAGATATATAAAACTAGAAGATTTACTAGAGAAATATAGTATTCAGCCTAAAGATCGAAAAGTTAATACTAAGATTAAGAAGTATAATGACTTTAAGGATCTACTTATAAGACGCGAAAGAAAAGAAACTAAGGAGGAATTTAGAGCGAAAATTACCTTATAGTAAGAACAGAAACTAGATAAGAGATCTAGCATATTAGGACGTATAAGGGATAGAGTACCTATATAAAAAGTCACTAATAGGCCTAGAGTAGGCACACTAAGAGCTAAGTAGCTTACTAAACTAGAATAAGAAGAGGATCTAGGGATTCCAACTAGGTTCAAAGAACGACATATAAAGGGCTATTATAACGTAGTAATAAGAAGATACTTCCTTACGGATAAGCTGTATATACTTAAAGGGTTATACTAAAAGTGGTATAAATAATAACATAATAACAAGTAGGAAGATTTCTATATATAGTTGGATAAGAAAGTTGTCTAAAACCACCTAATTATAGAAAAGGCTATAACTCACATTAAAGGGGCCTTAATTATAACGTTAAAAGATCTAGAGGAGCAATTAGAGGACTAGAGAAGTAAAAGGCGAATCTTAGTACTAGCAAATAAAGTCGCAACGCTTAGATTAATATAAGAAAGGTTTAAACTTAAGGACAAAAATGAGCTAAGAGTTAACCTAAGATACTAAGTATATTACACACTATTATGGATAGTATATGTGGATGATATATATAACATATATAGAGCACCTAAGGATAAAAATTAGAAGTATTTAATAAGAATATATTAGATAATGGACGAGGCGAAATATTAAAATACTAAGTATATATATAGTTAGTACCTAGTAGAAGTTTAAGAATAAGGGGACTTAATACTTTAACTAGGAAGATTCCTTACGGAAGAATACCTAAATGGATAACAGTGGTAGAAATATCCAGAAAATACCTATCTATGGTATATTAAAGATAAAAAGCGAACTAAGTATTGGCCTAAGTTAGACTAAGTATAAATAGGATCTAGTAGCTAATAGCTAGGAAAAGTAAAGGCCTATAGGACTAGAGGGAACTAGTAGTAGAGCCTTAGACCCTTAAAGGAATTTAAAGATAACACCTAAATTTATAAGTAAAGTGGTAAGATTAACAGTTTAAAGTATTAATAGATAGTAGAGCAATAAGGAACTATATCTCGCTAGTAGTAGTTAAAAGAATAGGGTTACCATATAGGAAAAAGGAATGTTCTTACCTATTAGTATTAATTTTAGGAGATCTAATAGCCTACGGAGGAGGTATTATTAATCTTAAAATAGGACCTATTTAGATAACCATTAAAGGGAGATAAATTGAGATGTCTTTTAATATATTACTATTAGGGAATAATAAGGTAGTGTTAGGAATGCCTTAATTACGGGAATATAATCTAAAGATTAATTAGGTTATAGGTTAAGTCAATATTAAGGATATTTAACGCCGTAAGATGTAATAATAAGCTAAGTTAGTATAGTATTAAGTTAGAGCGACATATAAGGAAACCGAGAAAGGGTTAAGCTATATACTAAAGAGATACTATAAGTACGGCAAGAAACTATAGTTACTAGAAAGTAAAAAGCTGTTAGAGTATATAGTATAGGACTATAAAATAGAATTAGAACTAGGAATAAGTTTAAGGTTCTTTCTAATCTATAAGCTTACTGAAGAAGAAGGTAGAGTATTAAAAGAGTTTATTTAGGAAAACTTATAAAAGGGATATATTAGACCATCGCAATTATTAACGGGTTATCTAGTACTATTTATACTAAAGAAGAATAGCAAGCTAAGGCTATATATTAACTATAAATAGTTAAACAGCATTACCAGGAAGGATAGGTATCCTTTACCCTTAATTAGTGAAATCTAAGATAGGATAGGCAATATACAAATCTTTATAAAGATAGATCTGAGATAGGCATACTATTAGATTAGAATTAAGGAAGGCAATAAATAGAAAGCAGCCTTTAGGTTAAAGGAAGGACTATATAAACTATTAGTTATACAATTCGGGCTTATAAACGTACTAGTAATATTTTAAAAGTAAATTAACAATATATTAGGGGAACACTTAAATAAATTTATTATAGCATATCTTAATAATATTATTATCTACTTAATAACTAAGGAAGAATATAAAGAACACATTAAATAGGTCTTAAGGAGACTATAAGAGGAATAAATGCTAGTAGTAATTAAGAAATGCGAGTTCTTTACTAAGAAGATCAATTTTATTAGATTTATTATTAAACTAGGCCAACTTAGTATAGATCTAAAGAAGATTGAGGCTATAGTGAATTAGTAGGAACTAGAGAACGTTATATAGTTAAGATCGTTCCTAGGGTTTTGCAATTACTGTAGAAGGTTTATAGCGCAATAGTTAAAAGATATTAAACTATTTACGCGGCTAATAAAGAAAGAAGAACTATAGGTATAGGGAAAGGAGTAATAAGAACTATTTAAGGAAGTTAAGAGGTTGTTTACCCAGGAGCTAGTTCTTAAGATCTATTAGCTAGGTCTAGAGACGGTTATAGAAATAGATGCATTAGACTTTATACTAGGGGTATACTTTATATAAAAGCATCTAGATAGATAGCACCTAGTAGTATACTATAGTTGGAAGATAACACCACTAGAACTAAACTATAACATTTATAATAAGGAGTTGTTAGGTATAGTTATAGCATTAAAGGAATAAAAAGTATTCTTATAAGGCACAGAAAAACTATTTATAGTTAAGATAGATTATAAGAACCTAATAGGATTCTTAATAATAAAGAAACTTAACTAAAGATAGATTAGATGGGCAGAGATGCTTATAAAATACTATTTTAAGATTTAGTATACTAAGGGTACAGACAACATAAGGGTAGATACTCTAAGTTAAAAAGCTAAACTATAAAATAATAAGAAGCTATTAGGGGCTTTATTACAAAAAGATATAGATAGATTAATTAGATATAATTATCCGAAAATTATAGCAACTTAGAAAGAATTAAAGAAAGTTTATAAGTTACTAGAGAGCTTTTAGGTATAAAGGATTTTAGAAGCGCAGCTAGAAGATCTATAGACGGATATATATAAAAACTAAGAAGTAAAGTATATCCTAAGAAGTATAGTAAAGCACTTTATAAAAGATTTCTATAAGGGATTAACTTAAGGATATAATGGAGCTACGGGCTTAGTATTAAGACTCTAGGAGGAGTATATTATTAATAAAATCTAAAACCTAGCATGAAAGGTTATAAGAGAATATTTAAATTACTAAAGAAATAAACTAATAAGGTATAAGCTATATAGAGGGCTATAACCTATTAAAACACTAAAAAGACTATAGGAGGTTATATTATAGGACTTTATTATAAAGTTGCTAAAATTAAGAGATCCTATTACTGGATAAGATTATAACGTGATTTTAGTAATAATAGATAAGCTTATAAAGTAGGGATACTTTATAGCGTATATAGAAGAGATATTAGCAAAAGATATCGCTAGAATCTATATTAAAGAAGTATTTATAAAATATGGAGCACTAAGCAAGATTATATTAGATAAAGATTTAAGATTTATAGCAGCATTCTAGGAGGTATTCTTAGCAAAGCAAGGAGTTTAAGCAGCAACTTTTACCGCATATTATCCGCAGACAGACGGTTAAATGGAAAGATTAAATTAGACACTAGAGCAGTATTTAAGGCACTATATTAATTACGCACAAAATAATTAGGTATCGTTATTACTAGTTATATAGTTTGCATATAATATAACACCATAAGAAGGAATAGGTACGTTACTATTTAAGGCGAATTATGGATATAAGCTAAGGATATTATTATTACCACATTAAGTAAAGAAGATAAGTAGCACAGCTAAGTAAAGGATAGAGATATTAATAAATCTTTATAAGAACCTTATGGAAATAGCTAAGGTAGTATAGTAGAGAATAAAGAAATATTATAACGCTAAGAGATCTAAGGAACCAGATCTTAAGGAGGGAGATAGAGTATAGCTACTATACAAAAATTTCAAAAGTTAATAATTAAGTAAGAAGTTAGACTATGTTAGACTAGGACCTTTTAAAATTATATAGAGAATTTTACTAGTTACGTTTAAGTTAAACTTACTAGCTAAAATAAAAATCTACCCTATATAGCACATTATAATGCTAAAGCCAGTATACGGGAATATTAAGCTACTAGTTTATAAAGCAGATACGTATAGAGGATAAGAAGAAGATAAATAGTAAGTTTTAAAGATTATTAGTTATAAGAACGTTGACGATAAAATATAGTATAAAGTAAAGTAAATAGGCTATAATAAGACTACCTAAAAACTATTAGAAAATTTAAAGAACGCTATAGGAAAGGTATAGGAGTATTAAAAGAAAATAGGTTAGGTAATATTAATAAAGAAGGATTACTAAAGAATAAGTCACCTAAGGGGGACCTAGAAAGAGCGACTGCCGAACTACTTAGAGTTATTCCCTTTATAGGAAAATAGTTGGTTTTCTTATTACTAAGTTCCTGCAGACCTTATTCTATAAGCTTCCACTCTTTAAAATAAACCTTTTTATAAACCCGTTTAAAATGTAGAAGATAAGTAGAGGCCAAAAAACGAGTTTTAAGAGCACGTTGTTAAGCAGCCGTAGCCTCTTATTCCGCCTCTTATAACTAACATAATTTATTAAGGGCACTTAAGAGCTTACTATTAAGCTTTATAGCAGCAGATTAAACACAAGACCCTATAATAAATTACTTAAGGAACTTAAAAACTATTAAGAGTTATAAGATATATATACTTAGTGTTAGAAATAGAGTAAATATTATTGGACGAATAAATGTTTACTTTAGTACACTTTAAATAAAAGGAAGGTTACTAAGATAAAGGACTTACTAGCGTAATATAAACTAACCCCTCTTTCACACAATAAGAACACGGAGATAGTATTATTTCACCCAGCGACAGTATAATAGCAATAGTATAAGCGCAACGGGCTATAGAAGAAAAAGAAGTTACTTTAGGTATAATAAGTAATAATGTTAACCAAATTAATTAAATAGATATTATACCTCTAGTAAACAACTTAGAGATATTTAAAATCTTTAAGGATGAAGATAAAGAGGAGGGAGATAGTATTACAGACGCTTTAAGTATAATATTATAACTACTTAGAGAAAAGTTAAAAGAAGCTAGTTAGTTAATACAGGCACGGTTTAAGATAGATCCGGTAAAACTATATAATAAGAAATAGTAACTAAGTTACATAATGTGATCTATATAATCTATATAATCTATATAATCCGCGATAAAGTAAATAAAGCACACGTACCTTACGTATAAGGAGGGTTTCCTAGGAGTATAGTTGTGTATTTAAAGGACCATAGTCCCTACTCTAGATAGTTCTTTCCTTATAGTGATTCTTAGAATATAATTAGAGTTAATCTGTTAGGCAACTACTCTACTAGTTATTATTACGTTGTTAACTTACTTGCAATACCTACACACCTAGCCTAATAACGAGCCCATCGTAGTACTTACTACAAGGTTCCGTTACAACAACGATATTCTTAGCTTATATCTATAATTTGCCTTAAATAGTAATATACCTATTCCTTCTTATAGTGTTATATTATATATAAACTATATAACTAGTAATAGCAATACCTAATTATTCTGTACATAATTAATATAATGCCTTAAATACTATTCTAGCGTCTAATTTAATCTTTCTATTTAACCGTCTGTCTGTAAATAATATATAGTAAAAGTTACTACTTTAACTCCTTACTCTGCTAAAAACACTTCCTAGAATACTGCTATAAATCTTAGATCTCTATCTAATATAATTTTACTTAGTACTTCGTGTCTTATAAATACTTCTTTAATATAAATTCTAGTAATATCTTCCGCTAATATTTCTTCTATGCATGCTATAAAGTATCCCCACTTTATAAGCTTATCTATTATTACTAAAATTATATTATAATCTTATCCAGTAATAGGGTCTCTTAACTTTAATAACTTAATAATAAAGTCCTATAATATAACCTCCTATAGTCTCTCTAGTATTTTAATAGGTTAAGGAACACTAAAAGCGAGATCCGACCCATACTGTCCTATGGGGGTTCCTTTCCGTCTTGTTTTGTCCGTACGGTCAAGCTGAGAGTGAGGATCTCGTCTGTTACTGATGCAGCGGCGTTACGTCGTGGCTAGAGGGCGCTTTTGAATGTGTTGTCCTTAACGCTGTTAGGACAGCAGAGTTTTCGCGGGTCTTGGCGCTCGTTAACAGGCAACTTATCGAGAACAGAGGAATGGTCTTAAAAACTACCCGACGTCTCTCTACCTAGGCACCGACCTAGGGCCACAAGCTAGCGCTTGCATTTGCTGGTGGAAGTAATAGGAATCTAAGGAGACGACAGGGCACCTCTGTACTTGTTTCGCTCTGAGACTGTGCTAGCAGCGAGGGCATAGGAAGAATCTCAACACCGTTAACTACATTTAGCGACGTTAATCCTCCCTTTCTACGTAGCGGCGTTAACCTTTCTCTAGGCGGCGACGTTAATCTAGAACGGACCAAGAAAGAGCTAGGACGAACCTGTACGCAGCGGCGTTAACCTTTCTCTAGGCGGCGACGTTAATCCGGAACGGACTAAGAAAGAGCTAGGACGAACTTGCATAGGTAGGCTGGAACGGACTTAGATGCAGGTGTTGGTTAAGATAGGAGGACAACAAGTTTAGTTAGTAGGCGGCTGAGGGACAATAGCTGCGCGGCGTTAAGTTATTATGGGCCTACGCCTGCAAGACACGGTCGGCCTGTTATCGCAAGAGCGTTACAGGTAACGCGAAGCAGCTGGTAACGGCTGTGGGGTGTGGTATATAATGGCAGCGATGGACAACTCTAGGGACCTTACCCCTTTACTAGGCTCTGACCCCTAGTGGACCTATCTTGGAGGAAGGATTAACACCTTGTCGACGACACTGTCTGTATAGCCTAAAAGGACGGATGCGCGTGTTAGTCTATCTAGGTAGGGGTAGGCTGTAAGGATAGGCTTATGGAGCAAATTAGGTGCACACGGGTAGGAGCTGGCCTTGTCCACCAGTAACTGCGTTAACTGTGGCAAGGAACTGAGCAAGCAGTTTGGGTAAACTTGCTATATATATAACTCTCGTAGCTCTGCAATGCATATGTATTTTAGCCATATAATAAGGGACTCTAGACTCTATCAAAATGGAGTAGAAAAGCAAGCGTAGTAAAGGCGGACCCCTATCTACTAGACCTTAGGAGGTCTACTAAGGATCCCTTAATAGATAATAATATTACAAAGGCTAATATCCTTGCAGCTAAGTTCTTTCCTAAAACTGGAATAGCAGACCTTAGCGATATGGAGACAATAAGGGAATAAAATGTGCTTAATATTAGCCCCACCATCTTAATAGAAGAAATTGGTAAGCTTATTATAAGTCTTCTAAATGAAAAAGCCCTAAGGCTAGATGGCATACTAAATAAGGTCCTTAAAGTAGTTGCCCTAGTCGTTGTAAAAGATTTAGCAGAAGTAGTTAGTTATTGCTTTACCAGCGAAATAATACTAGAAAGCCTTAAAGAATCTATAACTATAGTGTTACGTAAAGAAGGAAAGAAAGACTACTCTCTCCTAGGCAGCTATAGACCAATTACCCT
>Ga0307515_10011569_pt1 | contig 16736 bp, 2 predicted proteins | sample 17_EM_MG_FD_194513 | JGI IMG/M metagenome (GOLD analysis project Ga0307515, IMG submission 194513) | Populus trichocarpa ectomycorrhiza microbial communities from riparian zone in the Pacific Northwest, United States - 17_EM | ecosystem: Host-associated > Plants > Roots > Unclassified | place... | reverse complement strand
TTTAAAAGGTCCTAGTCTAACGTGGTCCAACTTCTTACTTAGTTATTAACTCTTAAAATTTTTATATAGTAGCTATACTTTATCTCCCTCCTTAAGATCTGGTCCCTTAGATCTCTTAGCGTTATAGTATTTTTTCATTCTTTACTATACTACCTTAGCTGTTTCTATAAGGTTTGTATAAAGATTTATTAAAGTCTCCATCCTTTACTTAGCCGTGCTACTCGTCTTCTTGGCTTAACGTGGCGATAATAATGTTCTTGGCTTATATCTATAATTCGCCTTAAATAGTAACGTACCCATTCCTTCTTGTGGTGTTATATTGTATGCGAACTATATAACTAGTAATAACGATACCCAATTATTCTATACATGATTAACATAATGTCTTAGATACTGCTCTAGTATCTAATTTAATCTTTCTATCTAACCGTCTGTCTGTGGATAATATGCGGTAGAAGTTGCTGCTTAAACTCCTTACTCCGCTAAGAATACCTCCTAGAATACTGCTATAAATCTTAAATCTCTGTCCAATATAATCTTACTTAGTGCTCTATGTTTTATAAATACTTCTTTAATATAGATTCTAGCAACATCTTCCGCTAAAATTTCTTCTATATAGGCTATAAAGTATTCCCACTTCGTAAGCTTGTCTATTATTACTAAGATTATATTATAATCTTATCTAGTAATAGGATCTCTTAATTTTAGCAACTTAATAATAAAGTCCTATAATATAACCTCCCATAGTCTCTCTAGTATTTTAATAGGTTATAGCCCTCTATATAGCTTATGCCTTATTAGTTTATTCCTCTAGCAATTTAGATACTCTTTAGTGACCTTTCTGGCTATCCTTTAGATTCCGTTAATAATATACTCTTCTTAGAGTCTTAATACTAAGCCCGTAGCTCTATTATGTCCTTAAGTTAGTCCCTTATAGAAATCTTTTATAAAGTGCTCTGCTATACTTCTTAGTTTTCGTATATATCCGTCTATAGATCTTCTAGCTATGCTTTTAGAATTCTTTATACCTAAAAGCTTTCTGGTAATTTGTAAACCTTCTCTAATTAGTTTTCTTAGGTAGCTATAATCTTTAGATAATTATACCTAATTAATCTATCTGTGTCTTTTTGTAGTAAAGCCCCTAATGGCTTTTTATTATTTTATAGTTTAGCTTTTTAACTTAACGCATTGGCTTACGTGTTATCTGTACCCTTAATATACTAAATCTTAAAATAGTATTCTATAAGTATCTCTACCTATCTAACCTATCTCTAGTTAAGTTCCTTTGTTATTAGGAATCCTGTTAGGTTCTTATAATCTATCTTAACTATAAATAATTTTTCTATGCCTTATAAGAATGCTCTCTATTCCTTTAGTACTATAACTATACCTAACAACTCCTTATTATAGATATTATAGTTTAACTCTGGTGGCGTTATCTTCCGACTATAGTATGCCACTAGATGCCATCTATCTAGATACCTTTGTATAAAATATACTCCTAGTATAAAGTCTAATATATCTGTTTCTATAACTGTCTCTAATCCTAGTTAATAGATTTTAAAAACTAGCTCCTAAGTAAACAACCTCTTAACTTCCTTAAATAGTTCTTATTATTCCTTTCCCTATATTTACGGTTCTTCTTTCTTTATTAATCGCGTAAATGGCTTAATATTCTTTAACTATTGCGCTATAAACCTTCTACAGTAGTTGCAAAACCCTAGGAATAATCTTAATTGCGTAACATTCTCTAGTTCTTACTAATTCTCTATAGCCTTAATCTTCTTTAGATATATATTAAGTTGGCCTAGTTTAATAATAAATTTTATAAAATTGGTCTTCCTAGTAAAGAACTCGCATTTCTTAATTGCTACTAGCATCTATTCTTCTTATAGTCTCTTTAAGACCTATTTAACGTGTTCTCCATATTCTTCCTTAGTTATTAAGTAGATAATAATATCGTTAAGATATACTATAATAAATTTATCCAAGTATTCTCCTAATATATTGTTAATTCGCTTTTAGAACGTTGCTAGTATATTTATAAGCCTAAATTGTATAACTAATGGCTTATATAGTCCTTCCTTTAACCTAAAGGCTGCTTTTTATTTGTTGCCTTCCTTAATTTTAATCTAATAGTACGCCCATCTTAAATCTATCTTTATAAAGATTTACGCATTACCTATCCTATCTTAGATTTCGCTAATTAAGGGTAAAGGATACCTATCCTTTCTTATAATGCTGTTTAACTATCTATAGTTAATATACAGCCTTAGTTTGCTATTCTTTTTTAGTATAAACAGTACTGGATAACCCGCTAATAATTGCGATAGTCTAATATACCCCTTTTATACGTTTTCTTAGATAAACTCTTTTAGTGCTCTACCTTCTTCTTTGGTAAGTTTATAGATTGGAAAGAACCTTAAACTTATTCCTAGTTCTAATTCTATCTTATAGTCCCATACTATATACTTTAACAGCTTTTCACTTTCTAGTAACTATAGTTTCTTACTATACTTATAATATCTCTTTAGTATATAACTTAGTCCTTTTTCTGTTTCCTTATAGATCGCTCCTACTTAATACTATACTAACTTGGCTTATTATCACTTCTTACGGTATTAAGTATCTCTAATATTAACCTAACCTATAATCTAATTAATCCTTAGATTATATTCCTATAACTAAGGCATTCCTAATACTGCCTTATTATTCCCTAATAGTAATATATTAAAAGACATCTCAACTTATCTCCCTTTAATGGTTAGCTAAATAGGCCCTATTTTAAGATTAATAATACCTCCACTATAGGCTATCGGATCTCCTAAAATCGTCACTAATAGGTAAAAGTGCTCCTTTTTTCTGTGTGGTAACCCTATTCTTTTAACTGCTACTAGCAAAACGTAGTTCCTTATTGCTCCACTATCTATTAATGCCTCAAACTGCTAATCCTGCTATTTAACTTATAAATTTAAGTATCATCCTTGAATTCCTTTAAGGGTTTAAGGCTCTACTACTGGTTCCCTCTGGTCCCGTGCGCCTCTACTTTTCCTAATTATTGGCTACTAGATCCTGTTTATACTTAGTCTAACTATTATCATCCGTCTAAGCATTTTTCTGTAAGGAATCTTCCTGGCTAAAGTGTTAAGTCCCCTTGTTCTTAAACTTCTACTAGGTGCCAACCATATATATACTTAGCGTTTTAATATTTTGCCTTATCCGTCATCTAATATATCCTTATTAAATACTTCCGATTTTTATTTTTTAGTGCTCTATATATGTTATACGTATTATCCACGCATGCTATCCACAATAGTGTGTAATATGCTTGGTGTTTTAGGTCAACTCTTAGTTTGTCTTTATCCTTAAGTTTAAACCTCTCTCGCGTTAATCTAAGCGTTATAACTTCGTTTACAGGTACTAAGATTCGTTTTTTACTTCTTTAGTCCTCTAATTACTTCTCTAAATCTTTTAATGTTATAGTTAAGGCTCCTTTAATATAAGTTATAGCCTTTTCTGTAATTGGGTGGTCTTAGACAACTTTTTCGTCTAACTATATATAGAAATCTTCCTACTTATTATTATGTCGTTATCTATACCACTTTTAGTATAACCCCTTAAGTATATACAGCGTGTCCGTAAGGAAATATCTCTTTATTACTGCGTTATAACAGCCCTTTATATATCGTTCTTTAAACCTAATTAGGATCCCTAGATCCTCTTCTTCTTCCAGTTTAATAAGCTACTTAGCTCTTAGTGTGCCTACTCTAAGTCCATTAGTAGTTCTTTATACTAGCGCTTTATCCCTTATATAACCTAGTATACTAGATCTCTTATTTAGTTTCTACTCTTGCTATAAGGTAATTCTTACTCTAAATTCCTCTATAGTTTCTTTCTTTTTGCGTCTTACGAGTAAATCCTTAAAGTCTTCGTGCTTCTTAATCTTAGTATTAACTTTTTAATCTTTAGGCTAAACACTGTGTTCCCCTAGTAAGTCTTCTAGGTCTATATATCTGTCTCCTAGTCTAACTACTATTTATATTACAGATTCTCTAATCTATAAAGAAGCTCCTTACCTCTTACCTATAGGTGTCCTTATTCGCGCTCCAAATTCTTAACCCTTTAGATTCTTTAATCCTAAGCTTTCTAACCTAAGTTTAGCTCCCGCCTTAGTCTAACTAGGCGTTAGTAGTGTTCTTATCTCGTCTTAAGAGTCTTAAATCTTACTTATCTTATCTTAAGACTCTTATACCGTTAGGAATTCTTCTCCCGAGCTTATTTATATGTCTTTAAACTAAGCTGATACTCTGCTCTATTGGTTTTTGTTTATTATGGGTCCTTAAGCTATCCTTATCCTTACTTTAGAATCTTAGATCTCTCTTATCTTATCTTAAAAATCTTAGATCTCTTTTATCTCATCTTAAGAATCTTAGATCTCTCTTATCTTATCTTAAGAATCTTAAGCCTTTAGCTTTTTACCTTTATTAAGTAATAAGCTAGTACTAGCAGTCGTCTACTTACTTAATCCCTTTTAGATATTACTCCTTTCGTCTTATAAAGCGATAGATGCCGTATCTAACGGTGTTATAATACCCGTTACTAAGCCCTGTTTAGTAGTAGTCTCGGTCTCTACTTCTATTACGTTATTAAGGTTTAAATGCCCCCAGTTAGTTCCTATTTCTTCCTTATCACTGTTAATTAATAAGTACTCTAACTCCATTGTTATTGTTACTAATTATTATCCGCACGTTGCTATAATATCTTAATCCAGCTTATAGAGTCGATCTTGTTCTTTATCTAACTCTTTAGTTCCTTTAAGTCCCTTTAACTCTGGCTCTTATAGCTAATAGCTTGCGCCGTACTTAGCGTCTTTATAAATTCGGTATGCGTTATTATAACAGAACGCGAAACTTTTAATTAAATATTCTTTTGTTCCTTATAGTATACTGTTGTCCCTTTATATATATATGTCTTCTACTAGTCTGGTTCCCTTTATTGCATAGTAACTCTAACTATTTTTATAATCCCTTGCGAAATAACCTTATTTCCTATAATTTATATAAGCTCTATCTTTAAACCATTAACTTTACTATAGAGTCCGCCTAAACATCTTCTACTGCTAAGATCCCTAATTTAGCCTATGCTCCTTAGTCCTATAATTACTAGATCCTTAACCTCTAGGTTTTAATAGTTTTTTACTCTATCTCTTATAGGCTTCTTTAGTACTGCTTAGGTCTATTAGCTCTGCGCTATACTATAGTTTCTAACTTAGCTTTAGTTATTACATACTCTACGCCTTATACGACTATAGAACTCTATCCTAACCTCTCTTAGCCTATTCCCTTTAGTAGATCCTATTATTAATCTTTATCACTTAATCTATTAAATCCCTTAGGGTATCCGCATCTTCTATTAGAATAATTATATCCTAGACTTTAGCCTTAAGTCCCTATTTATACTATGCCATAAGCGCCTTATTATTCTACTTAACTTATATAGCTAGCGTTTAGAACTATATTATGTACTTAATTACTAAGGTTCGTTGCATAATATTTTAAAGTTTTTTTTCTGCCGTGGTTACTGCCTCTAGGTCTCTAAATATTTATATAAGTCGCTTTACAAATCCCTCCTAACTTAAGAATATAAACCGCACCTCCTAACTAGTAGTTGTTATTCTATTCGCCTATATTTCTATAAAATAAGGCTTAAACTATTTAAGTGCTCTTCCTAACAGGAATAGCCCTGCGTATACTATTTAATCCATAGGTATTAGCAATTTCGCTCCTTCTTGCGTGACCTTAAAGTGTATTTACGTAAGAAATCCCTTAAGCTTTAACCTTTCTCCTGAGAATCTCTTAATTAAAGGTAACTTAATCTTTGCTGCCCCTATCCCATTAATCCTTTATTTAAGTGTCGCATTATTTTTTATTAACTAGTTAACTATCTCTTATAGCTGTTTAACCGTTACAGGTTATTATAAGTTAGTATCTGCTATACTGGTATCACCTAACCTTAAAGTAGTTGCCGCCGTCAATGGCGTTGTAGTGGCTGCTTTTAGTGGCATGTTATTCGACTTTTTAAAACCGTAACTAGGTAGTGATTGTGTAACGAAACCTTATAGCAAGTACTACAATAGGCTCGTTAATAGGCTAGGTATATAGGTATTATAAATAGTTAATAACGTAATAATAACTGGTGGAGTGGTTACCTAATAGATTAACTCTAATTATATTCTGAGAATTACTACAAGGAAGGAACTATCTAGGTAGGGACTGAGGGTCCTTAAATACACAACCGTACTCCTATAAAATCCTTCTTATACGTGATATACGTGTACTCTATCTACTCTGTTATAGATCCCGTAGATTACATAGATTATATAAATTACCTTACGTAACTTGTACTACTATTCCTCGTTATATAGTTCTACCGGTTTTATCCTAGACCGTGCCTATATTAACCAACTAGCTTCTTCTAACTCTTCTCCAAGTAGTTATAACATTGTACTTAAAGCGTTCGTAATATAGTAAACGGTTTAATATTCTTTAACTATTATACTATAAACCTTCTATAGTAGTTGCAAAACCCTAAAAATAACCTTAACTGCGTTACGTTCTCTAGTTCTTACCAACTTACTATAGCTTTAATCTTCTTTAGGTCTATACTAATATAACCTAGTTTAATAATAGATCTGATAAAATCGGTCTTCCTAGTAAAGAACTCGCATTTCTTAATTACTACTAGTATTTATTCTTCTTATAGTTTCTTTAAAACCCATGTAACATATTCTCCGTATTCTTCTTTAGTTATTAAGTAGATAATAATATCGTTAAGGTATACTATAATAAACTTATTAAGGTGTTCTTTTAATACGCTATTAATTCGTTTTTAAAACGTTACTAGTGCGTTTATAAGTCTAAATTGCATAACTAATAGTTTATATAGTCCTTCTTTTAACCTAAAAGCTACCTTCTATTTATCGCCTTCCTTAATTCTAATCTAATAGTATACCTAACGTAGGTGATATGACGGTCGGTATAGTTATGACGGTTTGCAACATCAAAACTGCGCACAGAGGAATCATTATAACTATGCCGACCATTATAACCCTATTACCTACGTTATGCGATATATCTATCTTGCACGCCTCTACAAGCCGTTGCGGAGGCCCTAATGGGGTTGCAAGCTCTGCGTCTGCGTCGTGGAGCTTTGCAAGACGAAGCTCAGGGGGGAGACGTGCACGGAGCTCTCACGGAGCTCTGCACGGAGCTCTGGGGCAGTATTTTGATGTTCCAAACCATTCTCGCAGTAAGCCCAATCAGGAAGGCGGTAGTAGCCGACCGTCATAACTATACCGACCGTCATAACCCTATCACCTACGTTATCTTAGATCTATCTTCGTAAAGATTTATATATTACCTATTTAATCCTAGATTTTGCTAATTAAGGGTAAAGGATATCTATCCTTTTAAGTAATGCTATTTAACTATCTATAGTTAATACATAGTCTAAGTTTTCCGTTCTTCTTTAGTACGAATAATACTAGATATCCTACTAATAACTATAATAGTCTAATATACCCCTTTCGTAAGTTTTCCTAGATAAACTCTTTAAGTGCTTTTAACTCCTCTTAAGTAAGCTTATAGGTTAGAAATAACCTTAGACTTATTTCTAGTTTTAACTCTATTTTATAGTCCTATGCTATATAATCTACTAGCTTTTTACTTTCTAGGCTCTATAGTTTCTTACTATACTTATAGTATCTTTTTAGTATATAACTTAAGCCTTACTTAGTCTCCTTATATATCGCTCCGACCTAGTACTATACTATCTTAGCTTATTATCGCGTTTTACGGCGTTAAGTATTCCTAATATTGACCTATCCTATAACCTAATTAATCTTTAGATTATATTCCTATAACTAAGGCATACCTAATACTACCTTATCCTGTCCTAATAGTAGGATATTAAAAGATATCTTAATTTATCTCCCTTTAATAGTTATCTATATAGGTCCTATTTTAAGATTAATAATACCTTCTCTATAGGTTATCGGATCTCCTAAAATTATAACTAATAGGTAAAAATATTCCTTCTATTTGTAAGGTAGTTCTATCCCTTTTACTGCTGCTAGTAAGATATAGTTTTCAGTTACTCTACTATCTATTAACACTTTAAACTGTTAATTCTGCCAATTAACTTATAAATTTAGGTATTGTCCTTAAATTCCTTTAAGGGTCTAAGGCTTTACTATTAGCTTCCTTTAGTCTTATAGGCCTCTACTTTTCCTAACTATTAGCTGCTTAATCCTATTATATTTGGCTTACTCCTTAGCTAATACCTAGTTTGCTTTTTGTCCTTAATATACTATAAATATATATTTTTTAGGCATTCCCATTACTATTATCCGTCTAAGCATTCTTCTATAAGAAATCTTTTTAGTTAAAGTATTAAATCTTCTAAGTTCTAGACTTTTACTAAATACTATTTGTGTATATACTTAGCGTTCTTATACTATTACTCCTCTAGCGCCTAATATATTCTTATAAGGTATTTCTAATTTTTTTTCTTTTAAATTTTTATATATATTATATATATTATCTATATATACAATTTATAATAGCATATAATATACTAGGTACTTTAGGTTAACCTTTAACTTATCTTATTCCTAAGTTTAAACCTCTATTATATTAATCTAAACGTTATAACTTTACTTATAGGTACTAAGATTCGCCTTTTACTCCTCTAGTCCTCTAACTATTCCTCTAGATATCTTAATATTATAATTAAGGTTCCCTTAATATAGTTTATAGCTTTTTCCGTAATAGGGTGGTTTTAGATAATTCGCTTATCTAATTATATATAGAAATCTTCCTACTTATTATTATGTCGTTGCCTATACCACTTTTAATATAGCTATTAAAGTATATACAGTTTTTCCGTAAGAAAGTATCTTTTTATTACTACGTTATAATAGCCCTTTATATACCATTCTTTAAACCTAATAGGGATCCCTAGACTCTCTTCCTATTCTAGTTTAGTAAGCTATTTTATTCTTAGCGTACCTACTTTAGGCCTATTAGTTATTTTTTATATAAGTGCTCTATCCCTAGTATAACCTAGTATACTAGATCTTTAGTTTAGTTTCTATTCCTACTATATAAGGATTCTCTGTCTAAATTCCTCTATAGTTTTTTTATTTCTTATCTTATAAGCGGATCCTTAAAGTCCTCTTACTTCTTAATCTTATTATTACTTTCTTTAATAGTCCTTATTTATATATTAAAATCTTAGTCTTATAGGATTCTTAATCCTAAACTTACTTCTTTCTTAAGCTTAGCTCTAGCCTTAGTCTAACTAGGCTTTTATAATATTCTTATTTTATTTTAAAAATCTTAAATCTTACTTATCTTATTTTAAGAATCTTATGCCTTTAGGAAACTTCGTCCTAAGCTTATTTATATATTACTATACTAAGCCATTACTCTATTCTATTAGTTGTTGTCTATTATAGGTCCTTAAGCGTATCTTATTACGTCTTAGAAATCTTAAATATCTCTTATTTCTTCTTAAGAATCTTAAGTCTTTAGTTGTTTACCTTTATTAAGTAGTAAGCTAGTACTAGCAATTATCTGCTTACTTAATTCTCTTTACTAAATATATCTCCTTCTATCTTATAAAGCGATAGATACTGTATTTAATAGTATTATAATTTCTATTACTAATTCTTACTTTATAGCAGTTTTAGTCTTTACTTTTAATATAACTATTCTAAGGTCTATACGCTTCTAGTAAGCTACCTTCGTTACCTTATTATTAGTAAATATTTTACCTATATTAAATTTATCGTCTTTAATATCTAATCTATGTAGTAGTTAGTTAGTTTCTCTAAACTTTAAAATATTTAGCTCTTATAGCTAGTAGCTTACGCCGTACTTAGCGTCCTTATAAATTTAGTATATATTATTATAATAAAACGCAAAATGCTTAATTAAACATTCTTTTATCCCTTATAGTGTACTATTGTCCCTCTATATATATATACCATCTACTAGTCTAGTTCCCTTTACCACGTAGTTACTTTAACTATTTTTATAGTTTCTAGCAAGATAACCCTATTTTCCGCAATTTATATAAGCTCTCTCTTTAAACTACTTATCTTACTATAGAGTCCGCCTAAATATCTTTTACTATTAAGATTTCTAGTTTAGCCTTTACTCCTTAATCTTATAATCGCTTAATCCTTAACCCCTAGGTTTCTATAGCTTCTTATTTTATCTTTTAAATTCTTTAATACCGCTTAAGTCTATTAGTTCTGCATTATACTATAGTTTCTAACTTTAACTTTATTATTACATGCTCTGCGCCTTATATAACTATATAACTTTATTCTAACCTCTCTTAGTTTACTCCCTTTAGTAGATCCTATTATTAATCTTAATTACTTAATTAATTAGTTCCCTTAGGGTTTCCGCGTCTTCTATTAGAATAATTACGTTCTAAACTTTCGCTTTAAGTCCTTATTTATACTATACTATAAGCGCCTTATTATTCTATTCGACCTATATAGCTAATATTTAAAACTACGTCGTATACTTAATTACTAAGGTTCGTTATACTAGGTTCTAAAGCTTCCGTTCTACTATAGTAGTTACTTTTAGGTCTCTAAATATCTATATTAATTGTTTTATAAACCCGTTCTAGCTAGCGAATATATATTATACTTCTTAATTAGTAGTTACTATACCGTGTTCCTATACTTCCGTAAAGTAAGATTTAAACTACTTAAGTGCCCTTTCTGTTAGGAATAATCCTATATAGGCTACTTAATCTATAGCTGTTGCTAACCTTCCTCCTTCCTATTACGGCGCTGGTGGAAACTAGTAGATTGTCGCTAATAGATATTAGTGGATTATAGCGGATAGTCGCAGATAGTTATAGATAGTTGCAGATAGTTGCAGACAGTTTTATACAGTTCTAAACAGTTGCCGTCACGCGACTAGAGGATTATATATAACGTTAAGCAGCGCCGCCATCTGTCTCCTTTCCTTTCTTTAGCTTTAGATCCTTGTTTATAGACTACTAATTATATAGGCTTACGCGTCCCTCTTACTGTGCTCGTGCCTTAATTAACTAAGTCGCTAATATTATCTAAAGCTCGTCTACTCTTCTTCCTAAAAAGGAACTTAAAAATATTTACGGACTATAAATAAGAATAGAATATAGAAATAGACCCAAAGACTATTACTAGAACTTAAAGAATAAAATAAAACTAAAAGAATAGAAAAGAATAATAAGACCTATAGAATACGCATAAACTAGAACCTCTGTAGAATCCTATTAAAAGTTACCCTAATAACTATATTACTATGCTAAGAACCATAGCGGCCGGCAAAGCAGCTATAGGACCCTTAAATACCTCTAATAGCAAAACAGCAACTAACTTAAACTCCTAGGTGGAGCTTATAGCAGCTAATACCGAAATTAAATGACTTTAAGAGCTGCTTAAAGCTAGAGAACCCCTTATATCTAGTAAAGAGTTATTAAACACCTAAAGACTTGCTATAGTCCTTAAGGCCTTAGCCTAATATATCGTATTAGCATTATTGCGGTCTATAAAGGTTATAGACCCCCTATTACTTACAGATGGAACTAACCCTATATTTAATAATTAGAAGCTTTAATTATAAAATAAGCTTAAAGTTAATGCGGACTACTTCCCTACCACTTAGGCTAAAATGGCCTACGTCTTTAGCTGTACTGGCGGGGATGTATAGACGCACCTACGTCTGCGGTACGCATAGGACTTAGCAAATCTCTTCCTCTTTAAAAAAGAGATAATTATTTATCTGTCTTCTATCTATAAGGACCCCTTTAAAGTATAAAACGCCCAACTTAATTATAAAAGCCTAAATATAAAAACAACAGAGACCTTCTTGGCCTTTTAGACCTACTTTCTATACCTAGCCGGCTAGGCTTAAATTCCTTAGGAAGATTTAATACTAGACCTACTTAATAAGCTTACTATAAGGAACTGGGAGTTCCTAAGGTTAATATGGTAGAAAAAGGCTTAACTCGGCACGATTGGTCAATAGAGGATACTGTCTATATTTAACACATTACAAATAGCTGTCTCCCTACTAGAGTAGCTGCTCGTAGCTTTATCTAGCGCCGTCTAGTTAGGACTTTACTAGATTAAGGTAAAGCCTCCAATTAGTCCAATTCTATTTATAGCTTAGACTAGATATACCTTATTATCCTAACTTAGGTCCACTTAGGCTCCGTATAAGGCGGTAAGTCCTTCTCTACTCTAATTGCTACTAGATCGTTACTGTTCGTAATAAAGCCCCCCTTTTTATAAATTACGACCCTAAAATCCTTAATATGGCTCTTTAAAAATTAAGCTTTCTTAGCTAAAAGACTAGGGACTAGTGGCTTAGCACTATCTTATAAAATAGTTCCAGAATTTAAATCTTTAAGCTCTTTAGTTATTCTTTTATTAATCTTAGTAACTTATTCTTAGATTTCGTCCTACTTTTAGTCCAATTTACTCCTCTCTAGCTCTTTATAAGCTCTTTTAGCCCTTATTAATAATTCTACTAATACTTCTAACCCTTATAGTCCCAAATATTCTAACTAACTTTAATTAGCAACGGTTTGCTTTTTTTTTTAGTTTCTTTTCTCTTCTTTATCTAGGACCTACTTACCTAAGTCTATTATCCTTTAGCCTAATATAGTAGTAATAGGAGAGAGTCGTGCCTAAATTTATAATAATGAGTTAAAATAGACCCCGACGACTAATAGTTGCTATAATTATTTCTTTAAGTTCCTAAAGTGGCTTAAATGGTTCTAGAATAAGGAGGTCTAACGGTCTAATATAGTCTATTCTATCTCTACTGCGGCCAGTCTTAATACGGCCTAGTTTATTTCCAATTTTCGCTATCGCAGGTGCTTTAGAGATAGTTTACTTTATTACGGCTAGGTCGGTTCCTATTAAATCTAAATTATACCTTTTTAGTTAAATATCGCGCTTATTAGACTAACTAGTTCTATAGATCCCCAAATACTTATTTAACCAATCTATTAAATTTTGGAAGCCCGCTTAGGACCTAATCTTAGCTATTAACTAAAGAGATACGGACTAAATTAAGACTTTTTAAGGCAATATAGACGGTGCTTATATAGTTTTAATAAAGGCGCTTTATATATAAGTGATTTCTTCTAGTCCTTTTAGTTTCCTATTAACCCTAATAGCTACTATATTTTTAAAAATAATAATCTTACGGCCTATATAGGCACTTATTACTTTAATAGGTCTAATAAGAAACTTCCGCGTTATAATTGCTTTGTTAGGGCCGCTTTAGCTAAATATAGCATTACTAAGGCATCTTCTAGCTCTGTTACCTTTAGTGCCTTATCTACTGCTCCTATACCCTATCTACCCTTATTTAGTAGTAAACGGCGCTATAAGGCTATACCTAAACATAAGCGGGTTAAAATTAACCTTAATTTTTCTAAAGAGGACCTTCCTAGAGTTAACGAGGTGATTACAACTAAGGTGCCCCATTTTGGCACTACTAGGATCTATTCTAGCTCTTTAGCTAGATTTAGCTCTGCTACTACTAAGAAGTCTTATACTATCTCTTTTAACCCCATTACTCTTACTAAGCCTAGTAAGTTAACCTTTACTCTATAAAGGGACACTCTAGCTCTTATCTTATTCTTTTTATAAGAATTAGCCCTAACTTCTCCTAATAGGGTCCTATTTATCTAGTTAAATAGTGTGTCTAATTTACTAAAATGGAACTCAGAACGTCTCTGGGAAGCTCTTGCTACTATAGGTCTTATTAGTATCCTTTTAGCTATTCTTAATGCTAATTAGTCTATTTTAGGTATAATATACTCTAGCTACTCCTACTAAGGTTATTATAGAGCTTAATAGTTATATTAACCTCCTTTAGCGCCTTTTTTATAACGTTAAGGACCTAGGGGCCCGGCTTAATTTTCTTAAAGGGAGTATAACCAGTATTAATACTACTTTGTGCTATATTACTGACCATTTTAATAATATAGAGCTTATTAGCAGCACTCTAACCCCTATAGCCCCTCCTGTACCTTAAGCTAATCCCCTTAGCCATTCTGAGCTAGTTAGTGACGATATAACTTCTCCTAATACTTTAGGGAATCCTAAGCGTAATTCTAGTACTAATATAGCTTATTCTTCTTTAGTTTAGCGGGATTTAGTACTAGCGCTTAGTAAGTAGTCCTTTCTTAACCCTTTTTAGCTAGGTTAATATCTTATAGGTCCCTTTAGGTGGCGGCCTTCTTTAGTTTGGTTTCTTTTATTATATTTAGGTTAGTTAGCGAAAAATAGTAATAGGTTGGCCCTTTTCTTTTATACTTCTTACCTAGGTAGGTATAGACTGGCTCTTTTAGCTATAGGGCACTATTAGTACTCCCTAAACTAAATTCTACTATATTAGTTTTAATTTACTCCTAATTACGTTATTATTCTAGTTAGACTAACTAAGTCCTCTTATAGTCTTACTAAAACCTATAAAACCCTATTTAGGGGGAAATTAGGAAAGAGTTTACTATTTAGCACCCTTTTTCTTTTTTAGGGGCTGTCCCGGTCTATTATGGTTCTTGCTTTAAAGGTCTAAGTTATAGATAGTCCGTAGCCTATTTTGTCCTTAAGTGCGCCTATAAGCTCTTATTAAGGTTTCTAATAGGTTTTTAGCTAGTTTCTATATATTGTTTTTTAGACTATATCCTTTCTAACGTACTTAGTACTTTATAATTTTATTTTTATCTTTTATCTAGCCCAGAATGGCCTTAATATACTATTATTCCAATTTAGGTATATTTATAAAATAAGGCATAGGCTATTATCTCCCACTAACTATATCTAGTATATATTTTTTTAAAAGGGATATATAGAATATATTATAGATTTTCTAATTTTCTAGCAATTTAAGCTAATACGCCTATATATTGATTACCCTTATAACCTTAAAGGGTTTAAAGTTCTTATAATCTAGCTTTTTCTTAGGTTTACTTATCCGTATATACTTGCACGCTAGCCGTATATAGTCTCCTTCCTTAAATTCTATAGGTTTATGACCTATATTATAGTATTTTGCTTAAAATTCTTAAGCCTTAACCAAAGATTACCTTAAATTGTTGTGAATTGTCTTTAATTTTTTGGCTAATTTTTTGGCGTACTTTGATATACTACCTCTATAGGCTTCTTTTAGACCCTTACCTCTAAATGGCGTTTTAGCCTTATTTGCCTAAAATAGGGTTATTCCTATAAAGGTATGGATTGAGTCGTTATAAGTAAACTCTGCTATAGTAAGGAGACTAGCCTAGTTTATCTATTTAAAATTATAGAATGCCCTAAGGTACTGCTTTATAGTTTAATTTTACCTTTCTATCTGCCTATTTGTCTAAGGGTGGAATATAGTAAATAAGTTTTGCTTAATTTCTAGATGGAAGTATAGCAAAGACTAGAATTTAAAGGTTAGAATTAGTCCTTAGTCTAATATAATAGACTATAGGACTCTATATAGTCTGATTACCTCTCTTATAAATAGGTTCGCTAGACCTTAGGCCTTTAAGTCCCCTTTTATAGGGATATAGTGGGCCATTTTTATAAATTGGTCTACTACTACTAGAACTGCGTTATACTGGACACCTATATACTTACTTAGAGGTAGTTCCGTAATAAAATTAAGTGTAATATTTTTCTAGGGGCCTCTTAGGACTAGTAGGGGGTATAGTACCCTATACAGTTAGTGTCTTAACGGCTTAATCCGGCTGTAGGCATAGTAGCCTTAGATCTAATCTTTAACGTATTATCTTACTTCTAGCTAGTAATACTAATATTAGACTAGTTCTAACGTTTTTATTATGCTAAAATGTCCTAATAGCTTGCTATTATGGCAACGCTATATTACCTTAAGTTGTAGTCTCCTACTTAGGATATATAGCCTTTCTTAGTAACGGAGCACACCGTTATTATCCTTTTAATCCTTTAGCCAGATTAGGATAGTATAATTACTCTAACTCTAGCTGCCCTATTAGCGCTTTTTCTCCTTTACTTTATCTAATTGCGCCTAAATCTTTTAGGCTATTAAATTGGTAGATAAGGATTCCTTTACCTCTTTTAGGAGTAAGTCTTTTAGGGTATATACTATTTTAGACTCTTCTACTACTATCCTAGCTAGTTTAGTCCGTAGCGCTTAGTATTGTGTACTACCTACACTAATGCGGCCTAATCGGCCTATAATTGCTCCTATTAATAGCTGGCCGCCTACTCTGTCGGATTAGCTCGTATTAAGCTATAATTAAAGACTTTAAAGAATTGTATTTAGTTCTCTATTAGTAAGGGGGATAGTTTAGTCTATTTCCTTATAATCTGGTTGCCGTAATAGGGCGTCCGCTAGGTTACTTACGCCTTTTTAGTGCATAATGCGGAAATTAAAGATAGCTAGCCATTTAGCCTATCTTACCTATCTCCGTAATAGCTCTTTTATTATTATAAAAGGCCGTAAATTAGCGTAATTGGTTAGTAATTTAACCTAATATTGCGCCCCTTCTAAATAGTGTCTCTAGTGCTTGAAACTAGCTACTATTACTAGCAACTCCGTATTATATATATTATAGTTACATTCTACTATAATTAGCTTTCTTAAAAAGAATGCTATTAGGTGCTATTATAGCATTCTTAA
>Ga0307515_10011568_pt1 | contig 16737 bp, 9 predicted proteins | sample 17_EM_MG_FD_194513 | JGI IMG/M metagenome (GOLD analysis project Ga0307515, IMG submission 194513) | Populus trichocarpa ectomycorrhiza microbial communities from riparian zone in the Pacific Northwest, United States - 17_EM | ecosystem: Host-associated > Plants > Roots > Unclassified | place... | reverse complement strand
TCGTCCGGCGCGGCCACGGTGCCGGCGGCTGCCGGCGGTTGGATGCCGGCAGCCGGTAGACGCACCGTGAAGCGGCTGCCTTCACCGAGTTGGCTGGCGACCGACAATTCACCGCCCATGCCGGTGACCAGTTGCTGCACGATGCTCAGGCCGATACCGGTGCCTGGAATGCCCTCGCGCTCGGCCCCCAGGCGGTTGAACGGTTCGAACAGGCGCTGTAGCTGATCGGGCGACAGGCCTCGGCCGTCGTCATGCACTGTCAGTTCCCAGGCTGCCTGATCGGCCAGTTGCGTCGGCCGCAGGTCGAGCCAGACGCGGCCCCCCGGCTGGTTGTACTTGATGCCATTGGTCAACAGGTTGATCAATACCTGGCCGAGTCGGCGCCGGTCAGCCAGCACGGCTGCGTCGGAAGCCACATCGTCGGCCAACACCTGTACGCCTGATTCAGCCGCCAGCGTCGCGACCCAGGGCAACGCGTCCTGCAGCACATCGGCCAGCGGCACCACCTGCAGATCCGTCGCGCGGCCGCCCTGATCGGCACGCGACAGCTCCAGCAGGTCGTCGATCAGACCGAGCAGATGGGTACCGGCCGAACGGATGCGGCCCAGGCGCTCGGCCTGCGCGGCAGGCAGTGCGGCGTCGTGGGCCATCAGGTCGGCAAAGCCCAGCACCGCATTCATCGGCGTGCGCAGTTCGTGGCTGACGCGCGCCATCAGCTCGGACTTGGCCGCACTCGCCTGCTGCGCCCGGTCGCGCTCGCGGGCGAGTTGTTCCATCCGCCGGCGCTCGGTGATGTCGACGTTGACCCCGGCCACCACCACCGCATTGCCATGGGCATCGCGCACCGCCCGTCCAGTGGATGAGAGCCAGCGCTCCGTCCCGTCCGGCCAGGTCACCTCGAACTCGAAAGCAAAGCGTTCGCCGGTGGCGATGCAATGCTGCAGCCGGCGCATGGCCTCGGCGTCGGCCTCCTGCTTCATCGTGGCATCGACGATGTCCTGCAACGGGCGCGGGTCGTCAATATCCAGGCCGCGAAGCCGGTACATCGTCGGGCTCCAATAGATCGGCATGCCGTCCGGCGCACGGCGTTCCCACACGCCGATGCCGGCGGCCTCGATCGCAAACTGGTCGCGCTGCCGCTCCAACTCGGCACGCTGCTCGGCGCGCCGGCGCTCGGTGATGTCGACATGGATGCCGAGCGACACGCGGTGACCATGGCGCATCAGCCGGCGTGTCCAAGACTGGATCCAGCGTTCGCTGCCGTCGGGCGCCAGGGTACGGAAGGTCACGTCCGAAGCCGGCGTCCACTGGTGATAGTGCACCTCCTGGCGCGCCGCCATCCAGCCGCGGTCCGCCGGGTGCACATGGCGGCTGATCCACTCGTCCAGGCTCGGCGGGCCCTCTTCCAGCTGGCGGTGGTGCATGCGGTACATCTGCTCGTCCCACTCGAAGATGCCCGCATCCAGGTCGCGCCACCAGAAGCCGACGCCAATGGTCTCGGCCACCATCTGCATACGTTCGAGCAGCGACAGCGAACGCTCGCGTTCACGCACCAACTCACTCACTTCGATCGATATGCCGCGCAGCGCGACCGTGCGGCCGTGCTCGTCGCGCACACGGTAGCGGCGCGTCAGCAAGTGCTTGTACTCACCGGCCGCATCGCGATAGCGCGCCACCGCATCGACCAGACGGTCGGTTCTCATTGCCTCTTCGGCCGCCCGCTCGATCAGGCCACGGTCTTCGGGGTGGATGGCCGCGCGCACGTCGGCCAGGCGCACGCCCTGCGGCTGCCTGTCGACATCGAGGATGCGAAAGCCCTGCTGGTTGTGGAAGACCCGCTGCGCCGCCAGATCGATGTGCCACAGCGAGATCCCGGCCATCGCCAGAGCGCGGCCAATGACGCTTTCGTCTTCCCATTGCGCGCGGCAGGTATCAACAGCATCGGTGTCGTCGATCACCAGCGTCCATCGCAGCGGGGCTGGCGATGCGCCGTCGGCTGCCGGGGTCGCGTGCAGCATCTGCAGGTGGCGTATTCCGCCGTCAGGCCGCAGGATGCGGCAGCGCAGGGTGGCGACTGGTGCGGTGTGGTCAGCGGACGCAGACAAGCCGGGCCAGGCTTCACGCACACGCTTGACGTCTTGTGGATGCAACCGGCTGAACAAGCCGCCCGTCGGCACGCCTTGCGCCGCGTCCAACCCGAGCATGCAGAAGATGGCGTCGTCCCAGCCCTCAGTACCGGCGACGGGGTCTTGCCAGAACCGGCCCAGGCGCCCGGCGGCGCGCAGCAACGCTTGCGCGTCTGGTTCGGTGGCCGGAAGGGCATCGATCATGAACAGCAGGCGGCAGCTGGTTCGTGGCGGGCGTGGGCACCCTGCACCCAGTGTAGCGGCGGGGCTGTCGTGGCCGCACACCCCGCCGTGACCGGGCAGCCAGGATTTTTGCTAGGACGGCACGGCGTCAGGTGCAAAGCCCAGGCTGCGCTACGCCGCCTTCATCAACCGGGTGAAGCTGTGGCGAAACTTTTCGACCTTGGGTGCCACGACGACAGCGCAATAACCCTGACCCGGGTGCTGGACGAAGTAGTGCTGGTGGTAGGCCTCGGCCCGCCAGTAGTTGTCCACCGGTGCCAGCTCGGTCACGGCACGGTTGCCCGTCGCGGCGTTGACCTCGGCCAGCACCTCTCGTGCCACCGCGGCCTGGGCCTCGTCGTGAGTGTAGATGCCCGAGCGGTACTGCGGCCCGACGTCGTTGCCCTGGCGGTTGCGGGTCGTCGGATCGTGGATGCTGAAGAACACCTCCAGCAACTCGCGCAGCGTCACGACTGCCGGGTCGAACTCGATCTTCACGACCTCGGCATGGCCGGTCTCGCCGCCGCACACCTGCTCATAGCTCGGGTTCAGTACCGGCCCGTTGCTGTAGCCCGATTCGACGGCGACCACCCCTCGCACCTGTTCGTAGACGGCCTCCAGGCACCAGAAGCAGCCGCCGGCCAGGGTGATGGTTTCAGTCGTGCTCATGTTGTGTTTCCTTGGTTGCCAAGTCCGTCGGCGACGAGGGTCAGAACCTTACGGCGTCAATGAGTTTCCAGGCTCAGTTGCACACGCGGGGTCCAGTGTTCGTTGTCTTCGCCAGCCAGTTGCAACTTGGGTGCGGCCAGGAACAAGCGCTCGCCCGGCAGCCCCTTGGCAATCAGCGCATCGCGCACCACCAGGCCGCGCTGCAAGGCCAGCTCGCGGGCATTGTCCGTGCTGACGACATGCGATGCGCGCAGCAGGGCTTCCATTTCCTCGACCGGAATGTCCTTGGCCAGCCCGACCAGGTTGCGCGGCTTGTTCGGCAGCTTGGCCTCGCTGTACAAGCGGCGCACCAGGCGGGCACGCTCTTCGGGCGGCAACGCGACCGGGGCTGCCCCGCCGGGTGAGTCCAGCGTCTCGCCGGCGCGTAGCTTGTCCTTGCGCAGCTCAGCGGCCAGACGTTCGTCCAGCCACGCGGCTTGCATGGCGTCGCGCTCGCCCTGAGGGTCAGCTGATGCCGTCACCGTGAGGCGCAGGCTGGGCCGATCGGTCAGCGCCTTGGCCACCTTGTCGAGTACAGGTGCGGCGGTGTCTGCCAGCCGTACGCTGCCGGGCTGGAACTCGACCGCGCTCAGGTCTTCGCTGCCTCCGCCGGACAGCAACGCAAACGGCGCCGTCAGCGCCTTGGCCAACAGGTTGCCGATCAGCTTCAAGACGATACCGCCGATGCTGAAATCCGGGTCATTGAGCGAACCGCCGATCGGCAGGTTCAGGTCGATCACGCCATCGCGGTCTTTCAGCAACGCCACGGCCAGCAGCACCGGCAGCTTGGTGGCGTCCGGGCTCTCGATGCGCTCACCAAAGGTCAGCTGGTTCAGCACGATCTGGTTGGTGGCGTCGAGCCGGCCATCGGCGCCAATGCGGTAGCTCACGTCCATCGTCAGCTTGCCGCGTTCGATGGCATAACCCGCGTACTTGCCGGCATACGGCGACAGCGGCGCCAGCTCCAGATCGGTGGCGCGCGCCTTCACGTCCATCGCCAGCGGGCGCGCCGTCGGGTTCAGCGCACCGCGCACTTCCAGCTGCGCCGTACCGGCGACGCGGCCGCGCAAGTCCAGCGTCGCCATGTCGCGGCTGCCGCTGCGAAACCCGCCCAACTTGCCACTGAGCTCGGACAAGGCCGCGGTGTAGTTCGGCCGCACGAAGTGGTCCGAAAAATCGACCCGGCCGTTCTTCAACAGCACCCCACCCACCACCAGGTCCAGCGGGAATTCGGCGTTGGTCGAGGTGGTGGCAGGCACCGCCGACGCGGCAGGCTCCGGAGTCACTGCGTTAGCTGGCGCTGCATTCAGATCGGTCAGGTTGAAGCGCCCCGCTTCGCTGACCATCAGCTGGGCGTAGAAGTCGTTCAACCGGGCTTCGCCGACCTCGACGCGGGGGCGCTTGCCTGGGCTCAAGGCAACCTGCAGTGCCGGCAGCTCGAGCGATTGCCAGCTGAGCAGCTCGTCGGCGCCCACACCGGCGGGGCCACGCGGGTACAGCCGCAGGTCCGTCAACCGGCCCTCCCCTTTGAGCGCCAGGCTCAAGCCTTCGGCGGCCCAGCCGCCGGACACCTGACCGGCCCAGCCCACATCCGCCCGCCCCACCGTGACCGGCAGCGACGCGCCTGCATAGGCCGCCACGGCCTGCAGGGGAAATCGAACGACGTTGGCCGTGCCCCGCCACGCCAGCGGCGCCATGCCCACATCCCCTTGGAAACTGAGCGTGCCCGCCAGCGCACTGCTGCCGGCGCCAGGCACTTGGGCGCTGAGCTGCCAACGCGAGGTCGCGCCAGCCGTGGCGGGCCATTGCAAGGCCTGGACGCTCAGCTTCAGGCGCTGCAGGTCCAGCGCCACCGGTTCGACGCTTTGCGCAGCGGCGTCACGCCAACTGAGCCGGCCGCCGTCTACCGCGGCCTCTTGCAGGCGCACTTGCCACGGCGGCAGCGGCTCGGCAGACGTGGGCTCAATCTTGGCGGACGGCGGCGCCGTCCACCACTGTGTCAGATCAACCTCGCCGGACGCATTGCGACGCGCGCGCACAGCCGGCTGGTCCCAAGCCAGACGGCCCAGCGTGACCTTGTGTTGCGCTGGATCGATCTCCAGATCGGTCAGGCGCAATTGCTTCCACGCGGCCGAAGGTTGACGCTCACCAGGCTCGGTGGCGGCAAAGTCGGCCACGTGCAGGTCCGCCAGCTGCAGCACCGGCACCTGCGCGCGTGGTTCGCCCTGCCACTTGGCCGTCGCCTCGAAACCCAGGAGGCCCTCCAACCGGGGCTTCAAGAGCGCCCGGGTGTAGGGCGCCGCCCAGGCCAGTGGCAAGTCGTCGCCACGAGCGTGAAGCTGACCGCCGGCTGCCGTCCATTCACCTTCCAGCTTCCACTGCGGCGCAGAAGCGCCGGCGGCGGGTGGCGCAGCGGCGTTCGAGAGACTCGCCGTGGTGCTCAGCCGCGCCGGCGTTGCGCCTTCTGCAGGCGGCCAGCGCAGGTTGTCGAGTTGCAGTTGCAGCGCTTCGGTGGCCCATTGCACCGGCGGCTGCACCGCCTCGTCGTGCCAATGAATCTTGGTGTTATGCAGCGCCAGCTTGGTCAATGCCAGCTGCCAGGGGCTGGCCGTGCTTGGCTCCGCGTTGGCGGGCGGTGCACTGGATGACGGCAGGTTGAAGCGGCCTTGCGCGTCCCGCGCAGCGTGCAGCACCAGCCCATCGACATCGACCGCACTGAGTGACGCGCGGCGGCGCAGCGGCTGCAGGTCAGCGATCTGCAGCGTCAACGTGCCCAGCTCCGCCAAGGGCGCATGGGCCGCATCCTCCAGCCGGATCGCCTTGGCGCGCACGCCGCCGCGAAGCGCCACATCAGAGATGCCATTGGCCGGTGCCTTGAACTGCAGCGTCAGATCCAACGCCACCGCACCTGCGACCGGGCGCACCGGTAGGTCGGCGGGCAGATAGGGCAGCCAGTCGCTGAGGTCGATGTCGCCCGTTTTCAGCGTGAAGATGCCGGCACGTTCTGCGGAAAAGATCGTGGCCTGCGCGCCGGTGTCGAAGCTCGTGTCGTCGGTCTGGAAGGACAGGTGGGGCTCGACCTTGACGTCGACGGCGTCGTCGAGGTTCGACACGAAAGGCACGCCTAACTCGATGTGCGTCACCTCATGCACCCGCCCCTTGGGCCGATCGTCAAAACGAATACGGCCGCCGGCAATGCGCAGGTTGTAGAGCGCAAAGCGCTGCGGCTCTTGTGCCGGCGCCGAAGGCTGGTTGAAGCGGGTCAACAGGTCGTCGATGTCGTAGCGGCCGTTGGCCAGCCGCGCGACGTTCACCTCGGGTGATTGCAACTCGATGGCCCCCACCACGGGGGCGCGCCGCCACAGACTGACCAACTCGGCATTCACTTCGCCGTGGGCCAGGCGCAGCAACGGCTGGTCGGCAGCACTTGAGTCGTTAGCAGGCCCGCCGATGACCAAGCCATCGACACCCACAGTCAGTGTCAATGGGTTGATGTGCAGCGCCTCGATGGTCACGCTGCGGCCCAGCAGCGCCGAGGCTTTGTCTTGTGCGAAGCCGCGCAGCCACAGCGGCAGCACCAACCACGCCAGCAGCATGGCCGATGCCAACGTCGCTACAGAACCCAGCAGCCAACGCCGGCCACGTGTCGAGGTGGCCATCCGCATCAAAGTGGGCATCGGCAGCAAAGGCATTGGCGGCGCGCGCAGGCGAAATTCAGGGGCCTTCATTGTGGCCGAGCGCTGCGTGAGCACCTGAAACAGACGCCCCAATGACGAAGCCCCTCCTGACCCTTTCGGGTGGGAGGGGCCTGTGAGTGGCGATGCCACTCAGTGGGGCTCCGGCAGGGAAGTGGGCCGGGGCTCCGTAGGCGCGGGAATTGCGCTTACAGGGTGTTGCCTCAAAGAGGCGAAGTCAGTGTGCGACAGCCCCGTGGCCGGGGCAAGCATCTTTACACGCTCATCCAGTGGAGCTGTATGCCGTGCAAAGACCCCAACGCATCAATCTCGATCACTTCTTCAAAAGGCCTTCGACGATGCCCGCCATGCGCGCTTGGACGGCCGGGTCCATCGCAATCGTGCGGCCCCATTCGCGGCTCGTTTCGCCCGGCCATTTATTGGTCGCGTCCAGGCCCATCTTGCCGCCCAACCCGCTGACAGGCGAGGCGAAGTCGAGGTAGTCGATCGGCGTCTCACCAACTAAGGTGGTGTCGCGCACCGGGTCCATCCGCGTGGTGATGGCCCAGATCACTTCCTTCCAGTCGCGAATGTCGACATCGTCATCGGTGACGATGATGAACTTGGTGTACATGAACTGGCGCAGAAAGCTCCACAGACCGAACATCAAGCGCTTGGCGTGGCCGGGGTAGCTCTTCTTGATCGAGATCACCGCGAGTCGGTAGCTGCAGCCTTCGGGCGGCAGATAGAAGTCGGTGATCTCCGGAAACTGCTTTTGCAGAATCGGCACGAAGACTTCGTTCAGGGCCACGCCCAGCACCGCCGGCTCGTCCGGCGGCTTGCCCGTGTAGGTGGAGTGGAAGATCGGGTCGCGCCGGTGCGTGAGCCGGCTCAGCTCGAACACGGGGAACCAGTCCTGCTCGTTGTAGTAACCGGTGTGGTCGCCGAACGGGCCCTCCAGCGCGTGCAGGTAGCCGTTGACCTCGCGCAGCGGCACACCCAGTTCGCTGTGACCCGTGAAGCCGGCGGCGGCTGGAGGGATGTGCCCTTCGAGCACCAGCTCGGCCCGCGCCGGCACCTGCAACTTCAGGTCGCCCTCACCCACTGCGCTGTCGGCCACTTCGGTGCGGCCACCGCGCAACAGGCCAGCGAACTGGTACTCAGACAGGCTGTCTGGCACTGGCGTGACGGCACCTAGCGTTGTCGCCGGGTCGGCGCCCAGCGCCACCGCAATCGGGAACGGCTGGCCCGGGTTGACGCGAGCGAAATCGCGAAAATCGAGAGCGCCCCCGCGGTGAGCCAGCCAGCGCATGATGACCTGGCGCCGGCTGATGACCTGCTGCCGGTAGATGCCCAGGTTCTGCCTCAGCCGGGGCCGCGGCACCTGGCGAGGGCCGCGGGTGATGACCAGGCCCCAGGTGATCAGCGGGCCCGCATCCCCCGGCCAGCAGAACTGGATCGGCCAGCGGCCGAGGTCGACGTCCGGCCCTTCGATCACCACTTCCTGGCAGGGCGGAGAGCTGACCCGGGCCGGTTTCATGTCCCAAACCGCCTTGGCCATGTCCCAAAGCTTGCCGGCCTCCCTAAACGAATTAGGGGGTTCTGGCTCTTTCAGCACGGCCAGCAGCCGACCCACGTCACGCAAATCGGCGACAGCGTCGGCCCCCATTCCCAACGCCACCCGACGGGGCGTTCCGAACAGGTTGACCAGCACCGGCATGTTGAAGCCCGGCACGTTTTCCAGCAGCAATGCTGGGCCAGCGGCCCGCAGCACCTGGTCGGCCAGGGCTGTCATCTCGAGTCGAGGGGACACCGGATCGGTCACGCGGCGGAGTTCGCCGAGGCGTTCCAGCCCGTCCATGAAGCCTCGTAAGTCCTTATATTTCATACTAAAAAGTAATTAGACATAGACTTCATATGCTTGACTGGTTATTTGTCGGCTTCCTAAAATCTGCCGCAACAACCGTAACAAGGGTTTACCCGCGCCACCCGTTGGGGCGCCGAATCAAGGTAAACACCCGCTCTGCCGCCGGCGCGCTCCCTTTGCAGCGCACCTTTGCGAGGTGGCAGCCGATTATCACCAGCCCCTCGGCACGGGGCCGGGCCTTTGCCCGCCGCGCCGCCAGCCTGGTGTGAGAGAGGAAGGATGGACATGAACGAGCCCCAGTGGTGGCTGCGCATGGCCCAGGCAGCCAGTCGAGCGAGCAGTGTCTTTCTGCGCGACGTCGGCAACGGCCTGCTCGAGGTCAGCCACAACATGCTCGCTTTGGTCGGCCTGCTGGTCGTCGCACTGAGCGTCTTTGCCGCCGGCCGTGCCGACCTGCGCGCCAGCGTCGAGCAGCAAGCTCTGGACTGGCTGCAGCAGCGTCACAGCGCCCGCGCGGAGGACATCGGCTACGTGGCCGAACCGGACGACACCGACAGCGCAGCACTGGCAAAAGCTTTGGCAGCTGACCCGGCGGGGTTGAACCGCCAGCAGGCGGCCGTGGCCACTTGGCTTTCGCGTCGCTATCGCGTGGCGCCGGAGCCGGTCGCCCGCCTGGTGCAAGAGGCCTGGCAGGTCGGGCAGCGCGCGAGCCTGGATCCGACGCTGATCCTGGCCATCGTCGCGATCGAATCCAGCTTCAACCCGTTTGCCCAAAGTCCGGTGGGCGCTCAAGGCTTGATGCAGGTGATGACCCGCGTCCACAACCAGAAGTACGAGGCTTTTGGCGGCGCGTTGACCGCCTTTGACCCCGTGACCAACCTGCGGGTGGGTGTGCAGGTGCTGAAGGAGTGCATCGCGCGAGCCGGCAGCCTCGAGGCCGGGCTGAAGTTCTATGTGGGCAGCGGCAACATGGAAGACGACGGTGGCTATGCCGCGAAGGTGCTGGCCGAGCAACGGCACCTGGTGCGCGTGGCGGCCGGACAGCAAGTGCCTGTGACGGTGCCGACCGTTCTCACGCCTGCGGTGGCAGCCACCGCGCCAAGCGCTGGTGCCGCCTCGGCTGCTGCCGCTGCCACTCGCGCCGAAACGCCGAGCCCGGAGGCCAAGCCAGCTGAGCACGAGCAAGTGGCTCTTGCCCGCTGATGGTGCACGGCGCTCGCCAAGTGCCACAGGTCACACCCCATCGCGGGATACACTAGCTGCGACGCGCAACTGGCGATAGGGGCGCCGCCGACCGAATCCTCGGCTCTGGTGGCCGCCGCGAGGTGGATCACCACCGGGAAGCGCGGGGCGGCAACCCTGCTGCCTAGAACAGCCGTTCGCCTGGGCAGCCTCTGGCCTGTTTCGCAAGTGCCGAAACAGCCTGCGCAGGCGCAACCGCCCCGACTTGAAGGAAGCATCCCATGTTCGACCGCTCGCAATCGACGATCGCCAACGTCGATCCCGATATTTGGGCCGCCATCCAGGCCGAAAACCGCCGGCAAGAAGAGCACATCGAGCTCATCGCCTCGGAAAACTACACCTCGCCGGCCGTCATGGCTGCGCAGGGTTCGCAACTGACCAACAAGTACGCCGAGGGCTACCCCGGCAAGCGCTACTACGGTGGCTGCGAGTATGTCGACGTCGTCGAACAGCTGGCCATCGACCGTCTGAAGCAGCTCTACGGCGCCCAGTTCGCCAATGTGCAGGCGAACTCCGGCTCGCAAGCCAACCAAGCGGTCTTTTTCGGTTTGCTGCAGCCCGGTGACACCATCATGGGCATGAGCTTGGCCGAAGGCGGCCACCTGACCCACGGCATGGCGCTCAACATGAGCGGCAAGTGGTTCAAGGTCGTCAGCTACGGTCTGGATGCGAACGAAGCCATCGACTACGACGCGATGGAGCGCCTGGCCCACGAGCACAAGCCCAAGTTGATCATCGCTGGCGCCTCGGCTTACAGCCTGCGCATCGACTTCGAGCGCTTCGCCAAGGTCGCCAAGGCCATCGGCGCAATCTTCATGGTCGACATGGCCCACTACGCTGGCCTGATCGCCGCTGGCGTCTACCCAAACCCGGTGCCGCATGCCGACGTGGTGACCTCCACCACCCACAAGAGCTTGCGCGGCCCGCGGGGCGGCATCGTGCTGATGAACGACGAGGCCATCGCCAAGAAGATCAACAGCGCGATCTTCCCGGGCATCCAGGGCGGCCCGCTGATGCATGTCATCGCCGGCAAGGCCATCGCCTTCAAGGAAGCCTTGGGCCCTGAGTTCAAGGTTTACCAACAGCAGGTTCTGGCCAATGCCAAGGTGCTGGCTGACACGCTGACCGAACGCGGCCTGCGCATCGTCAGCGGCCGTACCGAAAGCCACGTGATGCTGGTCGACTTGCGCCCCAAGAACTTGACCGGCAAGGAGGCTGAAGCCATCCTGGGCGCGGCGCATATGACCTGCAACAAGAACGGCATCCCGAACGACCCGCAGAAGCCGATGGTGACCAGCGGCATCCGCTTGGGCAGCCCGGCCATGACCACGCGCGGCTTCAAGGAAGAGCAGGCGCGCGCCACGGCCAACCTGCTCGCCGACGTGCTGGACAACCCGCACGACGAAGCGAACATCGCCCGCGTGCGCGAAAAGGTCGCCGCGTTGACGCGCGACTTCCCGGTCTACCGCTGATCGCCGCCGCTCGGGGCCAAGCTGTCTTGTCGCACTGAACACGCACTGCCACCATGCGCTGCCCCTACTGCGTCCACGTCGAAACCCAGGTCGTTGAGACCCGGGAATCCGACGAGGGCGACGTGGTGCGGCGCCGCCGCAAGTGCACCAAGTGCGACAAGCGCTTCACCACCTACGAACGCGCAGAAATCGCCCTCCCGGCGATCGTCAAGCGCAGTGGCGCCCGGGTCGAATTCGACCCGGCCAAGCTCCGCGCCTCCATGACCTTGGCGCTGCGCAAGCGCCAGGTCAGCATCGAGCAAGTCGATGCCGCCATCGAACGCATCCAGGACAAACTCCTCGCCAGCGGTCAACGCGAAATCGCGTCCACCCGCATCGGCGAGCTGGTGATGCGTGAACTCAAACGCCTCGACAAGGTCGCTTACGTCCGCTTTGCTTCGGTCTATCGAAGCTTCGAGGATGTGGATGAGTTCAGTAGATTGATCAAGGAGATCTGAACGGAAAACGGCTGCCCACTGGCAGCCGTTTGTTCATAGACGGGTCGAACGGCCCGTAGTCACTTCCAACAGTCCGCCACGCTGCCGGCGGAGACACCCTTTTGGCCCGCGTTAGTCAGCGTCAGGTTGCCGCAATCCGAATCGGTAACCTGCGGCTCCGCGGTGAGTGTGTAAGTGCGACCGTTGGTGACCTCGATGCTGATGTCGTAGTGATAGGGCGCGCCATCGGCGACCCCCCTGGGCGATTTATTCAACTTCGCACCTTCCAGCGCGCCCCGTGCAGCATCCGTCGTACCGAACGAGTTGTTTGCGTTGTAGTAGCGCTGCATGAACTGCGCCGCCTCCTGCAGCACTGTTGCCGCATCGCTGCGCTTGCCGCGCTGCACCTGTTTGGTATAGGACGGGTAGGCGATGGCAGCCAGGATGCCGATGATGGCCACCACGATCATCACCTCAATCAGGGTGAAGCCTGCCCCCCCCCGCCGGCGGCGGGGGTCGTGAGTGGATGCCTGAGCCACGATCATGGACTGAACCTTGCTCTTCAATGCATGGGTCATGGCGTCAGTTCCCCGTGGGCGGGTTGACGATCTGCTTCCAGACGCGGTCCTTGGGCCCGGTCGAAGACACCGTACACGGCACGTGCATCGGAATAGGCACGCCGGTGCTGATGTCGATGTAGTCGCGGTAACCGTTCTTGCATTCAGCGTACGGGCCACTGTCTCCACCGCCAGTAACACCGCGATAAACACCGTCACCACCACCATCACCACCACCGTCACCGCCCCTCCCGATGACGGTGTCTCGACCGTCGGCGGATGTCTCTACGCCCTGCACGATTTTGTCATCAGCGTCGATATCGCCATCACCATCCGTGTCGAACACCGGTTCGTTGATGATCCCGCCATCGACAGCGTGCAGCAGGAAGTTGTAGCCCTTGCCGCTCGACGTGTCGCACTGCGACGCAGGTGCGGCTGGCACGATCGTACTGAAGAACACGTACTCACCCGCAAGCACGATCGATGGGTAGGTTACCCGCTGACCGCTCCACGGCAGGTCGATGTACCAGCCTTTCTGGGTCGTCCAGTCCACTGACTTGGATTCAACGTTGTAATACTTGCCGTCGACGGGCGTAGTGTTGATGGTTTGCTTCTGCAGGACTTTGCGATCGGGATCGTCGTTTACAAAGGGGCTCTTCAGTTTTTCGGACGAGAGACCGACTGCCGTCGTGTCCCACACGCCATAGTAGCTTTGTACGGCTGTGTCGTCGGAGTCGGACTTATTGATCAGCTTGCCAGTGCCGAACAGCACAACCCGCCCGTCCCTCTCGGTTTGATTGACGAACACCGGTGGAGCCGTGATGGGTTGGCGGGCTCCGTTTGGGTCTGTCGCAACAAACAGAGGTTGGCCGCTGAAGCCCACCGTCAACGACCCATTGTCGACGTCGAAACGCCACAGGTTGCCCTTCATGTCGCCGGCGTAGGCGCCGACAACTTCATTGGTCGTGACATCGCGGATCAGCGATACGCCCATCAGCCCCGTGTTGCCTCCATCGTCCACCTTGACGCGCTCGACCGTGCCGGTGGCCAGATCGACCACCAGCAACACGGCGTCACCACTGGTGCTGTACACACCGTTGCCGATGAAGGCCTTCCAGCCGCCGCCCTTCACCTTGCCCGTGGCGAAGTCGGCGAACATGTAGCCGATGTCCTCGTCGTCGACACCCGATTTGTCCCACATCACCGTGTTGGCGCCGAAGTCTGACGCTGTCAGACTCCCATACGCTGTGGGAACCCGCAGCGCAAAGAAGCCCTTGCCGCCCGCGCCCATCGCGCCCAGGATCATGTTGGTCCACTGCCCGCCAATCTTGGCGTCGGCCTCGGTCATTGGACCGTCCACGAAGAAGCGATGGAAGTTGGTATCGGTGCCGTAATCTTTGTTGGCTATCAGCTTGAGGTTGGTCAAGCCCGCTTTGGGCAGGTAGCCGAACACCTCGGTGCCATCACCGCCACGGAAGAAGTGAACCATGCCTCCATTGCCGCCGAGCACGATCAGCGGCTCAGCGCGGTCCTTACCCTTGCTCAACAGGTAGTCCGTATACGTCGCGTCGAACGCCGAATACCCCAGGTTGAGGTAGTTGCCTACCAACACCGGCGGTGAGTCCACGAAATCGGCCAGCACTTTGTCCGAACGCGCGCGGAACAGCTTGCCGTCGCCACCTTCGTTGGTGTGGCCGCCACGGATGAAGTCGGTCAATTCCGTGCTGCCGACCAAGGCCTGATTCGCCGCGCCCATGCCTGCCCAGGTAAATGGGAGGGCCGACGATACGTCCCAAGTGAACAGGTTTCGATCAGCCGGGGCCGGGACCTTGTCACTGGCCTTCCACTTCAGGCTTTCCTGATCGCCAGCCTCGTTCAACTCATAGGCCTCCAGATCACCGTACCACAACACAGACTGGTACTTGGGCACGTACTTGACGTTGTCCGCCGTGGTGAAGGGCGCCGCGGTGGCCACCCCGGCCTCTTTGGCCTCCACGCTCAAGGCGCCGTCAATAGCACTCGAAAAGGCTTTCGTCAGCTCGGTCACGTTGGCGACTGAATAGAAATCCCCCCCCGTGTTGACAGCGGCATGCCACATGTCATCGATCAACGTCGGTGCATTGGAACCATCTGGCTTAGGCCAGAACAGCTTAAGCGCCTTGATCTGATCAAGGGTTGCCTTCTTGGCATCGGGCGTGGATGAGTCCAGTGTGCCGCGAACACCCAAGCCCACCGTGAATTGCGTCAGGTGCTGCCAGTAGGCAATGTCGTCGGTTCGCGGCCGAACCTTGTTCTGGATAGTGGGATCCAGATCGTCCTTGAAATACTTTATTGCCACATCTGCCAACGTGTTGGACACGGGCGCTTTGTCCATGTAAAGGGGCGACGGTATGTATTGGTTCGGCGGCGGATTCTTGTTCGGGTTCTTTATATCGCCCGAATAGTCACCGCCGTTCGAACCGTCGGCGTCACCAGCGGCTGAGTAGCTGTCGTTGTAGTAGCCGTCTGTCATCAGCAGGTTGACCGAGCGGCGACACGTCAGCTTTTTGGACGCGGCATCGGCAGGATTCTCCAGCCAGGGGCTGCCCAACGGGTCGCTAGGGGGACGGCGGTCGAAATAACTGCCGATCGCGTCCAACGCGGTTCGCAAGGGCGTACCGCCCCCCGACTGAATCTTCTGAACGCCCGTGAGCACCTTATTCATGCGCGCTGCGTCGAAGGGCCTCATCGGACCGCCGTTGATTTCAGTCTCTACGCGGCTGACCGACTTGCCGCCATCGACTTTATAGGCCGTGGTCTGGTTGATATGCCCCCAGCCCACGCGCAGCTTGTCGACGTATTGGCTCAACGATTTCGAGACGGCCGCCTTGGTCAGGGTCTCTCGCATGCGGTAGTAGGTGAACCAATTCGCAAAATTCTGTCGCTCCTCGGCCTGGGTGCAACGGAGAGGGGGGGTTTTATCGACAACGCAATCGGTGCGGTTCTCGGACTTGACAGCCGGCCCGTAATTGGCGGCATCGTTGATGTCGTATTTGACGTAGCTCGCCGGCTTGGTTGGGTCCGCTCCGGCGTTCAACCGGAAGTAGAGACCGGGGTTGAAGTTGCGTTTTCCACTGGTGCACGTGCTCGCGGTGGTGCACCATGTGGCGTTAACATTGGTTGAATTCTTTGTCAGGTCGCGGGTGTCGCTGGGCGACGTAGGATCTAGTGCCGCCGCCGTTGGGGAGCTGTTCGGCAATAGGCCGCCACCGGGCGCGACCCAGGGGTCATAGCGCACGTCGGGGTTGTAGTAAATGCGATTGACATCCGGTGAGCGGTACTGCCGCTGATAGGCGTTGGTCGTGTCGCTAGCCAGCGACACCGCCACACCACCGTAGAGGCCTGCGTTGGACTTGCGCACGTCGCTGGGGAAACCGCCGACATAACCGGCGCCGCTCGGGGCATTGGCCAGATTGACGACGCCTCCATTGAGGGTGAAATCATCCTCCGGCATGAAATCAGCCAACATTGAACCCGAGTCATCGATCGTGACCATGAAGTTCGGCGGCGGCGGTATCGAAACCCGGCTGGTCAGCGGAATCTGGGCCGGTTCCACGGCGACAGCACCGGCGCCTGCCAGGGCCAATGCCAGCCAGGTGGCCGTCGCGCGAAAGTGGAAGGAACGGAGAGAGAACGACATATGGACCTCGCAGGGGGTCAAGGGCATTCGAAGAAGGGGCGGAGCTGGTAGCGACTTAGTGGTACAGCACGCGCGACTGAAGCCACACCACCGAGCCAGATTGCGGGTTGCCGTTTTCGTCGGCCGAGTAGTCAGGACTGAAGCCGCGGGCGGTCACCACAAAGTCCTTTTCGTTCGAGGGCGTGTTCTGCAACTGCTCCGCCATGCACTGTGGGAGGGTCTCTGGCGTGAAACTGCTGTCGTCGGATTCCATCCAAGTGGTCGGCACGGTTTCGATATTGGCGGACGTCCAGTTGGCGAGGTTGTTGAAGAACGACGGATCCCGCGCGGCTGTCTGGTGCAACTTCGCCATGTTCGACCCATCGGACGGCGTGCTGTCATCGAGCAGCCGCTCGCAGTAGGCCAGGCCAATCTGGGCGGCCTGGCTGGCCAGCGACTGCACCCGCGTGTTGTTGGCAACCAGATCGGAGCTGAGCGCCCCGCGCATGACGGAAACCGATGCCAGCCCGATGATGACCAGCATGACAAGTGCAACCAGCAGCGCGACGCCGCGCTGTGCCACTGCTGGCTTGATCTGGCGATGGCGATGATCTCGAGGCGAAACAACGGGGTTCACAGGTGCCCCTCCAGTCGGTTGTTCAGGACGACGGTGGTGTTGTAAGAGCGAAACATGCGCCGATCAGTGTCGCCACCAGGGGGGTTGACCAAGTTGCC
>Ga0307515_10011566_pt1 | contig 16738 bp, 8 predicted proteins | sample 17_EM_MG_FD_194513 | JGI IMG/M metagenome (GOLD analysis project Ga0307515, IMG submission 194513) | Populus trichocarpa ectomycorrhiza microbial communities from riparian zone in the Pacific Northwest, United States - 17_EM | ecosystem: Host-associated > Plants > Roots > Unclassified | place... | reverse complement strand
TTATTTTAATATTTATTGGTGTCTTTGATTCTCTATTTATCTTATTAGACATATACATTAATTTTTCAATTTATAATTAAGATTTTTGATTATGTCAAAAAATATATTAACAATGTATTTTTTTTTTATCTGACCTCATGCAGTAGAGCCCAAGTGAGTCGGCTAATCTTTATATATATCACATAAGTCGTTGCTGGGTTGGGGAATTTGGCCCTCGCTGGTGAGATGTTCTTAATCTTGTATTTACTTACATTTGTCCATTATTATGTCAGCAATGTAATTGGGGCGAATCTTTTATATATTCCGTCACAAACACTATGTCTTTGATCTAATCGGAGAAATTAATGAACATAAAACTTTTCATAAATTTCTCAGTTAACCTGACAAAGGTAGTTGTAGCGTCTAATTTCAGCCTTAAGGAGAAATGAACACGAAACTTTTCATAAATTTCTCAGTCAACCTGACATAGGTAGTTGTAGCATCAAATTTCAGCCTTAAGGGTGTAATAATAATCAGGTGTATGTTTTAAGGATACTATTATACATAACTTTTTATTGATTTTTTTTTACATTCTTCTGGCAAACTTGAGATGCGCAAGTGCTTGTATGGGAACATGAGTACTGTCCTTGGTGACAGAGTCAAGAAAAGGCTCTTAGAACTTGAAATGATCATGAAGGGATCCAGTCTTGATGGAGAAGATGCATCAAATCTTGAAATATTTACTTGGAGATGACTGCGGGAATAGCTGCCTCTTGGTTGTCACCGTCGCTAATTTACACCACCAAAGGATGCTGCTGGTCGACGATCGGTGGCAGTCTGTCACCAATCAACACTGTTTATTTGGGAAATCAGTTGCGGACTTGCTTGCATCTGGGGTTATTTCCTTCAGGCTTAAGCCTTTTTTCAAGACATCTCCTTAACCTCATTTTCAGACCTTGGATGGGTTTGAAATGACCCTCACCCTTACATTGACTCCATTCCACCAACAGAACAAAGAGTTTCATCTCAGAAATCACAGCTTAATTTATCAGATTTTAGATTTATTTTTTTTTAAAATTATCAATTAAAATATTACAAACCTCAAAACTAAACTTCTATTCATTAACTTCAAAACCTCAAAAAATTAATCAAAATATATATAAACTGGTGAAATATTCATATTTAAAAAAAAAAAAAGTTTCACCTCTCTTAAAAAATATATATCATTTCATTTGTTTTCAAAAGAGAGATGGTAGAAACAACCATAACCCCCCAGTGTCCTATGCCTGCGAATCCACCAAGAAGATCCACCCTTCAGGCTAAACGTCCATAGTAGTATGTTCTTAACTATATCGGAGAGATGAACTTAATTTTAATGTGTAAGAATTAGCTCGAGAATTCACTTTGTGGGAAAACAAAAACAAAATTTGAAATTGATTTGACGAGTAGTACAACCTTGTATTGAAATCTGTTCGTATAAAAATATACCTTATCCATATATAGCCTGTAATACGTGGCTAAAGCTAAATTCTTCTGGGCATCCATCTCAATATAAGACAACATTGAATGACAACACAAGCATCTATGTTCCTTCTAAAAGGTGACAAACATGCGTGCTCGGAGTCTTTTTCAAGTGTCTCCTCTCTTTTTTTTCATTGTTTTGGTATTCAAGCATGCGTATGCTTTCTCAATTAGATTCAACAACTCGTCCACACAATGAAATGACTAAAAGACGCAATGCTTAATTTGTCCTGGTTGGTAACACCTCTCTTTTTTTCCATAGCTGCAGTCAATGGAGTGGAGATGCACTTGCTTCATTCTTGTACCGAAAGAGCAAAAGATGGTGGCTTGACTTTATTCAAAACAATTGCTTATACATGATAGCTATATTGGCCCGATGCATTTTCATGAACAAGCTGGTTAAAACATTCTTACATGTGTAGATAATAGCTATTGTGCCCAAACTTTAACTAGAGAAGGTGGCCCGCAGGAACTGCACCTGCTGCTCACTATCTCCATCACTCTCTTTATGTTTATCAACGTTTCTGTCATAATTTATCTCTAATTTGTGGCACAGGAAGAGGTTAGGAAGGCTTCTGATTGCTAGATTAGCACCCATATGTAGTTCTTATCTGTCTCTGATCTACTGGATTTCGGTCTAGATATAGCGTGTGCCTTCACTTTTATTCTGTTCAGTATCTCCATTGAATGGCCCTGCTTTTCCTTTCTTTTCTTTATTTCTTGGGATTGCTGTTTCTTTCTGTCATGTAGTTATGTATAGTAATGTTGTTTGTTAGCCCATGAAAGAAAAAGGATAGGGAAGGCCTGGATAGACAAGAAAGGTGAAAAGGAAAAAAGAACAAAAAAAAAAAACAGGGAGCACTGCAGAAATTAATGCAGGCGCTCAGGCAGTGAATAAGGCAAAGATGGGCAGAGATCGAGGGTAAGCTACACATCCTCTCTGCCATGAAATATATAAATACAAATTAACAGCAACGGTCAATTATTACTATTATCATTAACAATAAATCGAAAACTCTTTCTATTATACTCTCTATTTTCTTCCTTTCAACTTCCACTAGTTGCTTACCTATATAAGGAAGCTTAACGGTTGTGATACTATGTTTTCTATTTATATAAGGAGGGCTATATATAAGTATAGCACACTACACAGAATCAAACTATAAAGCTATACAAGGTACATATAATTTCCATAACTATATGCATCCTATAATTCAGCACTGGCAGGATTTAACCCTCTCTTACCTTTTTAATTATTCTAATAATAATAATAATAATAATAATAATAATAATAAATGTCATTAGTAATGTAAGGAATTGACCCTTCTTTACATTTTTAATTATTTATACATGCTTTTATAATTATTAGAATTAATGACAATTAAATAATGTAGTGTGTTATTGTTGTTATTATTAATGGAAGACATATGCCTTCGAGGTAGATATTAATATGTAATTTGTAGTTAATCGCATAGGCGATAGCATATTATGAGATGTAATTTATTGTAATGGTAGAAAAACCTTATATTTATTACTTTTGATCACAAGTAATTTGTATTAGACCGCCACGGAAAAAATTAATGTCTAGTGTGTGTGTGTGTGTGTGAGAGAGAGAGAGAGAGAGAGAGCTCTAAAGTAATTGACGTTTGAGATAGCCAACAAGTGAATAGATAATGTTGTGAAAAAGATGTTTGACACCTTGATACCTTATTCAACAAATTCATTATGTCAAGTAATGCAAATACATTAAATGTGATATATTCTTATTTTTATATTAATATGCCAAAAAAATTATCGGGGAATAATGAAAAATGTAAGATGTTGAAAATTGATATAAGATCAATGTTTTTACAGGAAAAAATTATGAAATGAATTTTGATCATATAATTGTTAAATATTGGTAATTGAGAAGAAGCAAATGTTTAATATGATTTATTTTGTAATTTTATGTATGTCACATGTAAATCTCTTTGAGAACATCTATTTTTTAGGGTCACTAAGCTACCCAATATTATATAAAAAGAATATTTTGTATTTTTAGAGGAAAAAAACTTATAAATAGTTAATATGGATGTAAATTTTAAAAAGAGTTGTAATAAATTATGTACATTTATAAAACTATTGAAACTTTATATATATTACCATGTTTTTTATGGGTTCAAGCCGTATAAGGTTGTTAAAATATCAGGTTTTTATAATGAAAAATAGGATTCGCAGACAAATAGGTAGCATCTTAATTGTGTCACCAAAATATAATAACAGAAGCAGGAGAAAACCATAGGTCTAACAAAAAAGAACAGAGGCATAAAATCTCAATAGTATCATAAGTTCAAGCCTTGTATTCGGCTTTAGAAAAATAACAAGCAACATGGTGTTGCTTTCTAGATTTCTATGAAATAAGAATGTTGCCTAAATACAAAAGGTAACCACCATTCGACTTATGATCATGACACCACCAGCCCAACCAGCATAAGTAAAGCCTTGAAATGACAAAGATGAACAATGAGTGATGTGTAATCTATAAAAGGTTTTAGCCTTCAGATAACACATAATATGTTTAACTGTAGCCAAATGAACAACAATAAGAGCATATATAAACTAGCATACTTTGTTCACAATATATATAAGATATATCCAGCCTAATAAATGTTAGATATTGAAGAACACCAACAATTTATCTAAATCTTGTGAGATTAGAAGAAAAAAAATCTCTAGACATTATATCAAGTTTTGATGAAGAAGCAAGAACATCAACAGATTTACAAGATGACATAACTTTATGAAAAATATCAAGAGCGTACTTATATTGACTAAGTATGAGACTCATACAAGTAGGGGTAACTTTAATCCTTAAGAAGTAATGAGCAACACTTAAATCCTGAAGCTTGAACTCTAAGCTCAACAAAGTAATTAATAATTTAAGCAAGACTTAATTACTTCCAATAAGTAAAATATCATCTACATAAACAAGTAGATAAAATGATACCACTATCAACAAACAGAATAAACAATGATGTATCAACCTTGGAGGTATAGAAACTAATAGAGAGGAGATAATCACTCAACATGTTATACCAAGCCTGGGGGGATTGCTTCAAGTCATACAAAGATTTATGAAGTTGATATACATGAAAGGAAAGAGTAGGATGAATAAAACCCGAAGGTTGCTCCATATAAACCTCTTCTTGTTATATCCTATTTAAGAAATTAATTTGAACATCTAGTTGGTTGATTTGCCTACCTCTAGATACTACAATAGTAAGAATTAACCGAACATTAGTGAGCTTAACCACGAGATTAAAAGTTTTTGAATAATCAATACCCTCATGTTAAGTGAACCCTCTAGCAATTAGGTGAGCTTTGCATCTCTCAACATTACCATCAACACGACACTTAATTTTATACACCCAACAACTGATAATCACATTCATAGAAAGTTGAAATGAAACTAATAACCATGTACTGCTACAATGTAAAGCATGAATTTTAGCATGCATGGCTTGATGCCATGACACATATCTGTTTGCTTCTTGAAAAGTTAAAGGTTCATGAGCAGGAATGGGTGTTAACCATAAAGTATAGGAGACTTGGAAAGCCAAAGATAAGCTCATATTTGTTGTTTTGTGCTTTCTTAGATGAAGGATCATTGAACGATGGCAGGAGGCTAGAATAGTAGAGGTTTGATTTGGAATCAAGACCTGCTAAAGATAATATTATGAAAGATCAACAACCAAATCTAATCCAAATGAAAATAATATCAAGTTACTAGAATGGGGAAATTGAAATTGAAACTATCTATGTATTAATATCAAAAGAGGCAGAGACCTGTCAATCTAACAGGGTAGAACCTAAACCTGGAGAATGATTATTAGACAAAGATGCATGTGGAGACAAATTAGCAAGACTAGTTTGTGTAAAGATGAATTCAAGAAATATCAAGAAAGGCAATGATGTAGTTAAGAGTGATGTAGGTGAAGGCATAGATAATGATGCTATACGTTTAAAATTGTGAAATAAAAAAAACATGTTCATGTTCATTAAACCGAATGTCATGAGCAATATAAATTTGTTCGATACCTATCATTTGGTTGATATCTATCATGATGGGTTAACTAAAGTTGTTGGTGAATTGGCTAAATTTTAAGATTAATATCAATAAAAATTTATGTATTTCTATATACAAGGGGGTGTCTTTAAAATTATTTGAAAAAATAAACCTTAATCTAAATTAATTTATAAACAAATCCAAGAATAACGCTTACCATAAAACTAGAATAATATAATCATAACTTGAAAATCAATTGAAACAATAATATTACATGTGATCAAAGCCTATTCTCTTTTGTGAAAAAAAATGAAATAATCAGCCATATTTTTATTTTTTTTATTTTGTTAAATGGTGTGCTATGAATGTCTCTGTTTGGAAAAAAAAAAAAAAAAAAAAAGCCAGTAACCAAGCTTGTCTGTCTTTAAGAATTGGGATGGTGAGGGTAAATTAATAGTGAAAAAGATGAAAAATATGTTACCAACCTTAATCTGACCAATGGTTTGTGTCCGTGATCTGAGGACCATTAATTTGTCAATAACTTAACCTTTGGGTCAGTCAGTAGTCAGAACTGTGTACAGTAACCTTTCTACGGTTCTTCCACGGCCACTGCTTGTTTAGAGAGAGATGGTAAGAGATTAAAACCCTAAAAGTTTTCTCATCCATCCCTATCTCCTGTAACACAAGCAGTGAAGGGCCACTCTCTCTCTCTCTCTCTCTCTCTCTCTGGATTGACAATTGCTCGTTGGGTAGCTAGGGGATGCATGTCGCTAAAGAAGCATATACATATTTTCAAGAGGAATGTACACTTTTTTTTAGTCTTATTTTTCATCCCGGTTAACTTTATTTATTCAACTTCACAGGTGTTTAGGCTCCAAGATTTTCATAGTCTAGCTTGAAAACAATCAGCTTCTTTTTTGTTCTTGAGCCAACGTTACAATATTAATGGATTCGCAATTCAAAGTTTGGCTTGAATGTAATTATATTTATGTATTTTGTCTTGTTTTCTTGAAAGAGATTTCCATCAGGAAGCCATCCACACAAGAAGGCTGTGGTGATGAAGAAGATGAAATAGCCACGCATTGGTCGAAGCAAAAGTCCACGGTCAACATAAACACTGTGAATTCCGGCTAGGGTTTAATTAGAAACTGGGTTCCACACATGCCTTAATTATCAATGAAGAAGGTGAAATGAAGAAAGCGTGGCCTTATATCCTTGTCAAGGAAAGAAAAATAAACTTGAATACGTTTCAATTTCCATCTAACAAGTCGGCTTTTATCCATCAAAAGAGAGTTTCTTACGCAGTGTCAGCTGTTTGGTTTCAACACTTCAACTTGCTCCATGCATATCTCTCTGCAGAAAGTTGTGTGGTCCTCATCTCAGTGGGAGTTTTGTATGTTGGTCCCTCACCTATAAGGTAGCTATACGGCCTCTCTCTCTCTCTCTCTCTCAGCTTCCTTGAGTAGCTGTCATTTACATCAACATGACAAGCCTCTAAGAGTACTGTAGACCACAACTTTTAATGCCCAGGAATACACTTCTCATCTTAGTGGATTTGTTTTTGTCCTTGAATTCTTTTCTACCCTAACTTATAATCTCATGACTTGATGACAAGATGTCTTATATTGAGACATTTAACTTGTTTTATTAGGTGATGGATCATAGGACGACATCTTCCAGGACTGCCAAATTTCCTCAATTACCAACCAAAGTCATCACTCCTACTTGGTGTTAAGAACGTGCCGGGGTTTGGAACTCTGCTGCCGTGTATAATATTGTATCAGACGAGATGCAGACATGAGCTCGCTAGCTAATTTGAAGCTGCTGTTTCCAGTTCTGGCTCCCTTTAGCATCATATTGTATACTTGGTACTAGCTAGGCATGCATTGATCGACCCATGTGACCAGAACTCAGCCACAAAACCTTTATTTGTGGTTGCCCATAAAGCATAACTCACCGCTTTTCGAAACGTCCAGCAGCGGTATGGTCCCCAACTCAATTTATGCAATGTGTTTGCGCAACATTTTAACGTGGTGTTTTCCACAAATTGACACTCTAAATTTTTACCCTAGCTAACCAAGGGAAAATTAATTAGTCCTAATGACCATTCATTGAGACAATGATTGCTCAACATGCGTGACAAACGAAATGATAAGATATGGACTAGCATAATTTATTTGACCCGAGGGGGGGGGTATATGACACGCGGCTCCACTGATGCCATTGCTTTATCTTTACGTCTTCCTTGGAGCATGGTCGGTTGAATTCCTAGCTTTCTCAAATGGCGTACCTTCTCCAATAAGTTTATTCTCTGTGATCGAAACAAAGGAAAAGTATTTCCAGATATTGATACCAAATTGCATAAGATATATACAGACAGGCAACCTTGGTGCAGACTTCATTACCTTTCTTCACACTGTAAGTGCTGCAACTAATCCCAAACTTATGTGCATGCCTAGCTATGATTACTAAAACCCTTCCCTTCCTTTAAAAATACTTCTTTTCTTGATTTATTCATGCAATACTAGCTAGTTACTTGTTTTCAGCTTCGGATTACCTCGTCGATGAGCACAATATTGTAAGAGAATATGATATTGAATATTGTTGTCTTCTCTTCACAACTGAAACCTTCCAGAACAAAAAAAAAAATGGCTAGTTGAGAATTCTTGCGAAGGAATTCTTAAAATGTTTCTGATATATATTGACTATATATGCTTTTGTTGACTGTTTTTCTAGAGATTCCCTTCTACTTGTGCAGAGATAGCTTGTTTTGATTATTATTTTTTTAATGTTTTTTCGATCTTCTTTCCACTTACTCTTTCTTTAAGGGAAACTGCAGTTTGGACCGATCTTGTGCTGTGTGGTTATGTTAATCTGACTGCTCATTTTCTTCCTTTTATGGATCTGAATCAGCATGAGAAGCTGCAGCACAAAGAAACTTTATGCAGCAAGGTTTCTTTGACACTACAAGGAGTCTGTGCAAACCTCCAGTTATTTAAGGAGTTCAACTTGCTTGTTCAATTTCGTATGCACCGATGATGAGAGGCATAAGATGATTACTAGTTCAAAGCAAGTAGATTCTCCAACAAAAAAGGAAGAGGATTCAAATGATGGCAAGATTTCTAAGGCTTCATCTAGCTCAGCACCATGGTTAAGGTTGAAGGATCCAAGAATTGTGCGAGTGTCGCGTGCTTTCGGAGGAAAAGACAGGCATAGCAAAGTTTGCACCATTAGAGGGTTGAGAGATAGGAGAGTTAGGCTTTCAGTTCCCACTGCTATTCAGTTGTATGATCTTCAAGATAGACTTGGCCTTAATCAACCAAGCAAGGTAGTTGATTGGTTGCTTAATGCAGCCAAGCATGAAATTGATGAACTCCCTCCACTCCCAATGCCACCAGGGAATTTTTCCCTGAATCATCAAGCAATGCTGGGTTCTTCTAATGAAGTTGGCGCCTCACGGTCTAGCAAAGAAGTGTTTAAGATGAACAACGGCGTCGATTGGGAGGATACAAGTGGATTTACTAGACCGAGTTTCTGGAATGCTGATGCAATTTTGAGGGCTAAGTCGAAAGAGGTTATGACAGATCCAGTGAATGAGAAAGAAAATTGGGCAAAAAGAGATGAAGAAGATGAGGATGGCAGTATTGAAGGGAATACTGCGCAAGCTTTATCTAGCAGTTTCTTACAAAGAGCTACTCATTCTTCCTTACCAGGTTTGATAAATAATGCCATGCCTTATGGTTCTTTCTTTCATTTAGAACCTCAAAGTTTTCCATTATCTCATATGGGAAACCATGGATTTGCAACACAAACAGGAGATATACACAACCTAAATGTCGTGCCATTGTCATCTGCCTTGTCTTTATCATCTGGCTCTCAAATTTTAGTGTGTCCACCTGGGACAACACAGTCTTATTTCCCTTCACATGCCACAGCTTCCATGGAGATTGATCCGAGACAAATCAACCACTTTCAATGGTTGACCCCAAGCACTCAAAATCTCTTACCAAATTCCCTTACCCCAAGTCCATACCCTATAAGCCAATCCATGAGACCTTCCCAGTATTTCAGTGTGACTCCTAGGGTTCTCCACTCTCAGAATAGCGAAAGTCCACCGGACAAGGACCCACAATTTCCTTGTAAATGACATGAAAGCAGTGCAAGGATTGCAGAAGAAGAATACATGGCCCTTCTTCCTAAAACAAGCAAAGCTTCAGTTTGATTTAGTGTCCCAGGCGAGAGGAAAAGGTATTGTTCTATTAAAAACTTATACTGGAATACTTCCACCTGTCCTGTGTGTTTATTTGCAGACAGTTTTTCTAATGGTACTCATAGTCCCAATCTCATGTTTGATTTCACATTTTTGCATCTTGGTGTCTGGTTCATCAGTCCTAGGAGAGTGTTTTATGTCGAACGAATGGCTTGATATTTGTGAGACAACCACAGAATCTTAATAATTTGATTTTCAGTTGATTGATCATAGTGATAGCAATTTGTACAGGTCATGGACCTAATAATTATGTGTTATATTTGATGTTGCATCTCAATTTTAGTTAATAAAAGCTTATATATGCTGTGCTGATCAATCTAGTATGAAGTGCACAGAGGAAGTAGAGGATGGTTATTTGCACCTTAAGCTTATATGCTTTATATGATATCCAACTTTTTGTATGCCAAAGCCATGAACATTATTTGCTTCAACAAGATTTGGAGTCTTCAGTACTTTCGAGTTTGCAATCTCATGAAGTTAAGGCAGTTTTGACACCGGATTTCTCAACAAATACATATATACTTGTTAACTCAGAGTCCATGAGCATAATTTTGAAGCAAGAAAATTAAACCTTGGAGAAAACAAAGATCAGTAGAGAATGATAGGCTATTTATAGAAGTCTGATATGAACACTGGAAAAACTAGCAAAGAGTCAAACCAAAAATAGGTTTTGAATTAAGCTTGTGTAATTTCAAAGAACGAAAAAGAAAAATTAATTTCTTGCTTGTGTGAGTGAATGAGACATGATTGTGGTAGTATAAGTGTCAGCTTTGCACAGGATCCAACAAGATAATGGAAGGAGTAGCAGCTTTAGATGATCAAAGGAGCTCGTGAAAGTTGCTTATATCCAATGAACTGAAAAGATCTGTACGTGGTCCTAAAAAAGGAAAAACAAATTGAGGGAGAGACTAGGAGGGTTATTTTACCACTATAACATGGTCAGGTAAATTTTTTTAAAAAATAATATTTGTTATAAAAATGTTTTAAAAATAACACAGCTTCAATGTAATCATAATTTTAAATAATGATTTTGTAACAATTCCTATTGGAAATAGAAGTTGTTTACTCAAAAAATAAAAAATAAAAAATGAGATTAATTAACATGTACGGATATCAATATAAAATTCTATAAAAATTTGATAGTCAAGATACAAGAGTCAAGATTCAATGGTTAAGAAATAAGATGTGAGATAATTTAATATGGTATGAGATAGAAACGAGGGAAGAAAAAGAAAGGAAAGAAAAAATAGGTCATCAAGGACACACCAGAGCCCTGTTTTTTATATACTCGATACCATTAAAAAAATCTCGGCAAGACAATTTTAACCGCACCATAAAAGACCACCGAACAAGATTATAATTGGTTAGTGGTTTTATTTGAGGTTAACCGGACCTTAAAGTACTTTAACCCGAAACAAAATCACTAACCAATTACAATCTCATTTGGTGATCTTCTATGGTGTAATTAGAATTTTCTCATCGAGATATTTCTAATAGTACCGGGTGTGTAAAAAACGGAACTTCAATGTGTCTCTAGTGATCCATTCTTTTTTCCCCTTTTTTTTCTTCCCTCATTTCTCTTTTATACCATATCAGCTTATTTCTCCTCTTATTTCTTGACTATTGGATCTTAAATATCTTGTCTTGGCCATTGAACCTTCATATAATTTTATGTTGAACTTTGTGTATGTTAATTAATTTCAAACAACCATTATTTCCAATTACAAAACCAATATTTCAAATCAGAGTTGAATTGAAATTGTGTTATTTTTTAAATATTTTTATCATATATCATTTTATCAAATTGTGTTGTTTTTCAAAAAGAAAAATCCAAAAAGGAGTAGAATAAAAAGATTTTAGTATTACCGTTCATGTGTGATTAGGAAGGGGTCCAAACTCCAAATGTTTTTTTTTATATATATATATATGGGGAGGCCCCATCATATTTTCTCCTTGTACACTAAAACACTATCTGTCTAATTAAACAAATCACCATTATATTAGGTTTTGTCTTTGCTAAGGTATTCTTCCCAGCCAGCTCTCCTAGGATTAGGGCATCTTTAAGGGAGCTTGAGAAACGGTATGTAGATGAGAATCGGGGCATGCAAGAACTCACACCACAATCCCAAACAAAATCTAGCTACAGTTCTATGTATATATATACCAGTTTTTTTCCTATGTGATGACGGAGAAGAGATTTTAGAGAAAAGGCATTATATAGCCAATCTAACTCTATAGGAAAAGGTAGAAAAATATATAGTTAGTTATCAACATCTCCCAAAAATACCATGTTGTTTCCTAATTAAGCAGATAAAATCTAGCTGTGGGTGACCCTATGCCGAAAATAGCTTTCTGGTGCAGCCAACAAATTAAGACTAATGAATGTTTTCGTATCTAGAGAGTAATTAATTGGTGTATTCTGTTATAATGAATGAATATATATAATATAGTGTTCATATTCTGTTATATCTCGGTAGTTTTTTTTTTTTGGTCATTTACTCATGGAATGCAGACAAGAATTTTACTTTCGTACTGTAAATTGTGCATGGCTAGAATTTAATAATGAGATTCTGGGAAGAAGGGAAAAGAAGAAAAAGAGACTAGCGGGATCTCTCATGTTAAAAACTGAAATTAAATCATTGTAGTGTATGGTGAAATTATGTTATTTGAGAAGAATCCATGATAAACAAGAGCTTAATTTCACGTACGTGCCATGGAAATTAAGAATATTGCGATTTCAATGAAGATTTTGTGGAGAGAAGTAATCATCACGGGCTATTAATTTATTTGGTGATCATTCAGATATATAGGCCAAGTGCTGATTATAGCCAAAGAGGTGCAGAAACCAGTGCTGTAAAATGATTTTTGGAGCACTATATATAGACAAAGAGAGCGCGTTCTTCTCTTGCTTGATTTCCTTCTGCCTCTAAAGGAAAAGGTTTCTGGATTGTTACTGTTCTCAATTTTTTCATTTTACCCTCTTAAGCATGGCAAGATCGAGTATTATATACGGTATTATGGGGTGATATATACCTGTCCTGTTTCTGGAGTTCTTGAATTCCATTGCTTAGTTACGTACCTCTTGCCCTAGCTATGAGTTAGGTATTTATCTTGACAGCGCACCAGGTCTCTGCTGAGCATGTTCCTTGCCAATCTAAAACAGTTTAGTGGGAATTAGAACACATCGGATTTAGATTCAAGTGTTATCTTCACGACAAAGAAATTATGATTAAATCCTCACTAGTTTCTGGATTCTCAGTAATGTGAACAGTCGGGAATTGTACTGGTTTGCTAAAATTAAAAGGTATCATGTTATATTTTTAAAAAAAAGAATTATTGAATTTTTTTGGGTTCATTTTTTATAGGATTATTCCCAACTTCGTGATTTAATCAGGTCATGAGTTTCGAATATTAGCCTAGACTGACTTCAGCCTTTTTTAAGTCTATTTTTTAAATTGATTGTTTTTAAAATTAACATTCGGTGGTTGGAGATTGAGTTTCGTGATTTTTTTTCACTTTCTTTTATATGAAGTTATTCTGATCTCATGTCTAGGGTCGTGAGCTTAGCAGGTTAACCCTGGTTGACTCGAGTATTTTTTTTCTTTCGTTTCTCTTTTTTATATTGTTTTTTTTTTCAGTTTTGCTCTTTAATATTGGGTTATTTAAAATTTGAGCTTCATTGTTTTATTTAATTTTCTTATTATGGAATTATCGTGATCTCATGACTAGGTTATGTATTTGGAAGGTTAACTCAGGTAGACTCTAGTAGGTTTTTTTGGTCCTTTCTTAATTTGTTTGTTTTTTTAATTTTATCCCTCAATATTTGATTTATTAAGAATTAAGCTTCGAACTTTTATTATTTTACTTTAAGATAATCACATTCTTATTTAATTTTTACTTTGTTATCAAGTAAAATAATAGGAGACCTTTTAAAGATATTATGAGGATATTTTTTCATAATATTGATCATTGTATAATTTTTTAGTTCAGTTTATTTACTCTTGTTGTTTTTTTAATTATATTATTAAAGAACCAAGTCGAGTTAATAACCCGAGTTTCTAATTTTTCTTACCTTTTTTAAAAATACAAGTATTGTCTCAACATCTTTTTTTTTATTAAAAAAATCTAATCTAACCTGCAGCATACCGCAAGCAACCAATAAATGGCTAGCTATTTATGAAATTAAAAGCGCGATTGAAACAATACTGTTCCCTCAAAATTAAAAATATATTTTTTTATTAAAGGTTTTTTTTTATATTTTCATATATTTTAATGTGCTGATTTTAAAAATAAAAAAATATCATTTTAATATGTTTCTAAATAAAAAATATTTTAAAAACATTTTAAACTGAAACACAATTCCAAACCGTCCAAAATGACCCCTGACTAAGTATGTTTTTCTGTTTTCTGCTTTAGGAACTCCTTTTCCCTGTCAACTGCTGCTGGCCTGCAGCAGTTGACATGACAGAAAATTAGTTGTTGTGACTATAAATTTGGGAGTTTGTCGGGAGAAGTGGGGCCCAAGAACCAAATCCAAGCTTTCAAGGGCAGTCTAGCCCACTCAAACACAACCCGCGAGCAAAGATCCACCCTCTAATTTCTCTCTCCTTAGCATTGCAAAATGCAAACTCCAGCAATGCAAGATAAAGCTGAATAAATTCGGACATGAAGACTCCAACCTTAGTTCTGTAATAATCTGAGATGAAGACATGGAAATTCAGTCAAAATTAACTCTTAAAGCTAAATTATAGATCCGAACAGCTAATGACTTCATTTTATTTTTATTTTTATCATATCCTTCATGCATGAAAGCAAGAACGTGAAGAGCCAATCTTGAGAATGCTTTCTATCAACTCATAATAACTTCAGCTATCATCTCGAAGAGAAAAATTAAGATTAAATCAAGTTTTGTTTATCATTGAATAGACTTCTCAAGCTTCGAAAATGCTCACAGCAGCCTCCTCCTCCTCCTCCTCCTTCTTCTTCTTGGTATCAAAGATAATCATATTATTAAATCAGGTTTCATAGACAGAAACTGTCATATATTTATAGGAAATTATTTTCTTACACTTCTTCAAAGAATCAACCTATGATGATAATCGGAAAGCACCCATTTGCCAGCGAAGTTGAGCCTCCAAAGATGGTCCCATTTGAGGCTATAATTTAGAATTCTCCCTTATTAAAGCACCCGTTTGAATATATATATATAATAGAATTTGAAATTAGAATAAATCCTTGAAAAACCCTCTTTCGAAAGGATTAGTTTTTCTTCTTTTATGAATTTTTGTTTATGATAACATATGTTTCCGATTGATTTCTTTTTCTTTTTTCCTTTTAATGGTAAGTCATTTAATAGATATAGTAAAATTGAATTTTTATGGAATAATTATTGAGACAATCATAAAAGTAGATTTATCAAAATGAAAAAAAAAATCTATGATAATTGATTGAGAAAAAATGAAAGTTGAGTATAGTGCTTGGTATGTTGTATGTAAATGGATTGAATATAAATATTATTTTATGAAGTTGTTTGATGTATTTTTAAATAATACAAAAATCATTTTTTATCCTATTTAAAGCTGTTTTAATGGAGAAATTTTTGTTCTACTAAAAAAAATACGATAAACTTCTCAATTCTTTGTATAACAGTTGTTATTTATGAAATGACTATATTGTTTATTATATAAAATCAATTTTTTTGAAGGATCAAATCAAGAAAAAAAATTTAAAAAAAAATCAACGAGTTTGTGATGGATTTTACTCAGGTCACGGGTAAACTCTGGTAATCCTTTTTTTATTTTTTTTTTAAACTCAAATCTCTGTTATGGGCTTATCAATATTTCCTCTATTGTTTTAAACCCAAATTAGTCTATGTCTTGGGTCTACTAGGTCCTGAATCAACCAACCAGGCTGGTCCGAATTTTATATCTAGAGTTATTATAATATTATTAATTTCAACACTTAATATAAACTAAAATAAAAAATAATAATATCTAATTAATTTTTTTTAATATGTTTGTTTGATAATAATACATATTAAGAATAAAACAATATTTTTATATTTTACCTTAACCTTATATTTTAATACAACTTTTAGATTTTGATTTAAAAAATAATATATATTATAATTTACAATTCAAACATTAGATAAGATAAAAGTATTATTGTTATTAAAATATGTTATTCCATCTTGTTTAATGTGTGCTAAATACAAAATAATATCCAATTAATATTATCTACCAAACACTACCTTAATGTAATAACAGTGTAATTTTCATTTAGTAAAGGTAAAATGACACGTCATCGTGAAACCGATCGGCTGTGTTTTTTTTTCGGAAAGTGGTTTCCAAGAAACCATTTTCCAAACTTTCTTATGTTTGTCTGCCATTAGAAAAGTTGGCCAACGAAAAACACTTTCCAACCAAAGAAAAATTTAGCTTGGTTTCTAGGAAAGTGTTTTCCTTGAAAATTTGGGCGGAAAACACTTTCCGGAAGTTGTGAAAAATTTAGAAATGTCATATTATTTGATGATTGTATCAAATCTGGTACTCAAACTTTTGATTGCTATATATATTTATTTTGAATATTTATTTTTCAATTTCATCTCTTAAAATTTAATTTTTATATTAACTTTGATCCTTATTTTTTATAATTGTTATTTGATTTTGCTTTATCATTTTTTTATTGAAATTTTTTATCTATCAAATTTTATCTTCATTCTTTTGATTGTTACTTATTTTATTTGAAATAATTTATGAAATGTTAATTATTATTATTTTAATTTCTTCATCTTTTATTTTTTTTATTTTTAAGATTTGATCTCTATTATTTTGATTATTATTTATTTTATTTGAGATAATTTATGAAATTATATTTTTTTTCAATTTCATTCTCATTCAACTTTTTAATTTGTAAGATTTGTT
>Ga0307515_10011565_pt1 | contig 16738 bp, 16 predicted proteins | sample 17_EM_MG_FD_194513 | JGI IMG/M metagenome (GOLD analysis project Ga0307515, IMG submission 194513) | Populus trichocarpa ectomycorrhiza microbial communities from riparian zone in the Pacific Northwest, United States - 17_EM | ecosystem: Host-associated > Plants > Roots > Unclassified | place... | reverse complement strand
CTGATGAATACGGTGGTAGAGCATCATCAGGGGCGCAGCTTGCTTCAAAGTGATGGAATTGTTGCAAGTACATCATACATTACATCTCTTCCATTGAAGCTATTCTTTCCCTCTAGGTTTTCAGCGATGAAAATGTTGAGATTTACCTCGTTTTCACTGCCACGCTCCTTGGAGAGACTAGATTTAAGTGGAACTCCAATTCGTGCTCTTCCAGAAAGCATCAAGGATCTTGGTCTGCTTAGACACCTATATTTAAGAAATTGCAAAATGCTTCAGGCACTCCCAGAGCTTCCATCCCATTTGTGGTCGTTAGATGTGTCCTTTTGCTATTTACTGCAAAGAGTTTCAAATCTAAACCCTTGGACTGTAGCAAATGGTTGTGAACAATTTGTCGAGTTCCAAGATTGGATGAAGCAAGAATCAATCCAAAAGTTTGACTCACACATGTTCAGAATAATAGAAATGGTTAGTGCTCAAATGCATCCATGTTATTTTCTTTGAAATCTACATTTGAATACTTTTCTTTTGCTCATTTTATAGACATTGTTTTGGTGGTACAGATAACATTTATACATGGCTCATTCAACGTTGTCGCAGATGGATTTGATGAAGATGAGGAGTTAAGGGGGTTTTATGAGGAGGAAGAAGAGGATAAATGGCTAATTCAGAATGAGTTTGTAGATAACTTTTCATTCAAAATGTCCTCACCTCCTCCTGCGCACCGGATATGTGGCTTTAATCTGTTCACAAGGTTTTATATGACGTCAGAGTACAGTCGCTTTGAACCTTTTCATTTTATAATCAGAAACAATACCAGTGGTCGATCCTTGCGTTGTCACGCCCCTGTCTACCATTCGAGTTACGGGCGTGATGTTCGTGAATTCCAATTGCTAAGCCACTGGAAATTAGGGGTCGGTGGTCCTACATTTGATAATGGTGATGACGTGAGTATTTCAGTGCTTCCACATGATCCACCTGTTCAAACAAGGACTATTGGTGTACAATGGTTGTATGAAGAGGAAGGAAAGGATGATGATATCCAATCAAAGGATGAAGTTATCAATACCCACAACAGTAGCGATGATGATGATGATGATGATGCAGCACACGTACCCAAAGTAGAAATAGCTTCTCGTATTTTTAGAAATTATTATTGTGCTTCCCGTGGTTTTTTATTTGATGGCAATTTCACTTGGTGGTATTTTGCAAAGAAAGGTCTGGGAATTGTATTATTTTAGGTTTGTTTTTTTAGACTAAATGAACAAGTATTGAAGATAGTTTTGTATATTCAGGAATCTTTCTCCTTTATGTGTGTAGGGTGAGACTTTTTATTTTAACTGTTGACACTGGTTTAATCTGATTCCTCTTCCTTTTGATCACAATAGGAGCATGGAATTCAGTTCTTTTTTACTAATCATATATTGTTTATTTTTTACAAAAACAATTGAATTTGACAGTTCAGTTCTTTCAGAATCTCCCGCATCAGTCATCTTTTATACTGTTAGAATATTAATATAACTCATAGCAAAATATATATATATATATATATATATATATATATATATATAAACGATACAGAAGTCATCAGTAAGATTGGAAAAAATAAATAAATGTGATTTTAAGTCATTGTTAAATAATCTCTTATAAAGTAGCATGTCAATTATTCAAGTAATGAAACAAAATTCTCTTTCTACAACAGTAGCACTGCGCAGACAGAACAAGGATTAGTTTCCCACCTCTGTAAACCATGTAAAGATCAGAATGCTAAGAGACCTTAATGATAGGATCAAAACTCAAAATGTTAACTTCTAACTCATTTCCTTGAAAATTAATCAGCAGCAGCAGATAATATTCTTCTACTATTGTATGGATATCTAATCTATGTATAGAATCATGTGTTTATACGTGGGCGTGCTCTAGCTGCCGCGACTGTTTGTGAAATGGGTAGGTTGAGGGCCAATAGTACTGAGAGAAATGTCACTGTTCCTAATCAGGGGCAGACCTGGCTAATATGGAAGAGGCATCAAATTGACCAGCAACACCATCACTCAATAGGCGCATGGCAGCTCCTCGTGAGAACTTCCGTGCGAATAGAAAACAAGGAACGAATGTTGAGTTAGTCCGGCACCATTCTGTTCGGTACTCGGTCTCATAGTCTATATGGTTGATGCCCTGTGAAATTGAGTAACACAGATGAACAGAAGAGTTAGTAGAAAGTGAGAGAAGCACATATGATAACCAAGAAAACCACACCACTTTCTAGAAAACAGAATCAGCGCAAACCATTCCAGTGGCTAAAAAGTGGTACAAAAACAACCATAGAATGTAGATGGAATGCCTAAATGCACTTCTTTTTTTGCGATAGAAATCAAACACTTCCTCAGAAGTTACAGCACAATTCCAAACGCATAGATAACATAGTGATGGTACCAGCATTCCCATGCACACAAAATGGGATCCCTCAAGTTCCAAGATAAGATAACATAATAGAGATGGAAGAATTCCATATGACCATATTATGCTTTCCATCATTACATCGAACTAAATTAACAATAGAAATGAAATAATGACCTTTATTTCCTTGATTTTCCGAGGGCTTGCATTTGCATAGGAAAATGTCTTAGGATGCCAGCCTTTGTTTTCCATTTTTGTTGCGGATTGATTCCATACAGTATAGGTCACGGTCCTTCTTTCAAGTTCACCCTCTAGTTCACTCATCTGAGAAGTTGACATAGAAAAGAAAAAAAAAACACAATTAGGCAGAGATCTGAAGACAACAATGGGTAGAAACAAAACCAAATGCTACTTACCGAAAGCAATGTCTGCACATAGTGTTCATCAGGAATACAGTTGTGTTGCTTCTGAAGTTTCTGCATTGTGATTAGGCCCGGATCAGAATAATGATCAAATCCTTGAAAGAAACTAGGATGAATCACAATATCAGGAATATAAATTATTTCAAACATCCACAAAATTATTGAAAATCAACAAGCCCCAACTTGAAGTTTTCCAAAATATCCAAGCCTTAACTGGAACTCCTCTCTTTGCTATTTTGCAAATGTACATTGTTGCTTCATTATACTGAAGCAACCAAAGATAATTGAGCAAACAGTAACTAGAAATGACAATAAGCCAACACCCTTAAGGTACAACAAATATATTACGATCTGCAGTTGGCAAAGGCATAGTATATGAGTTGAACACAGCTATGAGACAGAATTCACCATAGAAAGAACATTTCCAATAGCTCCAGAAGCTACAGGCAGGCAAGGGCCAAACATATGAATTAAACTCAACATAAGACAAGAGGATTCAAATATCAGAACATTAAGAAGCATTTTTCCTTACAATGTAGAAAATTAGATGTTGAATATAACTTACAATATTCAGCTTTCCCTTACTGGCATCAAGAGGCGGGCGACGCTGCAAAATGTACAGATGTTAAAAGTAAGTTATTACATGATTAATACAGATTTTAAAAGCTTTTCGACAGTGGTTGCATCTAGTTAGAATTGTCTGTAAGGAATTAGAACCAACCAGGAAGAAGAACAATGCTTGCGCAGATATATGGACAAAAATCATGCCAGCAAAATTAAAGAGGAGCAAGTCATTTAGTAATGGGAAAAAGGTCCAATTACACATGATGAAAAGGTGAGCATCATCAAAATAAAGTAGTAAATTCTAAAGGTAATATATTGTCTTGCTCGTCAATTTAAATCATTTTAGGTTTTAAGAAAGCTCCATTCACTACAGCAGCATACATGTTGCTGCATAGCAAAGTTAGTCAAGTTTCAGAAATAGTCACATCTTACATAAGCAGCATTAATGGTTTAAATATCTATTATATCTGAAAATGAAGTTGCAGCTATGGACAAAATAACTTGATCAAGTACCTTGCAAAGTTTCTTAAAGACTGGTAAGATAACAACATCATCTACAATCACTTCAGCATGGCTCCGGATTAAAGCTATCCACTGTAATTACAAAATCAAATGTCAAGTTAAAGCATTGTTTATGCATAAAGATCACATAGGAAGATAAACTTGTTTCTTTATGGAACAACCTGGGACCCTTTTCGCCACTTGTCCTTTGGTATAACAGGTGACATCTTAGGGTGGTAGCGGCCTTCCTTCACATCAAGAAAGCTGTAACACAAAGCATATAAATAAATCTTAGCTTTTCAAGATTCCTTCATAAACACTACAAAGAGGTCAAAGGCTGAATGGTAATACAATCAATGCTTGGCACCTCAAGAATGAAAGCCCTTCCGATTACCTGTCCACAAAACTCCTAGGAGAAGCCATCAAATAGCTGTATATATAGCTAAAGTTGTATAAAGGCACACAACTGCAACATACAAATAAAGAACATTACATGTTTTAGACATGAAACTCGCCACATGAATTCAACTCACGTGCCTAATAAGGTAATGAAACTATTAAAAAAGGATAATCGATAAATAAGGAAATAAGTTGCAAAGGTCTAAACACAAGCTTTGTTGAACAAATTCATTGACCAACTCAATACAGGAAATCAACCTGTCAGAGAGAAGAACAAATCTTTGATTTGCTGGATCCTCTAAAGCAGCATCAAGTAGTAACCTTTCTGCTTCTATCATACTTGATTCTCCCCATATTACCTGCAAAATTCCAATTTCAAACATACAATATATTATCCATCATTCCTTTTTCGCTTAAAGAAAAAGCTCTAACTTTAACAAAATCAAAGTTAACATTAACACGCTACATTAGTAGAAATTTTCAAAAGACAATAAAGGCGCAATATTTAAACTGTGTTTACCTATTGCTTGCATAAGCCAATTAAAAAAAATATACATCTATCAATTCCATCTGTCCAACTCCAAAGGACTCATATTTTGACCAAATGAAACCTAGTGAACCACTTTAGGCACTGACAATGGGGGAAATAAGAAAAGATAGAAATAATGCGATGCAAATTTGTACTTTCCAGTAGCCATTTCGTGCACAATTTACTAAAATGGAAAAAAGTTGAATCTTTAGAAGCTTTTATTGATAAGTGACCTGAATACTGTTCTTCAATTGTCGACCATAAAAGAAATGTGACCTTGTTGTTGACTCATCAAACTCAAACCCTGGCTCTGAGTGTACATGTATCGAAAAATTCCCCGTGTCAGCATTCTGCAAAAACATTAGAACCCAATTTTCCAAATTCCATTAATTTTCCTGAGAAACTGACAGAAGGCTCAAATTGTAATCAACACAAAAATCAAATCCCATTTCCTAAATTCCGTTAACTTTCTGAAAGAAGATTCAAATACACACATAAACCTAAATTCAGTTAATTTTCTCGAGAAAGTGACAGAAAACACAAATTGCATTGTAAAACAAACGCTCTTCCCAAATTCCATTACTTTCCAAAGAAAGTGACAGAAAAATCAAATCACAAACTAAAAATAAAAATAAAAACCCTATTCCCAAATTCCACCAGCTTTCCCGGGAAAGTGAAAGAAAACTCAAAAAATTCAAATCAAAATTCAAAAAAAGATCAAAAAGTTGCCATTTTTCTTTTTAATTACCTCAAAGAAACTCCCCCAGAGAAAATCAAGAGGCAAGCCCCGTCTAACAAGAAAAAGAAAGGCGACTTTAGGGGGGCCACTGAAGACAACTTCGCGAGAAAAAGATCTTCTACGAGAAAGTAAAGTTTCAGGAGGAGAAGATAAATGAATTCTAAAAAGAGCAAAAACACAGAGCCCCATGGAGAGGATGATCACTAGCTTCCATCCAGACCAGATGACACGTCGTCTTGACTGTTGAAGAAGAATCGGCAGCAATGATGATTTCTTTGTCATCCTTCTCCTCCTTCCTATCAAAAACAAGAAAAAGAACGAAAATAATGAAAATAATTACATAAGAAAATGAAATGAAAAGGGAAATTAAATATTATTATTAATATAATTATTAAAATTGTTATTACATTGATTTTGAGAGAGGGACATGGGATTTGCTTCTTTGAAGTTTTTAATGTTTGCTTGATCTGTAAGAGCTTTCGTTTGTGTCAGTGTAAGAAAAATACGAAATGAGAATGGGAATGGGAAGCTGTCTGTCAATTTTATGTGGCCGTAATGGTGGGCTGATTAGTGCTCAAGTTGTGGGGACCCACTACTGATTTTAGTGTGAAATTGTTATTAGTGTTACTCTTTGGTGTCGGGTCGGACTCCATTTAAGGTTTGGATCATAGATTTATTAGATTAATTTTAAATAATAATGATTTGGTTTTTATAAATAAAAAGATATTCTCTTTAAAATTGATTTGATCAGAGTAAAGTTTAATTAAATAAATTATATTTTATTACATCAACTTGAATTTAATAAAATTAATTTTTAAATTGATTTTTAAAAAATCTAATTTGAATTAGATTTTGGATCAATAGATTACCATTAAATCAAATTAAATTTAATAAAAAAAATGATTTTTTTATTGGTTTTTGTATTTTAAAATTAAATTTTTTTATTTAATATCATTAAAGATAAATAGATAATCAACAGGGATAATAAAAAAAAATTATAAGAGTTAGTTTTTCATAGGGTTTGAACCCTTATAATTAATAATGCAAAATATTTACTTATCGTCAAACCAGCTCTCTCATTCTCGTTCGAGTTGACCTATTGATGTAACATAATTGATGCCATCCACAAAAGGATTTTCTTTGCTCGAATGGAAGATTGACATTCTTGTAATTCAATTCTGGTGCAATTGAAACTAGTAGTTGATGAGGGACAAATTGCAACATTTATGATAGCGAAAGGGCTTAGATGTAGTTTCCCTTATTCTTATTAAAACTTCCAACTAAATTTGGTAAATAATCACACGATACCATGAATGTTGAGTAATGCGGTGGAGAGTATTTTTTAATTAAATTAATAATTTTTTACATAAAAATAATTTGAAAATTAGGTTATGATAAGTTGAAGTGTAGAATCTGTGGCGTAGTAGTTGGGATTTTGTGTTGTTGTAAATGGAGTAGTGGTGAATCAAGAGTTTGGAATGATAGGGTTTTGAAGGGAATGATTTATTTGGAGCTTGCATTTGTTAGGGGGGAGGAGAGAAAGGGTTTGGTGTGTGGTCAACCTAATTGTTTAGTTTTGTTTTGTTTGCTTTGTAGAATGGGAAGATCATGGGAAGATCAAGGGATTCAATGGACGATAACTATTTGCTTGTAACTATACTTGTAGTTCACATAAATTTATTTGATCCAACAACTATACCTTATCTTGTTCTTGGATAGATTCTTGATATCGACTGCTGTTTTAATCTCTAATGAACTTGTTAAGGTGTGATTAACGAATGATTACTTAGACATGCAGTCAAGGGTTTGTTCCCACTTCACCATGGCGTAACAGAGCAATGAAAATGATAAAAACAATAGACAGAGGAAGGTTCCCTGCAGAATGGTTCCAGACAAGCCGGGAGTAATGGACACTACTCAAGCCTTGGATTGCGCTGCCAGTTTCCCATCATAGAACATGCAAAGCAGGTTCAATTTCAAACCCTATGGTGACTTGGAAACAAAAACTTAGCCATTGATTGCTGTTTTGAGATAAAAAAAAACATAAATAGAGGAATAATGAAGACATATCCTTTCTAGTTTGAAAAGAAAAGGCTCATTTCAAAATTATCTAAGAGAGGATGAACCAAGTATTTTCCCTGCTTGCCTTTGTTTCTGTTAATTAATAATTAATTCTTAGCGAATCCTGACATGGACACCATGTCGAATCAAGAGAAGAAATCTGATAAAGATTGTAGAGAGTTTAGGCCAGCCTGCCAGTCTGATTGCAATCAATTCATCTGCACATTCCCAATCCAGGACGATTGCAAATAATAAATATTTGTATTAAGAATGAGTTCCTTTATCAATTTAATGGCACAAGTTTATTCAGATCTTACATTGAATAACGCAGATAACGATAAAGCTGATACATTCAATGTCTCAATCAATGTACATACATGAAAGCCTTTTACAGGCATCTGCAAAAATTCCAGCATAAGCACCCATACCATTGAATAATGAATGTTGACGTTGCATGAAATGTTTCTGCTGCTGCTGCCCTGTCATTTCCCTGGAGTTAATCCTCTAGATTCAGGGACCTTAAAGACGAACATAATTTAGCCTGAAAGTTTCTTGATGTAGACATCTTCTATCCATTGAAAAATTTGGATGCCTATAGTAAACTTGCCTCTGCATTCCATTTGTAGTACATATGTGAAAAGTTCGCTGGTAAAACTTCAACTCATTGCTGATCTTCCCATTTAAAATGAGCCCACTCGCCCTGAATATGCGGATGAGGCCAGGGGACTACCGGACTCCTGCCTTGATGTTTTGAGGACCCAAAATAACATTTAAAATTTTCCCAGGAACGTAGATTCTTTTCTTGATAGATTTTCCATCCAGGAACTTGGAGAGTTTCGCATCCTGTGAAACTAATCTGAAAGCATCCTCCTCTGAACATCCTTCTTCAATCTGTATGGTACCCCTCATCTTGCCATTGATCTGAACTGGAAGAACTATGGTAGACTCCTTCAGGTAATCAGGATTTGCCTGCAATCAGAACAAAATCAAAATGATGAATTTTCATCTTAGTAGAGGGCTATGGTAAATCATTTTAAGAAAGAAATTTTTACCTTAGGAAAGGGCTCGTATGCCAACGAATTCGAATGCCCAAGGCGAAACCAAAGCTCCTCAGCCATGTGAGGTGCATAAGGTGATAGCAAGAAGACAAATTCCTTGATAATTGATCTTGGAAGTTTATCCCACTTGTTCATCACAATGCAAATAAAAGCTAATTAAATTCATGGGAAAATAGTGATAAAAATAAAGGAATGAAGCAGGAACAGAAAGTGAGCAGCCTTCAAGTCCTCAAATAACACTGAACAAGAAATGTCACAGAACTAATGGAAGTTTAGTTAGGAAAGTTCTATTGAAAAACCTTGTATGCAGCATTAATGAACTCCATCATTGCAGAAATTCCAGTGTTGAACCTTGTCCCTTCAATTTCCTCCGTTACCTGGAACCAACATCAATTCATGTTCATTATAGAGTGGCATATGGAATATCCAAAGGAAAACAAACAAAGGTAATTGTAAAGAAAGAACGAGAAAATGCATAAAATGAGAGATGACCTTTGCTATGCATTTATGCAGGGTGCGTAACTGTTCAAAAGATGGCTCCCCATCGATTGCCACTGTTCCATCTCTGAAAGTTCCATCAGGTAAAGGTGAGCCAACAATTAGCCTCCAAGTTCGTCCCAAAAATCGATAGACGCCTTCAATCCCACTAGTACTCCATGTTTTTGAGTCTCTAAAAGCACAGTGCAATTTAGAAAATACCATCAGAATTATCTCTATTGTGCTCATCCCTAATAATCAAAAGAAGAGAGTATTGCATACCTAAATGGACCCATGAACATTTCATACAACCTAAGAGAATCTGCTCCATACTCAGAGACAACATCATCTGGATTCACAACATTTCCCCTACTTTTACTCATTTTATGTGCACGAGCTATCAATCGGATACTAGGATCACCTTTCAGTACAAAGGAATCCCCGGATTTTATAACCTATGTAAAGAGGTGCAATTTATTCAGAAAAAGAGGTGAGATTCCAAAAGTAATAGCCTACATTCTCCAAGAGCTAAGCATGTCAATATGGCCTTTTTCTAACTCTAGTAGAAGGAGAGTCAAAGAGATATTAACAAGAACAGTAATATATTGACACATTTATGACAAACCTTTTCCTCGGGAATGATTTCCTGATTAATTTCACCTGACAAATCAGCAGAGTCTGCAGATACATAGTTTCCATCTGGGTTTTTGAAGGCCGTGTATTGGACCTGTTATTCACACCATCAAAATAATGTGATAGAATATTACCTACCTATACATAAGTAACTATACTTACTTCCCCAAGGATGATTCCCTGGTTAATGACGCACTTGAAGGGTTCTTTGGTTGACACAACACCAATGTCATAAAGAACCTGAAACACCCAATGTCAATAATAAGTATTTTCTTCCTTCTCATGCCTTCTATCATAAATATAGAGTCAATTGCAATCTCAAGCGTCTCCTTCAGCAGTAAAAGAAAAAGTAAAGATGTTTCTTATTCAAGACAAACAAAAATAGTAACAGTGAGGACAGATACTGACAGTACAATGAAAAATGAAGTGGGGACTTAAGTATGTGCTATGGCGTTTGAGTTACACAAAACTAACTAAGCTGCATCTATATATTAAAACTGTAAACACCAAAGGTTTGGCTCAAAAACCTTGTGCCAGAATCTTGAATAAAGTAAATGGAGAACAGCATGTTCAGCACCACCAACATAGACATCAATTGGACTCCAGTACCTGAAGGTGAAGAGATACAAAATCATACAAGATCACTGCAATGATGAATGTTCATTTAAAAAAAGAAAACATATTTATTTGCATAAAGTAAAGATCAGCTTACTTTTCTTTTGTCTTGTCAACTAATTCTTTGGAGTTTTTTGGGTCCATATATCTCAGATAGTACCTGAAAAAATTATAAAAGTATAGAGCTTCAAATCTCAAAGAACAGTTGCAGCAACCTTTTGAAAAGTAAAAGACCAAGCATTTGGCCAAGCAGAAAAATCTTAGGAAATAAATAACAACACTTCTGTTTAACCAGACTCCACATTTATACCAACAATATCAAATTATGCATGGACTATGGTTGCTGTTTCCAGCAAATAGTTCCTATGAACAGTTGCAAGGTGTACGCAGAGGGAAACAAAAAATAGCCAGAATTAAAAAAATCAATTGCAAGTTAGTGTCATATTTTTTCTGCTAGCCAATTAAATGTGCTTCGTTTCTGAGTTCTATGTCAAATAGTCAAAGGAGAATGCATTTTTTGAGCTGTATGTCAAACAGGCAAAGTTGAATTTCTAGGTTCTTTTAAAACTTTTCCATTGTCGCTTTTTGCATGACTCCCATGTTCACAATTTCAGTCCATATCTTTCATTTTAACATGTTTACCACTTTCTCTCCCCTCTAACAAAAAGAGAACAAAGAAAAACCAACATAAGGTAGCCACAAATGCATTACCAGCAAGAACCAGCCCATTGGGGCATGGTACTTGTTTCTCTCATGGCAGGTTTTCCAGATGAAGGATCAGTGGTTTTAACCTGAAATTAGGCCATAAGAAACATCATCATAGAACTTGATGAAGAAAGGAGAACAAACATCGCTCATATAACTTAGAGAAGGAAAAGGAAAGGGAGAAAAGAATTACATCTACTGAAGAAAGTAAACGACGCACAGCTAGAATAGTAATTTATGAACTTCCAGGGGTTTAACATACAATTAGCAGCTAAAAGACATGTTCCAAAAGTTGGAAACTTTGTGGACTGCATTCACATGTTATAATAAAACCTGTAAAGCAAGAAAATGCTGAACCTTTTCCCAAGAGAAACATGGTAAGAAGGAGACAGCATACCCAAGAAACAGCTTTTGCAAGGGGTGGCTCTCCTGTCCCCGTGGGGGTAAAATCATCTAATTCAGGGAGTGTAAGGGGCAGGTCAGTTTCAAGAATTGGAGCAGTCTCACCAGTATCCTGCAAGAAAACAACTGGGATAGGCTCCCCCCAATAACGCTGTCGAGCAAAAAGCCAATCCCTCAACTTGTAGTTCACCTGAAGAAGTACAAATTTGAGCTACATTTATAACACCATAGTACCATGCATGCAAAGCTAGTAATAGTCCAACCCCAATATTACCCCTTCACTGTAATTTTTAGATTAATGATGTGTGGTATTGAGTTAAAATGGAGGTGATTGTTACAAGAGTACTTATTAAGGGAGAAACAGTTGGTTTTTTTAACGTGTTTGGTATTTAAGTATAGGAGGTAAATTATTAGAGAAATGAGAAACATGATCAAAATACTGTTAGTGGGGGAAGAGAGAGTGAATCAAAGATTATTTGATTGTGTGATTTTTGTTTAAGTAATTGCTATTTACCCTTTAATAATCACCCCCGCACCCTTAACAAACACACCCTAACAGCGAAAAATACCTTTTTCTTCCCATTTCCAGTTGTATCAGCCCATTCAATGACTTTAGATGCTGCTACTTTGCTATGCAAGCCATTGATGTCAAGCCCTGATGTTGAACTTGATGAATTGAGAATGGAGCCTTCTCTTTCATAAGCCTTTCCTGAATCACTAAAATCATCATCATCTGGCTTCACAACCCAACGAATGGGAATGTCATATTTAGTAGCAAATTCATAGTCACGAGTGTCATGAGCAGGCACTGCCATAATAGCTCCAGTCCCATAACTGCATAAAAAACAATAGAATACATTGCATTCACATTAAAATGAACTCCACGAATGCACTTCATATCCTAGACAATATACACAGAAGAAAGTTGGAACCTAAGAATGCATGCCTTAGTCCAGGTAAGTCATAAAAGAAAAATGACATCAAACACACCTCCCCAAAACATAATCTGCAACCCATATTGGAATTGCTTCCCCATTTGCTGGATTTTGTGCATAGCAGCCACTGAAAACCCCAGTTTTCTCCTTCTGAAGCTCAGTCCTCTCAAGGTCACTTTTTCGTGAAGCTAGATCTTTGTACTCTTCCACCTGTTATCAAGATATGTTGACTTTATATCACCTATGGCTAGCAAAAACATGGGAAAAAATATGGCAAGAAAGCAATGAACATACACTTTCTCTCTGTGAAAGAGACATCAATGATGGAAGCAATGAATGTTCTGGTGCCACAACTAAATATCTGAATGCAAACCAGTAAGCAAATCAGATTAGTTCCCAGAGAAAAATGGTCTCTGAATTCTACGAACAAGTGAAAGTGTTGGAAGGAATTTATTAGACAGACAATGATAGAAACAAAGGGGAAGAATAATACGTTGCTCCAAAGACAGTGTCGGGCCTGGTAGTATAAACAGTAATCTTTATGTCTCTTTCCTTTCCATCACCATCGAGAACACAAAATTCCAGCTCAGCCCCTTCAGACCTTCCTATCCAGTTCCTCTGCATTTCTTTTACGCTTTCAGGCCAATCGAGGTCATCTAAGTCTTCAAGAAGGCGATCAGCATATGCAGTAATCTTAAGCATCCATTGCCTCATTGGCTGCTTGGTAATAAACAATGACACTGTAAAATTATAAAACCATTCAACAGAAGAAAAATAAGAAAAGTAATGAGAAATAAACATACTTCAAGAAGTAACATGGTGCCATACCTTTCTGATAACTGGGTGACCCCCACGCTCACTTACTCCATCAACCACCTCCTCATTTGCCAAAACAGTGCCAAGAGCAGGGCACCAATTGACTGGTACCTCAGCCTGAATGTATAATTATCAGACCATCAGATCCAGTTTTAATCAGGAAACGACAGTATATGATGGTGGCAAGAGATAATCCTGGACCTGATATGCCAACCCTCTCTTCAATAGCTGAAGAAAGATCCATTGGGTCCATTTATAATATTGTGGTTCTGTAGTAGAGATTTCACGATCCCAGTCATAAGATAATCCCAGTGATTTAAGCTGCAAAGAAACTCAAATATCAATTTATTGCCAAAGAATCATGCTGCTAGCTAAAATTAACGAGGGAAATGTGCTACAGAGTAGACAGTTTGCTTAAGTAGTGCTTGAAATGTGATGGTAAGCCCCATGCCTCATAAAGCTGTCTAGAAACATTTTAATTCAATCCAAGTGAGCTTCCCATGTGAGATAGTTTTGCAGTGTGCCATGGTTGGCATCAGCAGCATTCTTTAAATGAGATGATAAATATAACCCTTCACCATATTGAAGCTCACATTCGATAATAATTATGTCAAAAATGCTGTTAGCCCGCATTGTCACCATAAAGTAAACATAATGATCTCCATTTCCTATTAGTTTCAGCATGTATGTAGTGGACAATCTTAATCAATATGATCAGTATAGGATATGCCTATTGGAATCTGTCTGGATCACAATCCTGGCTCCAATTAATATGAAGCTGTAATACAAAGAACTAAAAGGACGAGTACAAGATTGATAACCATTCTGTGACATGTCATGTTTAAGCCCTAAAACAAATACTAGTTTAGCAGTTCAAAAGAAATAGTAAGGGCATTACATGACCTGGGAACGGAAGCGGTTAATGTTCCTCAATGTTGTGATTTTCGGATGAGTTCCTGTCTGTTAGACACATGAAACATCTCATCAACAAATCCAAATACTAAGACCATAACTATTGACAATATCCTAAACTGTTCCGCATAACTACAAAGCATTACCTCAATTGCATATTGCTCAGCAGGCAAACCAAATGCATCCCATCCCATTGGGTGCAAAACATTGTAACCTTGCATACGTTTGAGTCTAGCAAGAATATCTGTAGCAGTATATCCCAATGGATGACCAACATGTAACCCAGCGCCACTGCGAACCACTCATCAACAAATAAACACAAAACCCCATCATTCACAACAATCCAACTCACCCCAAAATCACATTAAACAAATTAACATCAATCACTACCACAACTAAAGCAGATTTTTAAACTCATTTCACAACTGAATCTCCAAAATACGAATTCAGTCATCAATAATTTTCATTCTACCATTTGGATTGAGTTTCATATACCAAATTACCAACACCCCAGTGGCCAAAATTTAATCTTTAAATGAACAAACTGCGAAGCATGCAAATTAATGAAAAGGGTCTTCTTAATTTAACTTCCACACAGCTAAAGCCAAAAGTATTTACAAAGAGAGAGTGTCACCTGGGATAAGGAAACATGTCAAGCACATAGAATTTAGGCTTAGAGGTATCAACTTCATCTGGGGTTCTAAAAGTTTGATTTTTTTCCCAGTAACTCTGCCATTTAGGCTCAATTTCATGGAAAGGATAAGCTCTCTTCACCACTTGCTGCTGCTTCTCCTTCTGCTCTTCAACTTCACTAACTGAGCATCTGATTCTACCCTTTTGAACCCTAAAAAGGCCACCTTTGAAGCTGTTGTCACACGCTGTAGTGGAAAAATAACAACTTTTCTGGGTGGGCTTCAAAGATTGAGGCTTTTGAGTGAAAAGATGAAACCTTCGCTGATAAAAAGGAGATAATGGAAGGAACTGGGGCGGTTGAATACAAGTGTTTACATTCATCTTGACTGAGTGAAGAAGAGAAGCAGAGGAATTGTTTGGTTGGATAATGTTTTGGCGCTTAATATTCACTTCTTCTTCATGTCATTTGGTGTTGGGCTGGCCATGATATGGACTTGAGGAGTCTAAATTGAGTTGGGTACGAAGCGTATCTTATGTTGTCATATTAGATTGTTGGCCTGTATTTCGCTGTGTACCAGACTTTTTTTTTTTTTTGCAGCGTAAGAAATAATATTCAAGCATTGTTATTTGTTAGTATATTTTATAGAATGGAAAAAAATTCATGACTCAATATTAAAAAAAAATTCAAAAAATAATGATTCTTAATCTTCAATAATTAAAATATAAAAATATGAAATTATAAAAAAAAAAACAATGAAAAAAAGTCTTAAAAAAAAACACTAACAAAACTAGATGACGTCGTTAAAACTTGCAAGCAGGATCATGTGAATAAGATAATCTAATAAAAAACAAAAAAAAAAACAAAGTTTACTTTTTAAAATAATCAAATTTGGAAGAACAAGATTGCAAAAGAAAAAAAAATGACCTTAAAAAAAACATAGGCCACCTGGACAAACCTTTTACCTAAATCATGAGATATGAATAACTTGATTGAATAAAAAAATCAAAGAAAATAACGAAGTTTATTTTTCAAAACTGACAACTTCAAATGATGTAATCGGGGAAAAAAAACTATATTAACTCGTGTTAATGTTTCAAACTCATAAACCTAGTTAGTGACTAAATTGAAAACACTGCATCTAGAAAGCTATTATTTTAAAATTCAGCTCGACCTGACGGGTTGACCCGTGACCCAGGTGACTCATAGCTTAGACCAGACCGGGTTTCAAAAGAAATTGAGGGAAAATTGATCTAATGTAAGACGATCAAAAACCCAAGTTAGCTCATATCTCAGTTAATTCGAGGCAAATCCAATCAAAATGGGTCAAAACTCGTTAACTATTTTCTTTTCTTTTTTTCAAAATGGTATTATTTTTACTTTATATATATATATTGACTTAGGGTAACTTGGGTCAACCTGCTCTACTCATGACTCGATACTTGTCCCGAATTGACTCCCGGGCCGGGTTTAAAAACAATAAGACCAAATCTTAATAAATCAAATGTCGAATAATGAAATAAAAAAAATTAAGAATAACAAAATATCAATTAAACAAATAAAGATCTCATTTGAAGAAAAAGAATGGGAGAAAATTTTTTGAATTGAATGGAAAAATTAATAAAAGGATCAAATTAACAAATGAATTTAAAATAAAAAATTGAAATTGAAATAATGAAAATGAGAACTAGAACCAAATTCAACAAAAATATTCATTGTTATCAAATAAAAATAAAAGGCTTTTTATAGCGTTGTTAAGAAAAGGCTCGTTATAAAAGAAAAAAAAGAAGCTTACCTTAGAAATCAACTTCGTACCCGTAGGAATCACCATGCTAACTTCCAATATAGCAACAAAAAAAAAAAAAGTGGTAATCAAGAAATACATAGACTACAGTGATAGTTGTAGCTAATAGTGAGGATTGAAAAAATGAATATAAAAAAATAA
>Ga0307515_10011564_pt1 | contig 16738 bp, 13 predicted proteins | sample 17_EM_MG_FD_194513 | JGI IMG/M metagenome (GOLD analysis project Ga0307515, IMG submission 194513) | Populus trichocarpa ectomycorrhiza microbial communities from riparian zone in the Pacific Northwest, United States - 17_EM | ecosystem: Host-associated > Plants > Roots > Unclassified | place... | reverse complement strand
AACTGGAGGTGAAGAGCTTTTCACAGAGACTCACATTCTGCCGGCAAGTTCTTTAGGAGCGTCAGCAGGTATGGCTGTCAAAAAGTATGTGAACTCGGCTAAGAGGGAAACTGCTTCGATTGCCTTCAAAGGGACAATATATGGTGATCCTGCACCAATGGTGGCTGCATTTTCATCTAGAGGGCCTAGTTCAGTGGGATCAGAAGTGATGAAGCCGGACGTGACTGCACCAGGGGTGAACATTTTAGCAGTGTGGCCACCAACGACTAGCCCAACTCGACTTAAAAGTGACAAAAGAAGCGCATTGTTCAGCATAATTTCAGGCACTTCAATGTCCTGCCCTCATGTTAGTGGCCTCGCCGCACCACTTAAGTCAGTCCACAAAGAATGGTCCCCAGCAGCAATTAAATCAGCAATAATGACAACAGCATATATGTCTTACAGACAACAGAAAATCTCCAATTGCAGACGTTGGATCCAGTAACTCTGCATCATCTACCTGTTTTTGCTTTTGGTTCGGGTCATGTTGACTCAGAGAGTGCTTCAGATCCAGGGTTGATAGACGATATTACCACAGAAGACTGTGCAAGCTATTTGTGCAGCCAAAACTAAACATCTTCTCAAATAACTCAAAGTGTCCAGGAGTACCGTAACTTGTCCTGATGATAAAGTTCTCCAGACTGGGGACCTGAACTACCCTTCTTTCGCCGTGAATTTTGAAGGCAACTCACAAAATAACAGGGTGACATTCAAGAGAACCCTGACAAATGTCGGGTTCCCTTTGAGTACTTACACAGTAAAAGTGAAAGAACCCAATGGAGTATCAGTGATATTGGAGCCTCGGAGTTTGAGTTTTGTAAAATTGGGACAGAAACTAAGCTATAATGTGACCTTTGTCGAGTCAGGAGGAAGAGATAGCGCAAGTAGTTCCTCTTTTGGATCTATTGTTTTGGTGTTAGGAAAATATAGTGTTAGAAGTCCCATTGCGGTAACTTGGCAGTAGTTTTGGTACATAGAATAAGAATACTTTGTTTTAGGTGCAGACAGCAGACCAAGCAGAAATATTCCAGAGACTGAAAGTTCCTAATTCAAGTCCTATGTAATGCTAAAAATTATTTAATTAGGAGGCTTATTTTAAATTTCCTAGTTTGCTAATACTAGAGCCTAATTTAATCCCTCCTCTAAGAAATTAAAGTTGTCGGATCTGCAATGGATGAAGAAGTATTGACAGAGTTATTATCTATACGAAAAGATTTCCTTGAGGTGGTGTCTAGTGCTTCAGAATCATATACGTTGAAAGAAAAACTGGAAATTCTTGTTGCAATTTCCAAAACCGGTGATGGCCGTGCGGACCTTGCTTCAAAGAATCATTTATACAATCAGCAAGTAATACTAATCAGCAAGTGCTGTATCATTTATACATCAAACTTAGCAATGCCATCCTTTGGTAGTATAAATATGAATTTTCATATATGTATGAATATCAAGAACAGTAGTATGAAAATGAAAAGGGGAAGAGAGAAGAAGGATGACCTCGTGCATGCAGCGGTCTTGGGCCGAGTGGCAACCCACCCCCCTGCAAAATGAGAGTTGGGTTTGTTTTGTTTACAGATTTGGAATCATAAGCAGTCTGTATGAATATAGGAATAGTCTTTGTGGCTTTAAGAGAATGAAAGAAAATTAGAAACAATGTTCTAGGTGTTCAATTACTGTAATTTTACACAGAATGGGAGCGAAAGTTGCAAGTTGATTATCCCGATCACAATATCATGCTTTCCATCTAGACTAGTTAGTGCAATTTCTAATGTATATATCTGTCACCAGTGTTCTATTATAAAGGAAATCTCAAATTGATCTTGCAATTTTTTTATTATTCCTAAATTTCTTGAGTTGTTATTGTTTAAACATCTATTATTGGGTAAGAAACTATTGCCTTAAGGTGAAATAGTAAAAATCTCAAGATTTGAATCTATCTTAGGAAAAGTTGTTGAGAATAATATATGGAGAAGAAATATATTTAATTAACCGTATACGTAAAGACTACAAGTAAAGGAGAATCAATTAGAATAATATGAAATTGAAAGAATTAATCCCATAATTGAATTAATCAAGCATATAGAAAGGTATTTACTTTTTAAGTGTTGAATCACTAGCAATATGAAAGTAAAGGAACTTTTTAAGGTACTAATTGTGATAGTAAGCAGATATATACTACTTGTATTCTCCTTGCATGCACCTTTTCTGTCTAGGCAATGTAATTTATTTGCGTAGTTCTCTAATTAAAATCGGTCTTCAATATTCTCTTTGATTTCCCTTAACGTTGGCTATGTAATATTAAGAATATTTTGTGAATAACCATCTAGGTGGTGACCCAGTGATAAGAGCTTGGGACCAAAAGGTTTGCTTCTTCTGTGGTCTTAAGTTCGAGCCATGTGGTTGCTCATATGATGGCCACTAGAGGCTTACATGGTCGTTAACTTCAGGGCCCGTGGGACTAGTTAAGGTGCGCGCAAGCTGGCCCGGACACCCACGTTAAACTAAAAAAAAAAAAAATATTTTGTGAATTGGGTGGAATGTGTATTATTAAAAAATAATGGGATTAAGAGCTTGTTTGTGTTTGTGAGCGTGGTTGCGGTTGTTTTTCAAAGTGATTTTCACTCGGAAATGTATCAAAATGATATTTTTTTATTTTTAAAAGATTATTTTTTATATCAAAGCATTAAAATGATCTGAAAATATCAAAAAATATTAATTTAAAATAAAAAAAAATTAAATAAAATTTAAATTTTTTCAAAAAAAATTTTAAAATGTAAAAATAGGGTTTAAGCATGTAATGTACCGTTACGTGAGGGACCTGAGGCCATTGTGAAGAATTTGGAAAGAACATTTATTATGTTTGTTTCTATAAAATTCATGAACAAAGAGGGAAGAGGGAAGAACGGGTTTGATATTTTTACGAGACAGTATAAAACTGGTCGATTGTTTGAGATTGCTATGCAAACTAGGTGACCGAACAATAATATCAGCTACTGTCTGAATCGGTCGATCAAAATGGTTAACTGTTTGTTCCACCGATAGGGACATCAATATTTATAGTAATAATATAAATCGGTCGAGCTTTGCATCTGATATTAGACTACTATATATATATATATATACATATATAAAGGAAAATTATGGATTTTCTTCGTAAAGGAAGTTTTATTTTACTTGAATTTAAAATGGGGCCATTTCAAGGTTCATATATAATAATTAACAAAATGATTGTTGACATTGTAAATAAAAATACAATGATTTTATTTAAAAATAAACGCAAAATTAGATGGTGTCCAAAGAAATAATAGCTTAAATATAAAATTAATAATTTTATTAAAATAGATTTTGAAAAAAAAATTAAAAACTTAATAATATTTAATAAAATGGAAAAAATACATTGAACCTTATATAATTTAGTTATTTTTTTTCACTTTGCCTTCATATTTTGAAAAATTACACTTTATATTCTAAACTTTAATAATTTTATAAAACTTTACATCCAGTCAAAAAAAAAATGTCAAATTATTTACAATTTTATTTTATTTAATGACAAAAACTTTTACAATAATAATATTACAACTTTGCCATTGAATTAAAAGAACCCTAACTACCACCCCAATATGGTTGGTTTGGTTTAGCTCTAGGTCTTCCATCAAACCATGGAAGATTTACTTTATCCATTCATTAATTAAGGTTGAAAAAAGAGAGTCCTTGATGTACCCACTCTCTCACTATATTTTTTTTTTATTTTCAATCCTTTTAATTTTTCTTTTTAAATTTAAAAACTAAAACGTGAATAAAATAAAATTTTAAACTAAAATAAAAATTTTAAATAAATAGACCAAAGAAGAAGACAGTGTATAATATATGGATTAAAATGTATTTTTTCAATAGAATTTGAGATAGGCCACACAAGTTCTCTTTTTTTATGTTTTAAATCCTGAAAAAAATTGATAATAAAAATATATTTTATTCCATAATGTTAATGTTTTATAAAGAGATGTACTTATGAATTAGTTTTTTAATTACTTCTTATATTTTTAACAAATTAATACTTTAGTTCCTTTGATTAAAAAAATATAGCATATAATCTTTATCCTTTTATATTTATTTATGATTTAATCCTTGCTTATGATTTTCGACACCAAAAAAGTGTTTAAGAGTATGGTCGTAATTGCTTTTCAACGTGTTTTTTATTTGGAAAAGTATTAAAATAATATTTTTTTATTTTTTAAAATTTATTTTTAATATTAGTACATCAAAACAATTTAAAAATACTAATTTTTTTAATTTAAAATAAAAAATAATAATTTTAATAAAAAACATATTAAAACTTATCCTTCAAACACCCCCTAAATAGAGAAGCTCATCGTAGTTTCTTAGAAAGGAGTGTTAACCTAATAATTCACTCTAAGCTTGCTAAAAACTTAAAAGTAAATCTTGTGTTTTAATCAAAATCATAAACTCATAATAAATATAAAAAAAAGTCTATAAAATATTTTTAAAAGAAAAAAGAAAAAGAGTAAGCTGGTTTTGTTAATGTAATATCACCCAATGTAAAATTCCCATGTGGAATTGGAAAGTATCAAAATTTCTCTGTGATTTAGATTTTTACCTAAAATAACGACAGCTTCCTTGCAACCTGAAAACGCCGGTGACTGTTCGTACAGTATACGTGGTCACTTGTCAACAAGCACAGAAGCACCTCTAATAAAAGATTTTTTTTAGCTCTTCCAGTTCCTGTTTCTTTCGTTCTTGTGCTTCTCAAGGTTCCAAGAAACTGACATTTCACCTTCTGTTCTTTCACAAATTCTAAAAAGGTAACTCCTTCTCTCTTTGGCTCACTGTTCCTTAAAATTTTGAGACTTTTTGCCTTCCCTTTTCTTGTTCAGGGAATTCTGGTCAAGAAAAGGGGAAAAAGTTTGAGTCTTTGAGATCTGTTTTGCATGTTTTGGTTATGAACAATCTTTCCCGTTTTAGAGAATCACACAGTTTTTTATTTTGATGTTTGATTGTTGAAAAAATGGATAATGATCATGGCTCTCCATACCCTTATAACAATCCATATCCATACCCTCACCATCCTCCTCCTCCTCCTCCAAATTATGGGTATCCACCTTCAGATCCATGCTATCCTCCTCATCCCTATCCTCCATACCCTCCATACGGTGCTTACGCATATCCACCACCACCACACTCACCATCCCATTCAGGGCCTTTAGATTATTCTCACCAAAATCCTTCAGCACCATATCTAACAAGCCATTCAGGGCCTTTAGACTATTCACACAATCCTTCAAAACCACAACCAACTAGTCTTTCGGGTTCTTTAGACTATTCTCAACACCAACCACCATCACCACATCCAATAACGAATTCGGGACCTTTAGATTTTAATCGCCACTATTCTGGTCCTTTAGCAACATCACCATATGCTGCATATCCACCAGTACCTCATGTTTCAAATTCAATCCTTCATAATTACCCTTTTGCTCAACCTCAGTCGAGCCAATATCCTTCTATTGATAGCATTTCACAATCGCCCTCTAGGGCTAATAGCTTTTCCGGTATTCATAGACAAGATAGTTCTTCATCTTTAGGAATTGGATCATCTTCATCAAATCCTGATAAAGTTGATGCTGCTGTTGCTGGTACTTCTTCTGCATATCCACCTTTGGATGATTTAATAAGTAATTTGCATTTGAATGATACGAATAATCATCCTACTGCCCCTGCTTCCCTACCAGCTCCTCCAGTACCTTCAGTGCCTTATTCCCCTCAAAGCTATCAGGGCTCTAGTTTTGGACATGCCCCCCCACACGAATTATATGGTTATCCTAATGACTCATTTTCAATTAATTGGGAGGAGAATTATGCGGGCAAAGTTGATTCGTCTGGTCACTATCCTGCTTCTCCTTATGCGCATTCATCCTCCTCTAATGGATCAAAGCATGGCCAAAGTATGGAGGTTGTGCCAGTGTCGAGTGGTAAAGGGTCGTCTTTGAAGGTTTTGCTCTTACACGGGAATTTGGATATTTGTGTTTATGATGCAAAGAATCTCCCAAACATGGACATTTTCCACAAGACTTTGGGTGATATGTTCAACAAATTACCTGGAAGTATAAGTAGCAAGATTGAAGGACAAGTGTACACCAAGATTACCAGCGACCCTTATGTTTCAATTTCAGTAGCTGGTGCTGTGATTGGGAGGACTTTTGTGATTAGCAATAGTGAAAATCCTGAATGGACGCAGCATTTTTATGTTCCTGTTGCACATTCCGCTGCAGAAGTGCGTTTTGTTGTTAAAGACAGTGATGTTCTGGGGTCGCAGTTGATAGGAGTTGTGGCACTTCCAGTTGAACAGATATATTCAGGGGCAAGAATTGAGGGAGTTTACCCTATTTTGAATAACAACGGAAAACAATGTAAGCCTGGTGCTTCTTTGAGAATTTCAATTCAGTACATGCCCATAGAGAAACTGGGCATTTATCAACATGGTGTTGGTGCTGGTCCTGATTATCATGGTGTGCCTGGTACCTATTTTCCTCTTAGGAAAGGTGGAACAGTTACTCTTTATCAAGATGCCCATGTTCCTGACGGGAGCCTTCCAAATGTGCAACTTGATAACGGGATGCCTTATCTGCATGGAAAGTGCTGGCAAGATATCTTTGATGCTATACGTCAAGCCCGGCGTTTAATTTACATTACCGGGTGGTCTGTATGGCACAAAGTTGCTCTGGTCCGGGATGGTGGTCAGCATTCAGGTGTGCCCCTTGGGGATCTTCTGAGGTCCAAGTCCCAGGAAGGCGTAAGAGTTCTGCTTCTTCTTTGGGATGATCCTACTTCAAGGAATGTCTTGGGATATAAAACAGTGAGAATCTTACCTATATTTAATTGTATAATTGTAGTTTTCTGCTGTAGTTTGTGGTCAAATAGATGTTCTTGGAACCACTACTTCTGATTGTTACAATCCTTACCAAATGATTGACCTATCTGTGATTAGTTTTGCAAATTTGATTTATGCTTGCATCTTTGATTATTGCTATTATAAAAAATGTTGCTTTTGTTGTCTGTTGTATCTACTTGTGTTCATTGTGATCCATGTATGTTCTGTCTGGGCTCTTGAGGAGAGCATGAGCACTGTGTCTATTAATCAATGATTTCAAGGAAATGCCCTGCTAGATCCTCAAACTGAATTCTTAAATCATGCTACCTGTTATTATGTACTTTCTCTTTCAACTGGAAAGCTTCTTAACTCTTCCACTAAACCTCCTTACAATGCAGGATGGAATTATGGCAACCCATGATGAGGAAACTCGCCGCTTTTTCAAACGCTCATCAGTTCAAGTGCTGCTTTGTCCTCGCATTGCTGGGAAAAAACATAGCTGGGTCAAGCAAAGGGTTAGTTATCCCATAATACTACTGTTCTTTGCACTGTGTCATTGCTTAAAGCAGTGCTAGTGCCTGGCAAGTGGCGAACATTCTTGATATGTTGAGCATGTCAGTTTACCAGCCATAACAAAAGCATTTGCTACAATTGTTATTAACTGCTAAAAGTGTTCAGTCAATTATACATAATTCTTTCATCAGAGATTGCAATTGCCAAGTATATAAACCTTCACTAAATTGAGTTTACTTTGGGCCAACAGCCCTGCTATGATTAATTCAGTATTGCAAGCTGACCATTGCTTGTGTTTTTTGGCAATAATAGTTAGGAAATTTGTAGCGTATATATTCTTTTCTTCTTGATTCTCCTCCATGGTTTTAAAGGGGATTTTTCTGAAATTTATTGCTTCATGTTGGTATTTTTTTTTTTTTTTTGCACAGTATGGTGAAGCAGGGGACTTTATATCAATCAACAATACCTGAGAGCTTTGTCTCGTTCCAGCAAGTTTTCTTTTTTTGATTTTTGTAGCAATGGAGTAGAAATTATGACTGAATTTCCTCTGCTGTTTCGAATTATCAGGAGGTCGGAACAATTTATACACATCATCAGAAAACTGTAATTGTTGATGCTGATGCTGGCAATAATAGAAGAAAAATCATAGCCTTTGTTGGTGGACTTGATTTATGTGATGGTCGATATGATAATCCTGATCACTCTCTATTTAGGACACTACAAACTGTTCACAAAGATGACTATCACAACCCTACTTTCACTGTAAGTCTTAAGTTTTACCTCTGCAATTGCACACTTGTGATTGGCTACATGATTCAGTTGTAGAAGTGTTATTTGGCATGCTATTGATGATATAAAAGATAAGCTGGCATGATCTTGTTGTTTAGATTTGAGTTTTAAAAGTGATGAAATCAACTTCATCTTTCCTTAATTATGAATTTGTTTAAATAAGCTGGCATGATCTTGTTGTTTAGATTTGAGTTTTAAAAGTGATGAAATCAACTTCATCTTTCCTTAATTATGAATTTGTTTAAATACTGAGCAGGGTAGTGTCGCAAATTGCCCAAGAGAACCATGGCATGACTTGCACAGCAGAATAGATGGTCCAGCAGCGTATGATGTTCTAACTAACTTTGAGGACCGTTGGATGAAGGCTGCAAAACCTAAGGGCCTTAGAAAACTAAAAACATCATATGATGATGCTTTACTCAGGATAGACAGAATTCCAGACATTATAGGTGTTTTTGATGCTCTTTCCATTAGTGAGGATGACCCTGAAGCTTGGCATGTTCAGGTAATTCATCCAAGCCTTGGCTCAAGTGATCATGCACTGAGGTGTGATTTGTTTGAAGGGGTTGTTTTGGTCTTGGATCTGAATATAGTTTTGCTGCAATGAAACATGGGGTTGGGCTTGCAAATGAAATTGCATTTAAAGTTGTCTTAACTAAACTGCAGATTTTTCGTTCAATTGATTCAAACTCTGTGAAAGACTTCCCAAAGGATCCGAAGGATGCCCCGAAAAAGGTGAGATGTTGTTGTTCTTGTTGTTCTTGTTCTTTTGACAATTACAAACAAGGTAAGAGAATATCTGGCAATCCATTGCCTGTTGCTTCTCTTTTGAGCCTGTGCAAGTGTGAGCGTGTTTGTGTGTCCATGGCTGCATGTGGAAGTTGACTGAATATTCTGCTGTAACAGAACCTGGTGTGTGGAAAGAATGTGCTCATTGACATGAGCATACATACAGCATATGTGAAGGCCATTCGTGCTGCCCAACATTTTATTTACATAGAGAACCAGTATTTTATTGGGTCCTCGTACAACTGGGGTTCATATAAAGATTTAGGTGAGGAACCTTTTTTTTTATTGTATGAAAAAAATCATGTTAAAAGATGCTGCCTCGAAGACTGCATTTCATTGCCTTCCCTGCTTTCTAGCCAACATGAAAAGCATTGCAGTTTAGTAACAAAGATTGTAGTCAGTTTTGATGGCATAAAGATGTAGTGGTACCTGATTCCTCCCTCCTTATTTATTAATCAGTCATTCCCTTCTTTAACCAAAATGTGGCAAAATAGTTTGGCATGTAGTTTAACGGGGCTCAGGCGTGAAGGATGGAGAATTGAAGGTACTAGAAAACTTGAAGTGAAGGCTAGTGATAAAGTAACGTGCAAGAGTATTAGCACAATTAAGGAACAGAAAGAATTAAATAAAATATGAATGGTGGAAATCTCAACTTTGATTAAACAATGCTGAAGGAGGATGGATTAATTAAAAGGCACAACAATATTTATACAGAAATCTCTATCAAATAAGAAACTAAATAGAAAGAAAACAACTAAATGAGGAATAACAGAATAATTAGGACACACACCAAGAGAGTCAAACTCTAAGACAGGCCAGCGACCTGATGAATTTTCTAGTCTTTCTGCATCTTCTATCTTAGCAATCATGATTGTAGATCTATGTAGCTATGCTTCTCAAAATCTGCACCGTCAACACCCTCAACTCCTGGAGTGATATATTCTGTTACTTTTTTGTCCTCTAATTCAAATTTTTGAACATCAGTTGCTAATCCTGGATCCTTCTGGCATTGCCAGAAAAAAAAAGTTCTACATTTTATGCTTTCATTGGGTGTCCTGCACGACTTTAAGATAGATAATTGACCTTTTTGCGCTGTTTATGGAATGCAATATGGTGTTAGCAGACTTCACACTTGCTACTATTTCCAACAAAAATTTCACACGTCTGAAACATCAGCTCACCAATTTTCACATATATTTTTTTTTCTTCTTCTCTATCTCAACTAGATGGACTAATGCTGTAAATATCTGATTTCTATGGTTCCAGCAACATTTTTATCTAGATGCTGAACTCTTGTCATGTTGCCTTCTTGCAGGGGCTAATAATTTGATTCCTATGGAAATTGCACTAAAGATTGCCAATAAAATCAGAGCGAATGAGAGATTTGCTGCCTACATTATTGTTCCGATGTGGCCAGAGGGTGTTCCAACCGGTGCTGCCACGCAAAGGATTTTGTTTTGGCAGGTAGGCTCCAACTACAGATTTGGCAATAGAAACCTATTTTTTTTTTACGGGGAAAGATGACAAGCAAGTGATATCGATGATAAAATACTATTTCCCTTTGTAAAAACAGAAAATCTTTTATAGAAAAAATCAGTTTGTTAAAAAGCTATTGTTAACTGTGATTCAGGGGATTGCATCATGTGACAACATGACCTACAAAATCTACTAACAAGCTACTCAAACTTGCTGGATATAATTAGTTAACTTCTGATGTCACAGCTGACATCAGAACTAATTTGCCTAATTTCTTTATCTGTTGCAACTTTTTCTACTTGCTAGCTTTTAGCATCAGCCATTATAATATTGACTAGCTTAACTTCTTGTCTTATCATATTTACTCCTTTGAGTTTCTAGACCCAAGAACTGGACAGCCAAATGGAACTAAGATCTGTCATGAAATAGAAAATGTTTGCGTGATATGTCGGTACTGTGTTTTGTTAATCTGGGAATCTTGATAACTGCTACAGCATAAAACTATGCAAATGATGTATGAGACAATTTACAAGGCCCTAGACGAGGTTGGACTTGAGGATGCATTCTCACCACAGGATTTTTTGAACTTCTTCTGTCTTGGTAATCGTGAAGCTGTAGATGAATCCAACTCTTCAGGGATGCCAACTCCTTCAAGTTCTCCCATTCCTCAGGTATCTTCATTCTTGAAATCAGTTGTTTCATTCATGCTATGTATTTTGCAGTACTTGGTACTTTGGGAAATGAGAAACCTCCTAGTGCAAAATCACGTCCTTTATAAATACTATTATCCTACTGGTGTAGTGAAAATTTGAATTTCACACTTAGATACCTTACCTCTATTTTTATACATGAGATGGCTTCCAATGCACAGCATGAGAATTTGCAGCAATTTGATGATTTTGCCACTTTTTATTTTTATTTCCTTATCTGCTTCTGTATGAACAGGGTCAGATGTTGGTTCATTTGTGACCATCTAAGTTTTTCAGATTCTCTCCTGCCTTTTCTCTCCTTAATAGCATGCTGTATTGTGGCATTTCCAGGCACTTTGTCAGAAAAGCCGGCGGTTCATGATTTATGTTCATTCGAAAGGGATGATAGTTGATGATGAGTATGTAATACTAGGATCTGCAAACATAAATCAGCGTTCAATGGAGGGCACTAGAGACACTGAGATTGCAATGGGAGCCTACCAACCTCAACATACCTGGGCAAGAAAACAATCTAATCCACTTGGACAGGTAACCTTCAGTTAGATAATACAAAAACCACATTTGTTTCTGTCATGGTCGAAAACAGAAACTCAATATTTGATAATTGATAATTGATTCACTAGGAAAAGGAGTTGCTGCTGGAAAAATGGAGAATTACATAAAATAGCGGAAAAATTTAGTTTAAAAGAACAATAATAATTAATGATCCATTGGCATGATAGTGAATGGCAGTATTGAAATGGTGAGCCAATGTACTCAGTTGCATAAAAGCTAAAGAAGAATTGTTTATTGGTGCTTGAAGAAATGTTTTTATCTGTGTATGTTTGCATGAACAAATTAAATATGAAAAAAAAATAAAAATTAGTATAAGAAATAAAAAAATTTCAAAGAATATGAACTATTGTGCTGCTCAACAGCAGGACCAGCTTTTAACGTCAGTCTTTCCTGTCAACAATACATGCATGAAAAGATGACAGGAGAGATGGAAATTTTATTTATTTATCCTTCGTCCTTGCCTTGGAATGTAGTTAGAAAACCTATATGAGAAAATTGGTGTCATTGCCAAGAAATATTACTGTCCCAAAACAATGATGAATTTGTTGTAGATATCTCTGGAAATTACAAAAGTATATTAACATTAGACAACTTGTTTTAAAATATCCAAAAGAACATGCTCATTTTATTTGATATTTGAAACTCTGAAATTTCTGGTATTTACCGACATGCTGTTTCGTGAACAAAATGCATCTTTTATAGATCCATGGATATCGGATGTCTCTCTGGGCAGAGCATACTGGAGTTATTGAGGACTCCTTTACAAAACCTGAGAGTCTTGAATGTGTTAGGAGAATTAGAACAATGGGGGAGATGAACTGGAAACAATTTGCTGCTGAGGAGGTTTCAGAGATGAGAGGGCACCTGCTAAAGTACCCGGTTGAAGTTGATCGAAAGGGCAAGGTGAGGCCTATCCCTGGATCTGAAACTTTCCCAGATGTCGGAGGAAATATAACGGGTTCGTTTCTTGCAATTCAGGAGAATCTGACTATCTAAATAAATCTTTAACGTGCAGTTTCCACTGGCTATCAGATCAAAATAGGATGAATATGCATATAGGATAGTGAGTCCACGGTTTTGAAATATACACATCTTTACTTGTGAAAAGCGCCAATAATATTGTATGTTCACCCTCACTCTGTTTTGTGGGCATTAACATGATAAATTTCACAAAACCCCTTGTATGGAGGATGGTACATCTTCAAGAAAATAATTCTTGTGGCGAACTGAGATTGAAGAGCTTGGTTTTTTTTATATTTGTGTAAATACAGCTGGTACATAAATATTTTACCTTGAATGTTTCACGTTTGGAGTTTTTTTTTTCAACTGATGTTTGTGAACATGGATAGGCTGTGATTGCTGTTTTTTGAATGAAGGAACATGCATTCATATTTCACTAGTGAGTTTATTGCCATATGCCATTCCTCTTCTTCTTCATCTCCCAGTTTGACTTCTGCTTGAGGTGCGGTGCTTTCAGGCGTTATAAGCTCACACTTCACCATATTCCTTTCAGCATTTGGAAATTCCAAAGCATGAGCATGAGAATCAAAGAGTTACCCTTACCAATTGTTTGAAATTTGGATGAAAAGGGAATAAACACCTCAACATTTTTCCTTTATTTTTTTTTCTCTCTTCCGAGTCACTACGATATTACAACTCGTGAAACAATTTAGTAAAACCTTTTAAGAAAGGCAACACAAATAAATTAAAATAAAATAAAATAATTTTAATATTATTGTCTTTATTTTTTTAATTTTCTTGTTCTTTAGCACATACAATCACGCAAATGTTGCGAGTTAGTGAGAAACAACAGGAGAGGAATGTGCTCCTCCTTTTAGAAAAGGCAACAGGAATGAGCTTGAGCACTGAAAAACATTGAACAAAAGCAATGATCTTGCTGCCCTTCAGATATCGGATAATGAGAAGTAAAATTGCAGAAAGCATCTAATTGCTCGTGAGGTTTTCCTCCCTCGTATTTCTAACTACACTCCCTCAGAGAATGACTTGAAGACTGTCAGATCATTCTATTCACACCAACCTGACAAAAATCATGACAAAAGAGGCATGATTTTGTAATATCTCGTTAGCTGTATTCTAGGAAATAATACAAGCTGAGTAATCATTTACTGGATCAATAGCACTTTGAGAACGAGACAAAAGAGGCATCATCACGAGACATTAACAAGCTTTGCAAGCTGGGTGTTTTGGTCCACCTCCGCTCCGAGACAAGTCCAGCTAGCTCAGGCAGATCGACTGACCCTTGAAGCTCCAGTTCAGCAGCTGCCTGTTTGTTTTTGCAATTCCCATGCAGTAAGTTCCTCGTAAACCACATGCCCCACTCCCTTTAAATGGCTTATCTTCTTCATCTGTAGCACCCTGTTGCAATCTCAGAAGCCTCGCTCGTTGAGAGACATTCTTTTAAAAAATAATAATAATTGAAGTATTGCATGTTTTCTTCTTCAATTTGGAGCAAACACTGAAGTGTCGTATGGTTATTAGGAATGAAAGGTCCAAAATGGTGAAGAAGAAATCAAAATGATATTTTAATTCAAATACCATGTTTGAAATAATAATAAAAAATCAGAATAAAATTTAAAATTTTTAATGCTTAGTTTTGAAAATGAAAAGGAATGGTAATTAAAATAATGATTTCATTAATAAAAATAATAAAGATGACATAAAAGAGAGTGAAAAATATAAATGGATGGTTATAACAATAACATTAATAGTAATAGAAATAACAATAATCTTTTGAGATGTCATTAATATTAATAATGATTGTGATATTGATGGTAATTGAGATGATAATAATAAATAAAAATAATGAATATATAATAAATAAAAATAAAATATCATTCTTTCATGAAGTAAAATTACATTTAATTTTTATTCTAATTTTTCATTCTCGATTTCATCCCATTCGTTTAATTAGCCAAACATCTACAAAATGGAATACAATTTCATTACCATTTCAACCATTTTATTTTTTTACTGTCAAAAATCACCTAAAAGATAGAAAAAGCAACATGCCACCTGGATTCTAAACTAGATCATTAATTAATTTGCGCTCTAATTCATATATGTCGTATAAAAAAAATAAAAAAAATAATTATTCATAAATTGCTAATATGTTTTATAGTAAAAACTTTAATCATGAATTTAAAATCTGATACATATTCCATGATTTTTTTAAAAAAATACTGAGATAGTAATATATTAGACAAATTTTCTTAAAAAAATATTAAAACAGTGACATATCGGATTAATCTAATAGTTTAACTTATCATATCCGTAACTCAGATCATGAAATTATGATAACCTCGTAAAAAATAGATCAAAATAAATTGTGAATCTTAATTCCAAATCAATTTAATGTTGAAGGATAAAATTAAAAAAAAAATCAATTAAAAAAAGAAGAAAAAAAATAAATAGAGTCGACCTAAGTTAATCTATTAAACTTGTGTCTCGGGTCTTGAGATTAGGATAACTCGATAGAAAAAAAATAAAAAAAAATATTTCACAACTAATCCAATATTGAAAGATAAAATTAAAAAAAAATCAATTAAAAAAAATAAAAAAACCAAGCCAACTCGGGTTAACTTGTCAAACCTGTGACTTAGATAATGAGATCGAGATAACTTCATAAAAAGTAAAAACAAAAATTTTACAAAACTCAATTCTACTTGATGCAACATTGAAGTTTGAAATCGAGAAAATAATTAAATACATGAGATGAAAATAATTTCATATAAGAAAATTATAAAGTCTAATTATTAAACAATGTACTATTAAAATATAAAATTATAAATAAATAAATAGATACAAATATTGGAATGTTAAGAGGGTCACATCGAAAGAAAGAAAGAAAAAAAAACATTGATTCAATGGATTTATTCACACCTTTTAAGTTTTTTTAATTAATTAAATATATTAAAAACCAGTTTATTTACTAATAAAGAAAACACTCTATAACTTTAATTTATGTTACAATTAAACCTCCATAAAATGTTATTAAACCTTCATAGAATCCTTTGATTCCTTGAGGTGATAGTTCTTAAATTAAGAGATAAAGAGATCAGAAGTGCATCCCTCTTCTCTTCCTCTAATATTTCTAATCTCATTCTTTACATTATCATGAGTATTTGGAAACTCTGTTCCACCAACAAGGCCTCATGACGTGGCACGCGGACTCTTCCACTTTCAGAAAGTGGAACTCTAACGTGGACCCTTCATGGGCCAAGAAAATAAGGAGTCGCTACAAGGGTGGTGGGCCACTAAATATAGTCAGAGATCATTATAAATAAAGGGGTAATACTTTTTATTTAAAAATATATTAAAATAATATTTTTATATTAGGGTATTATAATAATTTAAAATTAAAATAATAATTAATTTAAAAGTAAAAAAATCAAAAAACTTAAAAAAAAACAATCGAACTGTAATGTCAAACCCTATCTATACCATCAGAGTTGTAAGTTTACAAATATCTATATCCAAGAAATTATTAGAAAAAAGGTTAATTTAATATCAGAAGAGAATATTCCTGGATTCCTGTAGTTTGATGCCGTATGCCTTCATCCAATCTTTGTATCGGTGAGCCATTTCTAAAAGTTTGTGCGTAGCAGGTAATGTTTAGTTATTTTTAAAGTATTTTTTGTTTATAAATATAATATATTTTTGATTTTTTAAAAATAAAAGTAATTATTTTTAAATAACTGATTGGATAGAAAATTAAATAAATTTAAAAATTATAGTCAGAAAAACAAGGAAATTGATCCAAAAGCACAGTTCAATCTTGCCCCAGCCAAGAATCATGCTTTATTGTTTCCTACCGCTCCAATACAATTATCATAAAGGAAAAACCACCTTCCAAATGGACCCTGCTTTTTCGATGTAGGAATAAACCGTGGGTGCACATGTCGTGAGATCTGGGCTCCACCGTCCTATTCAGATAGTGTTTGTAATTAAAAATATGGTAATTGTT
>Ga0307515_10011563_pt1 | contig 16739 bp, 11 predicted proteins | sample 17_EM_MG_FD_194513 | JGI IMG/M metagenome (GOLD analysis project Ga0307515, IMG submission 194513) | Populus trichocarpa ectomycorrhiza microbial communities from riparian zone in the Pacific Northwest, United States - 17_EM | ecosystem: Host-associated > Plants > Roots > Unclassified | place... | reverse complement strand
CGCGGCTGCCTCAAGGTTTTTGAACTCGTTATAAAGCCAGGCCCTGCCCTTGCGGATCAGGTCGGCGTCGTCCTTGTTCAGGGGATTGAACCCGGGCAGGTAGTATTTCAGTACCAGCGGCGTGCAGCGACGCCAGTATCCCGGTGAGATCACCACCAATTTGGCCAGGCGCAGCCAGAAGCGCGGGCCTGTCTTGATGCCGTCGGCGCGTGCGAAAATCTTGATGTTGCGCAGCGTAATGAACACGAAAGGAACAAGGGTCGCGTTCATCGCCATCACGCGAATGAAATAGCGCCTCCAGCCTGAAAGTTTCGGCGTCGCCTGCTTCAATACGTCAAGCGCGACCGCCTTGTGTTCGAGCTCTTCCAGAGCGTGCCACATCCACAAGCGACGATAGCTGGGTGCCGCGTCGGCGAGCAATTCCGGATGGCGCAACGTTACGGTTGACAGGGTTGCCGTCAGATGCTCGATCGCGCAGGTGACGACGAGCCGCAGGACCGGCGACGTGTCGCGGGCGAGGCCGACGCGAATCGGTCTTTCCATGGCCTCGACGTCATAGCCGAGTTTGGTCAAGGCGCGATTGTAGTCCAGGTGCTCGCGCGTGTGGAATGCCTCCTGGACTGTATAACCGTTGATCTCGGCGGCGAGTTCCTTGTCGGCAAGTTTTGGAGCGTAGTGCTTCAGCGAGCGGATGAAATAGCGCTCGCCCTCCGGCAGGAAGATCGACAGACCATCGAGGAGTACGGTTTTTTGGAAGTCGCCAGCGAACCAGTTGCGGATGGGGTTCTCGACGATGCCGAAACGGATATCGCGCGGGATGATATCCTCGTCGTAGGACCCCTCGGAAGCTCCCTTCCACCTCGCCGTCTCGATTTGCCCCAGTGCCTGCGCCATGCCACTCTCCCGTTTTCCCGGAAATGCAGCTGCCAGCATCGGCTTTGCAATCTATGTGGTCAAGACACAAACGTTTTGAGAACGATTCGCTATGCTGCGCACAAAAAAGCGCGCCGTCGTTACCTTGTGCTTGCGCAGTTCGGTGGGCTTCCAGCCCTTGGCGTCCTTGCTCAGTGCGGCGGGCGGCGATTTCGTCTCGATCAACCCCGCCTGTCTCGATGACCTCAATCCCAGCGTGCTGGCAGAGGCGCCGGTGACCTATTCCGACGGCCGCAACAATGCCTGGTGGAACACCCCGGCGGAGACGCGGCATTTGTGAGAGAAGGGCTCCCGCCTCAGCATAGACAAAGGGCTCCCGAAGGAGCCCTTGTTCAGCCGAGATCGCCGAGATCACGCACCGCGCCGCGGTCGGCGGAGGTGGCGAAGGCGGCGTAGGCCTTGAGGGCGGTGGTGACCTTGCGCTTGCGCAGTTCGACCGGCTTCCAGCCCTTGGCGTCTTGCTCGGTGCGGCGCGCGGCGATTTCGGCCTCGCTGACGCGCAGCGAGATCGTCCGGTTGGGAATGTCGATGTCGATCATGTCGCCTTCGCGGACGATGCCGATCAGGCCGCCATTGGCGGCTTCCGGCGAGACGTGGCCGATGGAGAGGCCGGACGTGCCGCCGGAGAAGCGGCCATCGGTGATCAGCGCGCAGGCTTTGCCGAGACCCTTCGATTTCAGGTAGCTGGTCGGATAGAGCATTTCCTGCATGCCTGGTCCGCCCTTCGGGCCTTCATAGCGGATGACGACGACGTCGCCGGCCTTGACCTCGTTGGCAAGGATCGCCTTGACCGAGGAATCCTGGCTTTCGAAGACGCGGGCGGGGCCTGAGAATTTCAGGATCGATTCATCGACGCCTGCCGTCTTCACGATGCAGCCGTTGATGGCGATATTGCCCTTGAGGACGGCGAGGCCGCCATCTTTCGAGAACGGATGCTGGGCATCGCGGATGACGCCCTTTTCTCGGTCGAGATCGAGTTCCTTCCAGCGGGCGCTCTGGCTGAACGCGACCTGCGTCGGCACGCCGCCGGGCGCTGCGCTGAACAGCTCAAGTGCCGCCGGATTGTCGGTGACGGCAATATCCCATTGCGACAGGGCATCGCCCAGCGTCTTGGCATGCACGGTCGGCAGGTCGGCATTGATCAGTCCGGCGCGGTTCAGTTCGCCGAGGATCGCCATGATGCCGCCGGCGCGGTGGACGTCTTCCATATGGACATCGGCCTTGGCGGGTGCGACCTTGGAGAGGCATGGAACCTTGCGCGACAGCCGGTCGATATCATCCAGATTGAAATCGATTTCGCCTTCATGGGCGGCGGCAAGGATATGCAGCACCGTGTTGGTCGAGCCGCCCATGGCGATATCGAGCGCCATGGCGTTTTCGAATGCGCCCTTCGAGGCGATGGTGCGCGGCAGGGCGGTTTCGTCGTCATGTTCATAGTAGCGCTTGGCCAGACCGACGATGCGGCGGCCGGCTTCGAGAAACAGCTTTTCGCGATCGGAATGGGTCGCCAGGGTCGATCCGTTGCCGGGCAGGGACAGGCCGAGGGCTTCGGTCAGACAGTTCATCGAATTGGCCGTGAACATGCCGGAGCAGGAGCCGCAGGTCGGGCAGGCCGAACGCTCGATGGTCTTGACGTCCTCGTCCGACATATTGTCGTCGGCGGCGGCGACCATGGCGTCGACCAGATCGAGCGCATGGATCTTGCCGTCCGACAGTAGCACCTTGCCGGCTTCCATCGGGCCGCCGGAGACGAAGATGGTCGGGATGTTGAGGCGCAGCGAGGCCATCAGCATGCCGGGGGTGATCTTGTCGCAGTTGGAAATGCAGACCATCGCGTCGGCGCAATGGGCGTTGACCATGTATTCGACCGAGTCGGCAATGATTTCGCGCGACGGCAGCGAATAGAGCATACCGTCATGACCCATGGCGATGCCGTCATCGACGGCGATCGTGTTGAATTCCTTGGCGACGCCGCCATGGGCCTCGATCTCGCGCGCAACCAGCTGGCCAAGGTCCTTCAAGTGGACATGGCCCGGTACGAACTGCGTGAACGAATTGACCACCGCGATAATCGGCTTGCCGAAATCGCCGTCCTTCATGCCCGTCGCGCGCCAGAGGCCGCGGGCGCCGGCCATGTTGCGGCCGTGGGTGGTGGTGCGGGAGCGATAGACGGGCATGGACGTCTTCCTTGAACGTTAGGACCGGGTGACGGCAGATATGGGGACCGGAGGCCACAATTGCAGCGGTTCCTAGCGCAAAACTACGCCCGCGTCACGATTTTCGTAACAATATTTCGTGTTTTTTCAGCGGCGGCGATATCCGGGCCATGCATCCCGCTTGCGAAGAAACAGGCCGATTTTGGCGGCGTTAGCCGCGCAGAAAATGATGTTTCCGGCCCGGCTTGCCACATTCGGGGAACACACGTGACGGAATTTGCCCTTCAACCGATTGATTTCGAAGAGGAATGGTATCCGTCTCCCCCGTTTGGGGGATGCGCGAGCAGGCGTTTCATTCTCTACTGCCGGTGCCGGACACTTTGCAACCCGGCAATTTCATCACGTAAACATTGCTAAAGTCCCCTCACCGGCAACGGCGGGGGGCTTTTTCAGCCTAAACCAGCGGACTTTTGCGGCCGGCGATATGGTCCCTGTTAAGCGCATCCATAATGTCCTTCGCGTCACCGCGATCGAGGCCGGTGAGGTCGCGCCCGTCCGATGCCGCGGGCAGCCGGGTGATGACATCAAAGACGGTCCAGGTGCCGTTCTTTTCCTGGCGCAGATCGTAGCGGGGTTCGTTCACGATCATCCTCGTTATCGAAGCGGGTTTCGATATGGTTATATCGTGATGACCCATCATGATCGCAATTGGGCGACCGATCGGGAAATCGCGGCGAAGATATGTGTGGCGGTTCGAACGCTGTTTGAAAACCGGCAGGCTTTGTGCCGCTTATCATCGCACGTGGAATTCCACGGTTGCTATGGTCAGGTTCCGTCCGCCACGTTGTGCGGCTTATAACGAAAAAGGCCTCTCGATTTCCCGAAAGGCCTTTTGAAACTGGATGGTGGGCGTAACAGGGATTGAACCTGTGACCCCTACGATGTCAACGTAGTGCTCTCCCGCTGAGCTATACGCCCATCCGATGTCGGCGCATAGACCACAAACCCCTTGGAGCGTCAATAGGCTTTTATCGGCTTTTTGACAGGAAGTTTTGCGGCCCTAGGCGCCAGGCCTTATGCGGCCAGCATCTTGTTCACTTCGTCCACAAGATCGCGCAGATGGAAGGGCTTGGAGAGGACCTTTGCGTCCTTCGGGGCTTTCGAATCAGGGTTCAGCGCCACGGCGGCGAAGCCGGTGATGAACATGACCTTCAGGTCCGGATCGAGTTCCGTCGCCCGGCGGGCGAGCTCGATGCCGTCCATTTCCGGCATGACGATGTCGGTCAGGAGGAGCGAGAACGGCTCTTCGCGCAACCGGTCGTAGGCGCTGGCGCCATTGTCGAAGGACATGACCTTGTAGCCGGCTTTTTCCAAGGCTTTCACCAGGAAGCGGCGCATGTCGTTATCGTCTTCGGCGAGGAGAATTTTTGGACTCATGGATTAAGCCGTTGCACCTTACGTGTCGATGTCGGGAATTGCGGTAACGTCATGAAACCGCAGTTGGGTAAATATCCGGTGAAGACTGAAGGTCAAGCCCCGCTCACCGGCAGGAACGACTATGGACATGATTGCGACCTGCTGGCAACATACACGAAGCTTCAACATTGTGACATGGTAAAAAAGGGCCGCGATGACGCAGAACGTCAGCGAAACCGAACAGTTCGAAGTTCGCGAGCCGGAAATGCAACGCATTCCCTTTGTCTTCAATTCCCCCCATAGCGGCCGAATCTACGCGCAATCCTTCCTGGATCAGTCGCGCCTGGACGGCCTGACGATCCGCCGCTCGGAAGACCATTTCGTCGACGAACTGTTCCATTGCGTGACGGATCTCGGTGCGCCGCTGCTGTTTGCGCATTTTCCGCGTGCCTTCCTCGACGTCAACCGCGAACCTTATGAGCTCGATCCGCGGATGTTCGACGGGCCGTTGCCGCCGCATGCCAATATCAGCTCGATGCGGGTTGCCGGCGGTCTCGGCACGGTGCCGCGGCTGGTGGCGGAAAACATGGAAATCTATCGCGGCAAGTTTCCCGTCGCAGAAGCGCTGGAGCGGATCGAAACCATCTACAAGCCCTATCATGCCTGCCTGCGGCGGCTGGTCGCCCGGACGCATGTCCAATTCGGGCTGGCGGTGCTGATCGATTGCCATTCGATGCCGGGCAATATCCGGCTGGCCGGCACGGGCCAGCGGCCGGATTTCATCGTCGGCGACCGCTACGGCACCAGCGCTTCGGCCGACCTGTCACGCACGGCCGTGTCGCTGCTGGAGGATCTCGGTTTTTCCGTTGCCCGCAACAAGCCCTATGCCGGCGGCTTCATCACCGAACACTACGGCCGTCCCGCGCGCGGGCTGCATGCGCTGCAGATCGAGATCAATCGCGGCCTCTATGTCGATGAAGCGACGCTGCGGAAAAAGCCGGACTTTGCCATGCTGGCGCAGACGATCGGCGTGTTCCTCGGCGGGCTGGCGGCGCATGTGGAAAAATATGTGACGAACTCTTCGCTTGCCGCTGAATAGAGCCGATTGCTCCCTGAAATCACGACAAAAAAAACCGCGCTTGTGGCGCGGCTAAGTCTAGGGAGGAAACACCCAAGGAGGGTATTTACAGCCACAAGTGACTGTAAGGAGAAAGCTAATATTGCAGCGCACAATTGTCAAGCCCAATTTGGCCACAATTGGTGCGCTGCGCCAAAGCAAGCCGTCACCGAAACGTCACGAAATGGGCGGTTTTGCCGTGTTTCCCGATTTTTGAGGCACGTTCTTCGAGAATCTGGAACGAGACTGCTTTCGCAACTGCGAATCTGACGATTTTTCATGATTTTTTCGCCAGAGACTTCTTTTTCAAAAAAATGTGCCATAAGCACATTCAGCCTTCCATTTCCTGATTTTCGCGAGGTTTCATGCTGCCGGACCGTGAATTTTTCGACCGCCTTGCCGATGCGGCCAAGGCTGAAACCCTGCCGCGCTTCCGCACCGGTATCAGCGTCGCCAACAAGGAGGCGGCCGGTTTCGATCCGGTGACCGAGGGCGACCGCGCGGCGGAAGCAGCGATCCGGGCTTTGATCGAGGCGCATTTCCCCGATCACGGCATTCTGGGCGAGGAATTCGGCAATGTCGGGCTCGACCGGGACTATGTCTGGGTGATCGATCCGATCGACGGCACTCGCGCCTTCATTTCCGGCCTGCCGGTCTGGGGCACGCTGATCGGCCTTTATCACAAGGGCGAGGCGGTGATGGGGCTGATGGACCAGCCCTTTACCGGCGAGCGCTATTTTGCCGACGGCAAGAACGCGCATTATCGCGGGCCGGGCGAAAACAAGGTGATCTCGACGCGGCCCTGCGCCGATCTCAGCCAGGCGATCCTGTTCACCACCTCGCCGCATCTTTATACCGGCGATATCAAGACCCGCTTCGAGGCCGTGCAGAGCAAGGTGCAGCTCGCCCGCTACGGCTGCGACTGCTATGCCTTCGCGCTGCTTGCCTCCGGCCATATCGACATCGTCATCGAATGCGGCCTGAAGCCCTATGATGTCGGCGGGCTTATTCCGCTGATCGAACAGGCCGGCGGCATCGTCACCGACTGGAACGGCGGACCGGCGGAAATGGGCGGCGAGATCATCGCGGCCGGCAGCGCGGAAATCCACGCGCAGGCGCTGGCCATCTTGAGGGGCTGAAGGCCGAAACGGAGCGTCAGGCGGTCAGATCCTCTTCTTCCGCCATTGCCACGTCCGCGGTGCTGCCGGGAATGAACGCCTCGATCGCGGCGATCGCCTGGGCGCGATAGTGATCGGCCTCCTGCAAAAGTTCATGCCGTCCGCCATCGATCGGGATCATGTGGCCGGCGCGGAAGTTGCGGGCGAGGTTTTCCACCGCCAGATGCGGCACCAGCCTGTCCTGCGTCGGTGCGAGCACAATGGTCGGCACGCGGATCTGCGTCAGGTGCTCGCGGCTCGAAACGCGCTTGATCGCCTTGAAGGTCTCGTGCAGCCAGCGGGCGGTGGGCGGGCCGAGCGCCAGTTCCGGATGGGCGTCCGTCAGGGCCTTGTTGCGGGCAAAGCGCCGCGCATCGGACGTCAAAAGGTTTTGCGAGAACGGCAGCGAGCCCCTGTCGCGCATCAGGGGCAGGAAGCCGAGGCCGCACAGGCTGAAAACGGCTGCGAGAAGGCTGATCATGCCCTGGCCGTGCTTCTGGCCGCCAAGCGCCACGAAGGGCGCGGCGATCGCCAGCCGGTCGATGCGGCTGGCAAGCAGCGGTGCCTGCGACAGCGCGATCAGCGCGCCCATGGAATGGGCGAGCATGAAGAAGGGCAGCCGGGTATCGGGCAGCACGATCTTTTCGAGGAAGATGGAGAGATCGCGCTCATAGTCGGCAAAGCGCCTGACATGGCCGCGGCGCCGCTGTTTCAACAGGCGCTCGGAGCCGGCCTGGCCGCGCCAGTCGAAGGTTGCCACCCACAGCCCCCGGGCTGTCAGTTCGCCGATCGTCTCGGCATATTTCTCGATCGATTCGTTGCGGCCCTGCAGAAGCACGACGGTGCCCTTGGCGACCTGCGCATCGCATTTGAAAATCGCATAGCGGATTTTCCTGTTGCCGACACCCTCGAAGAAACCGACGGTGTGATTGCCGGGGATCGGGTTGTCCGGGGTGGCGTGAAGGGTGGGTGTCATCGGCTGGGTCCGTGTCCGGCGGGTCCTTGAAGGTGCGCTGGCGATACAAAGGTGCGCCGGCAATGCACCGGATTTATGAACGCCTATCCTTGATCCATACCGATTAAGGAACGGTGCAGGCCCCGCGATAGAGATAGGCGAGGCGATCCGGCCGGTCAAAGAAAAAGGGGCCGGAAACGGTGGGGGGACTGATTACCGCTCCCGGCCAGAGACAGTCGGTCGGCTGAAGACAGGCAGCATGCGGGAGAAGGGACGTTCACCGCCGCTGCCTGCCTCGTCTTCCGATGATGCGGTTTTACCGTGCCCAAGCTGAACGGATATGGAACCGGCCGTTCATCCTGCGTTTATCGGCGGCTGGATTGATTTCATAGCCCTTCGAACTTGCCTGCCGGGGTCTTGAAGGCCGCGAAAACAATTCCCATCTCATCGATACGGGCGCCGAAGAGGGCCCGTTCACCGGTTCTGCCGTCGCCGCTTTCGGGATGACGGAACCACGATCGCACACCAGTTGCTCACAAGAGGACATCATGCGTCACGTTGATTTTTCCCCACTCTATCGTTCCACCGTCGGTTTCGACCGTCTTTTCACCATGCTCGACAGTCTCGGCCAGCCGGACCAGTCGCAGACCTATCCGCCCTACAATATCGAGCGGACCGGCGAGAGCACCTACCGGATCACCATGGCTGTTGCCGGTTTCGACGAAAGCGAACTTTCGATCGAAGCCCGCGAACACACGCTGACCGTCAAGGGTGAGAAGGGCGAAGAAAAGGCGACCGAGAACCAGTTCCTGTATCGCGGCATCGCCAAGCGCGCCTTCGAGCGCCGCTTCCAGCTCGCCGATCACGTGGAAATCCAGTCCGCCTCGCTGAAGAACGGCCTGCTTCATATCGATCTCCTGCGCGAGATTCCCGAAGCCGCCAAGCCGCGCCGCATCGACATCGTCGCCGCGCAGCTGGCGCCGAAGCAGATCGAAGCGACCCAGATCGACGGCAACGCCAGCTAAGCGCCCGGCATCGATCCTGCAATGAAGAAGCGGCGTCCGGAAGGGCGCCGTTTTTTTATTGAGCTGTCGCCGCCGCGGCTTCCGCCTCGCGGCGCCGGCCTCTCTCGGCATATTTCTGGGCGATCACCGCGCAGGCCATCAGCTGGATCTGGTGGAACAGCATCAGGGGCAAAACGATGCTGCCGATGCTCTGGCCGGCGAAGATGACGTTGGCCATGGGTACGCCGCTGGCAAGGCTCTTCTTCGAGCCGCAGAAGGTGATGGCGATCTCGTCTTCTTTCGAGAAACCAAGCAGTCGGCTGCCGAACATGGTGACGACGAGTACGATCGCAAGAAGCACGATGTCGAGGGTGATCACCACCGCGAGATCGCGGATGGAGAAGGTGTGCCAGAGGCCTTCGGTCACCGCTTCGCTGAAGGCAAGATAAACCACCATCAGGATCGAGCCGCGATCGACCGGCATCAGCAGCTTCTTGCGGGCGCGGATGAAATTGCCGATCCACGGCTGGAGGATCTGGCCGGCGATGAACGGCGCCAGCAGTTGCAGGAAAATCTGCAGGAAGGCGTCAAGCGTGAAGCCGCCGCCATGGCCGCCGGCGGTAAACAAGAGGCCGACCAGCAGCGGCGTCAGGAACATGCCGAAGATGTTGGAGGCGGATGCGGCGCAGATGGCTGCGGGCACATTGCCGCCGGCCATCGAGGTGAAGGCGATGGAGGATTGCACGGTGGAGGGCAGGACGCAAAGGAAGAGGATGCCGGTATAGAGTGCCGGCGGCAGCAGCGTGGGCGGCAGGAAGCCGACGGCAAGGCCGAGCAGCGGAAAGAGGACGAAGGTCGATGCCAGGATGACGAGATGGAGCCGCCAGTGCAGCAGGCCGGCAACCACGACATCCCGGGACAGCCGGGCGCCGTGCAGGAAGAACAGGAGGCCGATGGCGATCTTCGTCGCCAGGCCGAACCATTCGGCCGGCTCGCCGGAAATCGGCAGCACCGAGGCGAGAGCGACGGTGAGAACCAGAAGGATGGTGAAGGTGTCGGGCAGGAAGCGGCGCATATCGATCGTCCGGACTATGACGGGAAGGTGATAGCGGCATCATTGTCATTGTGATATCGAATGCAAGAAATAACTACTATCACGATTTAGGATAAACGATGCTCGATCTCGTGCAACTTCGCAGTTTTCTTGCGGTCGAGCAGATGGCCAGCTTCACGCTGGCGGCCGAGCGTCTCGGGCTTGGCCAGTCCACGGTCAGCCAGCACATACTCCGGCTGGAGGCGGATCTCGGCCGCAAGCTGGTCCAGCGTGATACGCATCGCGTCTCTCTGACCGCGGATGGCGAGGCGCTGCTGGGGCCGGCCAGGGCGATGCTGTCGCTGGATGGGCAGGTCAAGTCATTGTTTGCAGAGCGGAGCCTGCACGGGCGCCTGCATCTCGGCGTTTCGGAAGATTTTGTCATGAGCCGTCTGCCGGCGGTGCTCGAAGATTTTACCCGCGTGCATGCCTCGGTCGATCTGGAGCTAACGGTGGCTTTGAGCGGAACGCTCTACCAGATGCAGGATGAGGGTGCGCTCGATCTGGTGCTGGCGAAGCGGCGGATCGGCGATGCGCGCGGCCAACTGGTCTACCGGGAACCGCTCGTCTGGCTGGCCCGCGATCCGGAGCGGGTGATGCGCGGTCCGGTTCTGCCGCTGATCGCCTTTCCGCCGCCGAGCATCACCCGCAGCGTCGCGCTGGAAGCGCTTGAGCGTGCTGGCGTGCCGTGGCGGATCGTCTGCACCTGTGGCAGCCTCAGCGGCCTGACCGCTGCCGCCCGTGCCGGAATGGGTGTCCTGGTACAGCCGCGCAGCATGGCGCCGACGGGACTGCGGGAAATTACCTCGGACACGCTGCCGCGGCTAGAGGATGTGGAGTTCGTGCTAGTGGCGCGACGGGGCGCGGACAGAGCGCTGGTGAAGGCCCTGTCCAACGAGATATTGTCCACGGTCGGCGGCTTGCAGGCGGCTGCCGGGCCGGGAAAAGCCGCGTTCTGATCAGAGGGCTTTCAGGAACCGGTCCACATCGTCCGGCGTCGTTGCGAAGCTGGTGACCAGACGGTAGAGGCCTTCATCCTCGGCAACGGAGTTCGACAACGTGTGCGGTACGGGCCAGTCGTAAAAGACAGCGCCATCGGCCCGCAGCTTCGCCGCCGTTTCCTTTTTCAGGATGACGAAAAGCTCGTTGGAGCCGCTTGGCCAAGCGAGGCGCGTGCTGTTCGATCCTTCGATACCCGCGGCGAGCCGGCCTGCCATGCCGTTTGCGTGGCAGGCGAGATCGAGCCAGAGATCGCCTTCGAGATAGGCATCGAACTGGGCGGCGATGAAGCGGGATTTCGAAAAGAGCTGGGCGGAGCGCTTGCGCAGGTAACCCATCTCCTCAGCCTTTGACGTATCGAACAGGATCAGCGCCTCGGCGCACCAGCAGCCGTTCTTGGTGCCGCCGAAGGAGAGCAGGTCGATGCCGCGCTTCCAGGTCATTTCGGCTGGCGTGGCGCCGAGCATCACCAGTGCATTGGCGAAGCGGGCGCCATCCATATGCAGAGGCAGGTTGAAGGTTTTGGCGATGGCGGCGATCGCATCGATTTCATCGAGACTATAGACCGTACCCGCTTCCGTCGCCTGCGTCATGGTGATCGCCATCGGCTGGCCGCCATGGACACCGCCGCCACGGGAGTGGTTGATTTGTTTCTCCAGCAGGTCCGGGTTCATCTTGCCGTGCGGTCCGTCCACCGGGGAGAGCTTCGCACCGTGGGAGAAGAATTCGGGTGCACCGCATTCATCGACATTCACATGCGCCTCGCGGTGGCAGAACGCATGACCGCCTGGGCGGTTGGCGCTGGCGAGCGCCAGCGAATTGGCGGCGGTTCCGGTTGCGACGAAGAACACGGCAACGTCGCGTTCGAACACGTCGGAGAGTACCTTTTCCACCTTTTTGTCGAGATCGCTGGTGCCGTAGGCGGAGGCAAAGCCACCGGCGGCCTTGACCAGGCTTTCGGCGATCACTGGATGGGCGCCGGCCCAGTTGTCGGAGGAAAAAATCATCGATGCGGTCCTGCGGTTCCGGGGGAATAATGCCCCGATTGATGGGTTATGCGTGACCATACGGATGCGGCCGCCGCAATCAATCCGGGGAGGGCGAGATAAGGACAATGTCAGACCAGTTTGAAACCAAATCGAAGAAAACGGCGGGTTATTGAAATTAAATTACAAAAACACGCAATTAACCGCAATGTTCGGTAAAATCTCTCCGAATATTTTGCGTCAGTGGTCTTGCAGTCGCGGGTGGTTTCTGGCATAGAGCCTATGAAATAGGACAGTCTTGCTGTCCTATTTCGGTCTCAAGACCGGAAAGACGCTGGAATGGCCGCTTTGGTGCGGCTGCCGGCTGACGATTGCAAGCCGCGCCGGACGCAAGAATGTCCGTGCTGACGCAGCAATCGCGATGGTCGCGGACACTTCTTTGCCTGATGCAGTAAATGCTTCATTTGCGACCGGATCAGGATCATGCAACGATAATGCCGGTGTTGGCCTCAAACGGGTAGCTTGCCCGCGAAAGCCTGCCCGGACTGCGGAAATACCCGGTCCTTGCCGGGTTAACAGGAGGGACGACGATGACGGAATTTACGCCATCCACCGAAACCGGACTCAACATTGCGCGCCAGACGGCGACGGTTGAGAAAGCCGCCGCGTTCCCGGGCCTGCCGAAGAAACAGGGTCTTTATGATCCGCGCAACGAGCATGACGCCTGCGGCGTCGGCTTCGTCGCGCATATGAAGGGCCAGAAGTCGCATCAGATCGTCAAGGACGGTCTGTTCATCCTGGAAAACCTGACGCATCGCGGTGCCGTCGGCGCCGACCCGCTGATGGGCGACGGCGCGGGCATTCTCGTGCAGATTCCCGACCGCTTCTTCCGCGAGGAAATGGCCGCGCAGGGCGTTACCCTGCCAAAGGCCGGCGACTATGCCGTCGGCTATCTATTCATGCCGCAGGACGAGGCGCAGATCGCCCATTTCAAGCAGGTGATCACCGATGTCATCGCCGAGGAAGGCCAGACCCTTTTGGGCTTCCGCGAGGTGCCGGTCGACAATTCCTCGCTGTCGAAGGCGCCGCATATTGCCGCGACCGAGCCGTACCATCTGCAGGTGTTCATCGGCGCGGGCCGCGATGCCGCGACCAATGCCGAATTCGAACGCCGGCTGTTCACCCTGCGCAAGGTGATCTCCAACCGTATCTATGACGCCTTCCAGGGTGCCGATACCGGTTTCTACCCGGTGTCGCTGTCGACGAAGACAATCGTCTACAAGGGCATGTTCCTCGCCTATCAGGTGGCGGCCTATTTCAAGGACCTGTCCGACCCGCGCTTTGAAAGCGCGGTGGCGCTGGTACATCAGCGCTTCTCGACCAACACCTTCCCGTCGTGGAAGCTGGCGCATCCGTACCGCATGGTCGCCCATAACGGCGAAATCAACACGCTGCGCTCCAACGTCAACTGGATGGCCGCACGCCAGGCATCGGTGTCCTCGCCGCTGTTCGGCGCCGACATTTCCAAGCTCTGGCCGATCTCCTACGAGGGCCAGTCCGACACGGCCTGTTTCGACAACGCGCTCGAATTCCTCGTTCAGGGCGGCTATTCGCTCGCCCATGCGGTGATGATGCTGATCCCGGAAGCCTGGGCCGGCAACCAGCTGATGAACCCGGAACGCAAGGCATTCTACGAGTATCACGCTGCGCTCATGGAGCCGTGGGACGGTCCTGCTGCCGTTGCGTTTACCGACGGCAAGCAGATCGGCGCGACGCTCGACCGCAACGGCCTGCGTCCGGCCCGCTATCTCGTCACCGACGACGACCGTATAATTCTTGCTTCCGAAGCCGGCACGCTGCCGGTCAAGGAAGAGAGCATCGTCAAGAAGTGGCGCTTGCAGCCGGGCAAGATGCTGCTGATCGACATGGAGGAAGGCCGCATCATCTCCGACGAGGACGTGAAGTCGTCGCTGGCGAACCAGCATCCCTATGGCAAGTGGCTCGACAACACGCAGCTGATCCTCGAAGAGCTGAAGCCGGTGGAGCCGCGCGCGCTGCGCCGCGACGTGTCGCTGCTCGATCGCCAGCAGGCATTCGGCTATACCCAGGAAGACACCAAGATCCTGATGTCGCCGATGGCAACGACCGGCCAGGAAGCGATCGGCTCGATGGGAACCGATACGCCGATCTCGGCGATGTCGGACAAGACCAAGCTGCTCTACACCTATTTCAAGCAGAACTTCGCACAGGTCACCAACCCGCCGATCGACCCGATCCGCGAAGAGCTGGTGATGAGCCTGGTCTCCTTCATCGGTCCACGCCCGAACATTCTCGATCATGTCGGCGCGTCGCATGCCAAGCGGCTCGAAGTGCGCCAGCCGATCCTGACCAATGGCGATCTGGAAAAGATCCGCTCCATCGGCCACACGGAAGACCGTTTCGACACCAAGACGCTCGACTTCACCTATGACGTGACGCGGGGCGCCGAAGGCATGCCGGAAATCCTCGACCGGCTCTGCGAGCGGGCGGAGGCGGCGGTCAAGGGCGGCTACAACATCATCGTACTCTCCGATCGCCAGATCGGGCCGGACCGCCTGGCGATCCCGGCGCTTTTGGCAACGGCTGCCGTGCACCATCACCTGATCCGCAAGGGGCTGCGCACCTCGGTCGGTCTCGTGGTCGAATCCGGCGAGCCGCGCGAAGTGCATCATTTCTGCCTACTGGCCGGTTATGGCGCCGAGGCGATCAACCCCTATCTCGCCTTCGACACGCTCACCGACATGCACAAGCGTGGCGAGTTCCCGAAGGAGGTCGATGGCAGCGAAGTCGTCTATCGCTACATCAAGGCTGTGGGCAAAGGCATCCTCAAGGTCATGTCCAAGATGGGCATCTCGACCTACCAGTCCTATTGCGGCGGCCAGATCTTCGACGCTGTCGGCCTGAACTCGGAGCTGATCGACCGGTATTTCTTCGGTACGGCGACGCAGATCGAGGGTATCGGGCTTGAGGAGATCGCCAAGGAAACCTTCAACCGCCATCAGGCAGCCTTCGGCTCTGACCCGATTCTCAGCAACACGCTGGATATCGGCGGTGAATACGCCTACCGCATGCGCGGCGAAGGTCACGCCTGGTCGCCGGACGCGGTTGCCTCGTTGCAGCATGCCGTGCGCGGCAATGCCGAGGACCGCTACCGTGAATTCGCCGAGATGGTGAACGGCGCTGCGCTGCGGATGAACACCATTCGCGGGCTGTTCTCGATCAAAGGCGCCGACGCGCTCGGCCGCAAGCCGATTCCGATCGAGGAGGTCGAACCGGCCGCCGACATCGTCAAGCGGTTTTCGACCGGCGCCATGTCGTTCGGCTCGATTTCGCGCGAGGCGCATACGACGCTGGCGATCGCCATGAACAGCATCGGCGGCAAGTCGAACACGGGCGAGGGGGGCGAGGAAGCCGATCGTTACCTGCCGCTCTATGACGGTTCGCGCAATCCGGAACGTTCGGCGATCAAGCAGGTTGCCTCCGGCCGTTTCGGCGTGACGGCCGAATATCTGGTCAATGCCGACATGCTGCAGATCAAGGTGGCGCAGGGTGCCAAGCCCGGCGAAGGCGGCCAGTTGCCCGGCCACAAGGTCGATGCGACCGTTGCCAAGACCCGGCATTCGACGCCCGGCGTCGGCCTGATCTCGCCGCCGCCGCACCATGACATCTATTCAATCGAAGATCTGGCGCAGCTGATCTACGACCTGAAGAACGTCAACCCGGAAGCGGACGTATCGGTCAAGCTCGTCTCGGAAGTCGGCGTCGGCACGGTTGCTGCCGGCGTTGCCAAGGCGCGCGCCGATCATATCACCATCTCGGGCTACGATGGCGGCACCGGTGCATCGCCGCTGACCTCGCTGAAGCATGCCGGCTCGCCTTGGGAAATCGGCCTTGCCGAAACCCATCAGACGCTGGTGCTCAACGGCCTTCGCTCGCGTATCGCTCTCCAGGTCGATGGCGGCCTGAAGACCGGCCGTGACGTCATCATCGGCGCGCTTCTCGGAGCCGACGAATTCGGCTTCTCGACGGCGCCCCTGATTGCCGCCGGCTGCATCATGATGCGCAAGTGCCACCTCAACACCTGTCCGGTGGGCGTGGCGACGCAGGATCCGGTCCTGCGCAAGCGCTTCAAGGGTGCGCCCGAGCATGTGGTCAACTACTTCTTCTTCGTCGCCGAAGAAGTGCGCGAAATCCTGGCGTCGCTGGGTTTTGCGAAGTTCGACGACATCATCGGTCTGTCCGAACTGCTCGAAAAGGACGGAATGATCTCGCACTGGAAGGCCAATGGCCTCGACTTCTCGCGCATCTTCCACAAGGTCGATGCGCCGAAGGAAAAGACCTACTGGACCGAGAAGCAGAACCACCCGATCCACGACATTCTCGACCGCAAGCTGATTGCGGCCGCGATGCCGGCACTCGAATCGAAGACGCCCGTCACGATCGAGGTCGACATCAAGAACGTCGACCGGTCCGCCGGCGCCATGCTGTCGGGCGAAGTCGCCAAGCGCTATCGCCACAAGGGCCTGAAGGACGACACGATCACGGTGAAGCTGCGCGGCACGGCTGGCCAATCTTTTGGTGCGTTCCTGGCCCGCGGCATCACTTTCGAGCTGATCGGCGACGGCAACGACTATGTCGGCAAGGGGCTTTCGGGCGGCCGCATCGTCGTGCGCCCGCCGGAAAACTCGAAGATCGTCGCTGCCAAGTCGATCATCGTCGGCAATACTGTGCTTTACGGGGCGATCTCGGGCGAATGCTACTTCAACGGCGTTGCCGGTGAACGGTTTGCCGTGCGCAACTCCGGCGCCATCGCGGTGGTCGAGGGCGTGGGCGACCATGGCTGCGAATACATGACCGGCGGTGTTGTCGTGGTTCTCGGCGAGA
>Ga0307515_10011562_pt1 | contig 16739 bp, 13 predicted proteins | sample 17_EM_MG_FD_194513 | JGI IMG/M metagenome (GOLD analysis project Ga0307515, IMG submission 194513) | Populus trichocarpa ectomycorrhiza microbial communities from riparian zone in the Pacific Northwest, United States - 17_EM | ecosystem: Host-associated > Plants > Roots > Unclassified | place... | reverse complement strand
GGGCTTCCACGAAGCGGCGCTCGCTGCTTTTGGCGCGGCGCCGTACATCTTCCCGGAGAAGCGCATTCACCTGCAGTACACGACCACCAGCCCGAAGTTGCACAAGGTGCTTGGCGTCGAGACGCCGACGTTTGATTGAGCCCCCCAGTCGCTGCGCTCCTGCCCCCAAGGGGCGCCGCCTGGCGGCCCGGCACAGCCGGTTCCGCGGGCGTTGCTTGATGAGGCACTTCGCTTCGCTCGTGCCAACTGCGTCCACTTGCCTGCTCGGTACCGTTCGCGCTGAGATCGAAGCGCAGCGCATAGCAGTACCCAACTTCCCAATCCGAATCGGTTGATAATCCGCTCGCTGCGCACTGTGCGCAGCACTCGCTAGGGGTGTTGAACGCTCGTTCTGAAGGCAGAGCAGCGGTCGACTGAGAAAGTCCCTTTGAACCTGATTGAGGTAATCCTCGCGCAGGGAAGCATGCACAAAGCCCGGCCGTGTTCCACGGATCCGTGGCCCGTGTCGCCGACCTGCCATCGATCTATGGACATCACGATGGCAACCAATCGCTCGTTCCGCTTTTCGCCCTCCCCCATCTCCGCTGCGGCCTTGTTGCTCGCCACCGCCGCCCATGCGCAGACCACGACGCTTGCGCCTGTCACTGTCACGGGCAGGGCCGACCCCGCGGCTGGCGTTTCGGGCTGGGGCAATGTGCCCTTGTCGCAAACGCCGCTGCAGGCCACCGTCCTCACCGCTGAACAGCTGAGTGACCGCGGCGCATTGCGCTTGGCCGATATCGTGAAGATCGACCCGTCCGTCAGCGACGCCTACAACTCCGAGGGCTACTGGGACTTCCTCGCCGTCCGCGGCTTTGTGCTCGACAACCGCTTCAACTACCGGCGCGATGGCTTGCCCATCAATGCGGAGACGTCGATCCCGCTCGAGAACAAGGACCGCATCGAGATACTCAAGGGCACGAGTGGCATCCAGGCCGGCACCAGTTCGCCGGGCGGGCTGGTGAACCTCGTGGTCAAGCGCCCTACCGACGCGCCGCTGCGCAACGTGCAACTCGGCTGGCGCGAGCGCGGCTCGGTGCTGGGTGCCGTCGACATCAGCCAGCGATTTGGCGAGCAGCAGGTGTTCGGCGTGCGGGTGAATGCAGCCTATGAACACATCGACCCTCAGCTGCGCGATGCCAAGGGCGAACGCAACCTGATGTCGGTGGCAGGCGACTGGCGCATCAGCCCGAGCACGCTGCTCGAAGCCGAGTTCGAGACCAGCCATCGCTCGCAGCCCAGCCAGCCGGGCTTCAGCATGCTCGGCTCCACCGTGCCGGCGCCGGTCGATCCGCGCATCAACCTCAACAACCAGCCCTGGTCGCAGCCTGTGGTGATGGATGCGAACACCGCCTCAGTCCGCGCCACTCACAACATGGGCAGCTGGCGGCTCACCGCGCACGCCGCCACCCAGCGCTTGCGCACAGATGACCGCCTCGCCTTTCCTTACGGCTGCAGCGCCGAAGGCACCTACGACCGCTACTGCAGCGATGGCACGTATGACCTGTACGACTTCCGCAGCGAGGGCGAGCGACGGCGCACCGATGCGCTCGAGATTGCCGCGCGCGGCGAGACAGTGACCGGTTCCGTGCAGCACGGTTGGGCCATCGGTGCCCTGCGGAGCAAGGTGAAGAACCGCTTCGGGCCGCAGACCTTCGACTTTGCCGGCACGGGCAACGTGGAAGGCACGTTGTTCACGCCGCCCAAGAACACCGAGAACGCCACCAACACCAATCGCAACGAGGACTCCACAGAGTTGTTCGTCAACGACGCCGTCAAGCTGAACGAGAGCGTGACGGCCTGGCTCGGCCTGCGCCACACGCGCTTGCAACGCGATGCTGTTCAGACCGATGGCAACGAGGCCACCAGCTACAAGCAATCATTTTCTACACCCTCGCTGGCCGTCAGCTACAGCTTCGCTCCTGAACAGATGCTTTACGCGAGCTGGGGGCGAGGGGTCGAGAGCGATGTGGCCCCGAACCTGCCGGGCTACAGCAACCGCGGCCAGGCCTTGCCAGGTGGCAAGAGTCAACAAGTCGAGCTGGGTCTCAAAGTGGGCACAGCGAATGCAAATTGGGGCTTGGCCCTGTTCCAGATCGAGAGACCGGCTTGGTCTGACATCTGCAACAGCACGCAGGACAGCTGCACCCGCACTGGAGATGGCGATGCACGACACCGCGGGGCCGAAGCGAATGCAGCGTGGCGCGCTGGCGCCTGGTCGTTCCAAGGCGGCCTGCAAGCTCTGCAATCTCGCCGCCGCGACAGCGCCAAGCCTCAAATCAACGGCAAGCGCCCCACCAACGTCCCCGAGCACACCCTCAAGCTGCAGACCCGCTACCAGGTCGCCACCGTACCGGGCCTGAGCCTACAAGCAGATGCCCTGGCTGTCAGTGACCGCATGGTGCTCGAAGACAACAGCGCTCGCATCCCCGGCTATGCGCAGTTCGATCTGTCAACCCGCTACGAGCAAAAACTCGCGGGCAGCACACTGACCTGGCGCGCTGGCGTCGACAACCTTTTCGACCGCCGTGCATGGCGCGAATCGCCCTTCCAGTTCGGCCATGTGTACTTGTACCCACTGGCAGCACGCACCTTCCGACTTTCTGTGGAAGCGAGCCTTTAAGACGCCCAAAAACTCCCGCTATAATGCGAGGCTGTTCCTCGATAGCTCAGTCGGTAGAGCGCCGGACTGTTAATCCGTAGGTCCCTGGTTCGAGCCCAGGTCGAGGAGCCACCAATGACAAGCGTTAGCAGGTATTCATCTGCTAACGCTTTTTCATTTCCGCAGCGCGTTCCTGGATCGCCTGAGTTCTCGGACACAGGACCCTGCGGTGTCGCGCCACGCAGTGCGCGTAAGTTGCCTTTCGGTTCTTTCATCCGCGACTACAAACAACGGCGCCCCGCGAGCAACTCCTGCTAAGCAGAGATCAGCCCCGCACGGACGGAAGCACGCCGCGATCAGACACGCTTGCAAAGGCGCGCAGCCTCATGCGGCGCGAATGAGTACGGGCGCCCGCACGGCCCACTTAAGTGACTGAGGCGGATTGCATGGCGCACACGCGTCGCAAGTGCATCGGCGGTCGATCGCTCGCGCGCCGAATTCATTGACGGTGCCGCCTCGACCGCGACCAGCCTCAACAAGCGATCGCATATCCCGATGGCTCGTGGTTACACGAAGACACACACGCAACTTCAGTTGCCATAGATCATGTCGATGTTGAGTCAACCCCCTGTTCAAGGGGGGGCGATCACTTAAACCGTGAACTCCTGGGTATGGAGTGCAGCTAGAGAGTTGGCTAGAGAGTTGGCGAGGCGACAAAAAGAAGTACCAACCTTTTATCCGAAACGATACTCTTGGTAGAGTATCTCTACAGGGCAGGGATCAATGAAGAATATTAAAGTCGGTATAGTCGGGATGGGCCCGCGCGGCCTCACAGTTCTTGAACGAATCGTGGCAAACGAGCGCGTCAGGCAATCTGCCAATCTTGATATATATCTGTTCGATCCCAATCCCGCAGGTGTCGGATGCCACGACCCCGAACAGGAAGACTACCTGCTGGTGAATACTGTTGCCGGTCAAATCACCCAATTCTCCGATCAGTCCCTGCTGGGAGCAGGCCCCATACTGGAGGGCCCTTCGTTTCATGAATGGCTGGAGAACGCCAACTTCAGCAGGCGTGGCGAGCGCCAAGGTGAAAAGGCGATCGACCGCGACGGCTACTACTCGCGCGCATTGTTCGGACGCTACTTGCATTGGGTTTATCACTACCTGGTGGCCCTCGCCCCAGCCCACGTGCAGATTCGACTCGTTCGAGATTCTGTCCTGAGTGCAGAACGTGGTGCCAATGATTGCTGGGTGCTCGCCACCCAGAAGAGTCCATTCTGCGTCGACTATCTCTACCTGACTTCCGGGCATACCAAGCCTTCGTCGCAGAATTCCGCCCAGCGGCCTGCGGAGAAACCTGGCATGGAAACGATTACGGTCACCGATCCATACCCAGTCCGGCAGAAGCTGTCGTTCATCACGCCAGAGATGACGGTAGGTATTGAAGGTATGGGGCTCACGACCTTTGATATATTGGCCACCCTCACGGTTGGGCGCGGCGGGCGGTTTGTTGATCTGCCATCCGGGGCAAAGCAGTACATCGCCTCAGGACGCGAGCCGCGCATCGCTGCGTTTTCGCGCTCCGGCCTCCCCCTGACAGCGCGCGCGGCAAACCAGAAGGGTGTAAGCATCCAGTACCGGGCGAAGTTTCTGGTGGCCGAGAAGATTCGGGCACTCCGCGCAACTCGGAAGCTGGATTTTCAGTCCGACGTCTTTCCGTTGTTGCTGGCTGACATGCAGTTCGCCTACTACGAGGCCTACCTTCGCAATCGCCGTGATCCTGTTACAGCAATGCTTTTTTGCAACCAATTTTTGTGTGCAGACGTTGCTGAGCGAGAAGCGTTGGTCACGCAGTACATCCCCGCACAAGACCGCTTCTCCTGGGACAGCCTGATCGATCCAATCCCTCGGACCGCATTGGTGTCGGCTTTGGCCTTCCAGACGTGGATGACCGAGCACCTGCGCCAGGATCTGATCGAAGCGAAAAAGGGCAACGTTGACGGGCCGCTGAAAGCTGCTTGCGACGTCGTTCGAGATCTGCGTGACAACTTGCGCGCTGCGATCGATTTCGGAGGCCTCACCGAAGAATCCCACCGCTGGGTCCTCTCCGAATTCGCACCGATCATGAACCGCATCGCTGTTGGCCCACCGGCATCCCGAATTGCCGAGCTGCTTGCCCTCGTTGAGGCAGGTGTCCTCGACTTCGGCTTCGGCCCTGGCGCTACCTGCAAAGTGGCAGAGGCCGGCAAGAGGATGCGCATCGCGTCCTCGAAGTGGCCCGAGCGGGGGATTGAGGTTGACGTGTTGGTCCACGCAAGGATCTCGATGCACAGCCCAGCACAGGACGCTTCACCGTTGCTGTTAGGCCTGCTCGACGATGGCCACGTGCGCCTGTTTCACAACGGCGCCTTTCATCCCGGCGGGATCGAGGTCAACCGCAACTTCAACTGGGTCTCGGAAGACGGTTCTGCAGTCGAAAACGCTTGGGCGCTCGGCATCCCAACGGAAGGCGTCAAGTTCTACACCTTTGTGGTGCCGAGATCGGGGGTCAACTCGACGGCCCTTGTCGACGCTGGCCGCGCTGTCACCAAGATGCTGTCGATGATCGGCGGCCACGCCGTTGAGCCTACCGAAGTGCTCAGTGCGGATGTTCCAACCGCTGAATATGCTTCCGCCTTCGCATCGCTTTATGGCGCTTTATCGTAATCGTCTGGATGACTTGAATGTGCCCTTCGAAATGACGCGATGCTTCAAGGCGCGCTGAACCGCCTGAGCTTTGCCGGCCTCTCTGCAACCCTGGTCGGGAACGGCATCGGGCGCTTTGCCTTCATCGCGCTCATGCCTGCGTTGATCGACGCGGCCTGGTTCACGAAGGGTGAGGCGTCCCAGCTCAGCGTGGCCACATTGCTCGGCTACGTCGTCGGCGCGTGGCGTTCGGATTGGCTTGCGCATCGGTACTCGCCCACCACGCTCATTCGCTGGTGCATGCTGCTGATATCGATCAGCTTCTTTGCATCGGCCATCAGCGAGTGGCCAATTGCTTGGTACTACTTCTGGCGAGTTCTTGCTGGCGCCTGTGGTGCCGTGCTCATGGTTCTGCCAGCCCCCCTGGTCGTTCCGCAACATGACTCCGCCATCCGGGGGCGAGTCAGCGGCATCGTGTTCTCAGGGGTCGGGCTGGGCGCGATCGTGTCAGGCCTCTTGGTGCCAGCGTTGGTTGCCGGATTGGGCATCGCCGCCATTTATGGTGGCGAGACCCATCCGCTGGCCTTCAGCGGCGTGCAGGGGGCATGGTTGGGGCTGGGCACGGTGTGCCTGGTGCTCACCTTGGCCTCGTGGCGTCAGTGGTCGACACAACCTGCCTCAGCCGTCACCACCGAGCAGGCCACGCCGACTGCCGAACAAGTCGAGCAGGCTGACAGCGCAGTCAGCCGGACCGTATGGCTCATTCTTGTCGCTCACGGACTCAACGCCGTCGGCTACCTGGCGCACACGATGTTTTGGGTTGACTACTTGGTGCGCGAGATGGGAATGTCGCTCGCCAGCGGCGGCTTCTACTGGTCGGTGTTTGGCCTCGGGGCCGCTGTCGGTCCGCTTCTTACCGGCAAGCTGGCCGACGCCTACGGCACGCGACGTTGCTTGCTCATTGGCTTTGCGCTCAAGGCGCTTGCTGCGATGCTGCCTGTGTGGGCGAGCAACGCCCCTGCCCTCTTCGTCTCGTCCCTGTTGATGGGCATCTGCACACCTGGAGTTCTCGCGTTGGTCTCGGCCTACACGCTCGAGGTGGTGGGCCCGACCATGAACAGACAAGTCTGGGGCAAGGCGACCTTCAGCTTTTCACTTGCGCAGGGAGTGGGCGGCTTTCTCATGGCGAGTGCGGTTGTTTACCTCGACTCCTACCGTCCGTTGTTCATCGCTAGCGCGTTGGCGCTGCTCGGGTCCGTTGCCTGTATCGCCGCCATACGCAAGTCGCTTCCTCTGGCTTCCGCGATCAAAGTCGAAAGCAATGAAGCCCCGACAGGCGACACACTTGCATCCGAGACGTCAAGCGGACCCCTGTTGGAAAAATAGCATTGCTGCGCACTTATGCCCAAAAGCAAGCGGACGCTCAGTTCGGGCTCCTGACTCGCGGGCTAAACTGAGTCCGGAATCGCGCCATACCAATATTGGCAAGCGGTCGCAAGACCAAAAGGTCACAAACTTTGCAATGCAGGGACATTTGATGCTTAAGTTCACAGCGCGCGCACTGCTCTCCGCAGCACTCATCAACCTGTTTGCGGTTGGCGCCGCATCAGCACAGATCCGGATCGGTCAAACGACCGGCATCACGGGACCTGTTGCTGCAGCCGTCAAGGAAATCAACCAAGGCGCCACTCTGTACCTCGACTCCGTCAACTCCGATGGGGGCATAGCGGGCCAGCAGATCGAGCTGGTGACGCTCGACGATCAGAACCAGGCACCCATCACTGCGCAGAACGCCAAGAAGCTGATCGACGATCCCAAGGTGATGGCACTCTTCCTCAATCGGGGAACGCCTCACGCGCAGGCCATGCTCAAGTTGCTGGAGGAAGGTCGCATCGTCCTCTTGGCTCCATCAACCGGTGCCATGGCTTTGCACAAGCCAGTCAACCCCTGGGTGTTCAACGTCCGAGCGACCTATCAACGCGAAGCAGAACACGTCGTGCGCCATCTCGGCATGGGCGGGCTCGAGCGGGTGGGCATCTGTTACGTCGACGATTCCTTCGGCTTGGATGGGCTGCAGGGCGCGCTGAAACCGTACGTGGAGTCAGGTAGCAAGCCCGACGCTGCCGACCGAAAGACGCCAGCGCTCAGCGAGCCTATCGACAAGTTCAAGCCCGACTATTCGCAGTGCGTCGCCAAGACACTTGCGGCCAAGCCGCTGGGGCTTCTGCTCATCGGCACACCTGTCTCCGTCTCTGCGGGCGTGAAGGCATTGCGAGCTGCAGGTTCGCTTACGACAGTCGCCACGCTGTCGAACAACGCCGCCCAAGGTTTTATCGACGCGCTTGGCGAGAACAAGGCGGGTGTCATCGTCAGCCAAGTCTTTCCGGGTGAACGCCGGCTTGCCTCACCAATGATCGCTGAAGCCGCACGGCTGGCGAACGCCAAAGGCATCAAGCAGCTCACGCCGGCCATGATCGAAGGATTCGCTGCTTCCAAGGTTCTTGTCGCCGCCTTGAAGAGAGCGGCGAGCTCCAAAGAGGGGGTCACACGCCTTTCCATCAAGCGTGCCCTTGAATCCTTCAACCACCTCGATATCGGTGGTGGTCTTGGAGGCACGGAGTTGAGCTACAGCTCCTCTGACCACTCCGGCTTGGACTACGTCGACATTTCGATCATTTCAGCGGACGGCACATTCCGCCGTTAATGGTTCGAGTCACTGCGAGATGCACGCCTCGAGATCGAGGCTCACTGCTGACGTCCAGCGAAGCTTTTGATATCTGAGTCGAGCCGCAGGGTCTGCTGTTCCTGACCTGCGGTCGGCGTGCTGTGGCTCTGTGCGCTCGATCCGCGTACCACCGCGGTTGGCGCTTCGTCAGCTTTCGAAGCGCGGTGAGCAAGGCAAAGGCTGCGGTAACGCGTCTTCACGTCAACCAGCAGCCGCGACGACGAAGCTTCACAGCTCGTCGTCAAGCTCGTCAGGTCAGCCGAGGCGATGAAAGCATCGGCCTCGGCTTTGACTCAACCGACGAGTCGGCCGTAGCGGTCGATGGCGATCAGGTCGACGTACTGAGAACCTTGAGTCACGCCAGGCGTGAACTCCACGCGGTAGCCGCCGAGATCGGTGCGCAACGCGGCGAGTGATTCCTTCAAGCGGCTGCGGCTGACACGCTCGCCACCACCCACCTTGAGCGCGGCCCGTGCAGCTTCGACGGCGATGCGCCCGGCGATGTAGCCTTCCAGCGTGGTCATGCCGAGCTTCACGTCCGGCCCGAGGGCCGCGAGATCCTGGCGGCAACGGGACACGACGTTCGCGCTACCCGAGTTCGGGCGCGGCACCACCATGCTCATGATGCAGCTCTGCTTTCTGGTGGTGAGTGCATCCATCAAGTCCTGGCCTGCGTACGACGAGGCATAGAACAGGCCTGCGTAGTGCGCAGTAGACATCTCGTTGATGATCGTCGCCGTGGGCCCGGAGTTGACGGAGAACAGCACGCAGTCGAGCTTGGCATCGAGCAGTTTGGTGCTGACATCCGTGAACGACGTTGCGTTGCGGTCCACGGCGATCGTTTCCACCGGCACGATCGACAAGGCGCTCAACGCCTGCGACATGGCGGCGAGATTGGCTGGCGACGTGTCCCTCAGGTAGACGTAGCCGATACGGCGCATGCCGAAATCTTTGATGTAGTTCGCCATGCGCTTGTATTCGAGGTCGTATCCAGCGCGCACATGGAACGCTCCTCCCCCAGAGGCAGCATTGCGAATGCCCATGTTGCCGCTGGCCGTACCCAAGAGCGCCATCTGGTTGTTGTTCATCAGCGGTATGCACGCTTCGGCGGCGACACCATTGGTCAGTCCCACGATCGCCGACACGCCGCCTTCGACCAGCGTAGAGACGTTTTCGGAACAACGGCTCCTCACGCCTCCGTCATCCAGCGTTACCAGCTCGAAGCGTGGACCGCCCGTGCTTGCACTGGCCGCAGACGCGGCAGTAAAGGCAGCCATGATGCCGTCGCGAATGTCTCGCCCGTAGTTTGCTTGGGCGCCCGTGAGCGCAGCCGACTGGCCAAACTTGATCACGTTGCCCGGTGAGGTCGCCCTGCTGGGAAAGCTGCTCATCATGTTGGCGGCAAGTGCCGCGGGGCCGCTGAGTACAAGGTGTCTGCGCTTCATGTGATTGCTCCTGCTGACGGGGGTGGTCTATCTTCGGCCGTTGCAGCCGGTAGCTTGATGCTTTGCTACGAATTGATACTTCGCTGCACACTGGTTGCAACCATGAGGTCGGCGTTCAACGCGCACTCTCTTCAATCGTTTGGAGCAAGCGCGACTTTGTGCGCCTTCGCGTAGCTTCTCAGCGGTTTGTGAATTGACGCAGTTTGGCAACTGCGAACACACTTTCGCCACTTCGCTCAATCTCAAAACAAGCACGCCATGAAGACCCCTCTCAGCACCGTCGCCAGGTTGCTTGCCGTGTGCTGCATGGGCCTGGCCACTGTCGGCGCACAAGCCTTCGAGCTGCGCGGCTTTCGTGGCGTGTCCTGGGGCGAAGGCGCCGAGGCGCTGGGCGCCGCGACGGTGGTTCAGACCGTGGGTGACGCAACCTGCTACCTGCGCGAGCGGGAGAACATGCTGTTTGGCGACATCGCATTGAATGCCGTTCGCTATTGCTTTCATCAAGACCGGTTGTTCGTGGTGACGCTTGATGCACCGGTCCCACCGAAGACGTTCATCGCCGACTTCGCGCGTTCCTATGGCGCTCCGAATGCTCGTCGAGGCCAATCGGCTTCGTGGGGCACCAAGGCGTCAGGCACACGTGCCGATCTGGCTGCAAGCGGTGACGAGACGACCCGACTCACCATCTACTCCAGCAGGATAGAGCCGGGTCTGGCGCAGCGCATCCACAAGCTCAGCCCTCCACAGATGCCCAGCAACGTGAGTGTGGGCGGCGCCCACTGAGCGAGCGGCATCCATGAGGCGCGGCGTAGGTTCGTGGCGAACCAAAGCGGCTGTCCGACCCGGTCAGCGCATCGGTTTGACGAGGAACCCTGCATCGCCTAAGTTGAGGTGATGAATGCCACCTCTACCTTGTTGCCTCACTCCATAACTGGCCGATTTCTGGTGTCGCTGTCGCTGATATGCGCCGCATCGTCGGCGCTGAGTGCGCCGGCTTATCACCTCGACATCCTGTTTGGGACGGGGGAACGTTTCGGCAGCGGAAACGACATCAACAACGCTGGCCAGGTCGTCGGCACGACGGGCAACACGCACGACCCCTTGGCCATCATCTGGAACAACAAGTCGCCCACTCCGCTTTACTCAAGTTTGTGCTGTACCTACACAGAAACATGGGCTCATGCAGTGAACAGCTTCGGCCAGGTCGCTGGTGAAGACACTTACCAAGCTGCAGTTTGGACGAGTCAAACGGCGATCATGTTGCCGTCGGCGGGCAGTACCCAATCCACGGCCCTCGGCATCAACGATGCTGGACAGGTCGTGGGCTTTACCGGCAATTTCGACAGCACGGGACGGGCAACGCTCTGGCAAAACGGCTCGGCCATCGACCTGGGAACGTTGGGAGGTTCGTACAGCGCGGCCTATGACATCAACGGCAGCGGGTGGGTGGTCGGAGCCAGCCAGTTGGCGGGAAGTGATTCGTTCAGGGCGTCCCTGTGGCGCGACGGCACGGTCACCGCCCTCGCCTCGCCATCGGGCGAGAGCAGCTACGCGTACGGCATCAACGAATCGGGACAGATCGCGGGCCAGGCGGGTTCTCGTGCTGCGGTGTGGACGGCCGGCGCCTTGTCACTCATCGGTGCACCGGGGAGCGCGGCCAGCGACATCAACAACGTGGGCCAGGTGGTCGGCACTTTCACTGACCCGGAGTCCGAGTCGGCGAACAGTCGAGCCACCTTGTGGTCCAACGGCACGGCCATCGACCTCAACAGCTTCCTCAGTCAAGCCGATCTGGCAACCGGTTGGTCACTCCAGAGCGCCAACGCCATCAACGACCATGGCTGGATCACCGGCTCGGCCTACAACGAGTCCCTCGGCACGCGGTACGCCTACCTGCTTTCGGTGGTGCCGGCCGTGCCAGAGGCCCGGAGCCTTTTGCTGATGCTGGCCGGATTGGGCGTGGTCGGATGGGCGTCGAAGCGAACTCGCGGCAGTCGCCACGATTCCATGGCGGCCGCTTGAAAGATTCCGCCGCCGGATAGAAGCGAGGCCAGCGTCCGCGCGCTGGTTGCTGGCGCAGCTTGTTCACGGCCCGGCCCGTTTCCGATTCGATCAGCCAATAAAACATGCGCCTGCTTCGCAAGTGATGTATGATAAGCATCATGCGAAACGCAAAAACCAATACCAGAGCAGCAGCCAAAGAAGCCTCACACGAGCGAATCGTGTCCGTGGCAGCGCGGGCGATCCGCCGCAGCGGCTACGACGGTACAGGAGTGGCCGACATCATGAAAGAGGCCGGCCTGACCCATGGCGCCTTTTACGCCCACTTCGAATCGCGCGAGGCCATGCTGGCCGAGGCGGCGAGTCGCGCATGTGCTGAATCTGCGGCTGCAGCAGCGCAGCTCGTCGCCACAGTGCCTCCCGAGCAGGCTCTGAAGTCGATGCTTCACAGCTACCTATCGCCGGAGCACGTGAAGCAGGTGGAGATGGGGTGCCCCTTGGCCGCCCTCGCCTCCGAGACGCCGCGCCAAACACCCGAAGTACGCCGTGCGACCACGCGGCACATCAAGGAAACGATCGATCTTTTCGCCCGCCAGTCGCCGGACTGGGGGCAGCCCGGCGCCCACGAACGAGCGCTCGTGACCGTCGCCACCATGGTGGGCACCCTGCTGTTGGCTCGCGCGGTCGACGAGCCCGCGCTGTCGAAGAGCCTGTGCGAGGCCGCGCTGAAGCACCTGGCCCCGGCCTGAATCCACCGACAAGCCCCATCACCAAGCCTGCCTATTTTTTTGCCTATACATATGACAGTCATCATGCGGAATGAACGCAACCTGTCGATGCTGGGCCGTTCGCAACCCTGGGCAGACCAGGAACAAGGAAAAACCATGAAAGCTTTTGTTCTCGAGGGATATGGCAAGAAGCGCGCATTGCGTTTGGCAGACATGCCGACGCCTGAGCTGCGCGACGACGAGGTGCTGGTGAAGGTCCATGCCGCTGGGGTGAACTTGCTGGACGCCAAGATTCGGAACGGAGAGTTCAAGCTCCTCCTGCCCTATCGCATGCCCCTCATCCTGGGCCACGACGTGGCGGGGGTGATCGTCAAGGTGGGCCCGCGCGTGCGGCAGTTCAAGCTGGGCGATGAGGTCTATGCGCGGCCGGATGATTTCCGCATCGGTACCTTCGCCGAGTTCGTCCCCGTCAAGGAAGCTTCTCTGGCGCTCAAGCCCAAGGGCCTCTCGATGGAAGAAGCCGCCTCCATTCCCCTGGTGGCTTTGACGGCCTGGCAGGCGCTGGTCGAGAAGGCCAATCTGAAGAAGGGCCAGAAGGTTTTCATTCAGGCTGGCTCCGGCGGTGTGGGCACGTTTGCCATCCAGTTGGCCAAGCACCTTGGTGCGACCGTCGCCACGACGACAAGCAGCGCCAATGTGGCACTGGTGAAGAGCCTGGGCGCAGACGTCGTCATCGACTACAAGACGCAGGACTTCGAAGACGTCTTGCACGACTACGACGTGGTCCTCAACAGCCAGGACGGCAAGACGCTCGAGAAGTCGCTCCGCGTGCTCAAGGCCGGCGGCAAGCTCATCTCCATCTCCGGCCCGCCCGATCCTGAATTCGGCAACGAGATCAAGGCACCCGCCTTCGTGAAGCTGGTCATGCGCCTGCTGAGCTCAGGCGTCAGGCGCAGAGCGAAGAGCCGTGGCGTGAGCTTCTCGTTCCTCTTCATGAAGGCGAACGGCAGCCAGCTGCGCGAGATCACCCGTCTCTTCGAGGCCGGCGTCATCCGCCCGGTGATGGACCGTGTCTTCCCGTTCGAATCGACCAACGACGCGCTGGCCTATGTCGAAGCAGGCCGCGCCAAGGGCAAGGTCGTCATCAAGGTCAAGTGAGCTCGTTCATTTCGGCGCTGCCGCAAGCCCTCGAAGCCCGCAGCTGATTCTGTTCATCCCTCTTTGGAGATCACCATGAAAATTGAAAATTCGGTTGCCCTCGTCACGGGCGCCAACCGCGGCATCGGCCTGGCATTCGCTCGTGAGCTGCTCGCACGAGGTGCCCGCAAGGTCTACGTCGGCGCCCGCGATCCGGCGACCATCACCCAAGCAGGCGTTCAGGCTTTGCGGCTCGACGTCACCAAGCCAGAAGACGTCGCCGCCGCTGCGGCACTGGCATCGGACGTGACGCTGGTGATCAACAACGCCGGCATTGCACAGCCCGGTGGCTTTCTCGCAGCCGACAGCGAAGAGGTCTCCAGGCGCATCTTCGAGACCAACTTCTTCGCCGTGCTGCGCGTGAGCAAGGCCTTCGCACCGGTTCTCAAAGCCAACGGCGGTGGCGCTTTGCTCAACGTGCTGTCGGTGGCTTCGTGGGTGAACGGCGGCGAGTTGGCGGCCTATTCGGCAAGCAAGTCCGCAGCCTGGTCGCTCACCAACGCGCTGCGCAGCGAGCTCGCGGCCCAGAAGACCCAGGTCTTGGGGTTGCACATGGGCTATGTCGATACCGACCTGACGCGTGGCTTCGACGTCCAGAAGTCCAGCCCCGAGGACATCGTCGGACGCGCACTCGACGGACTGGAATCGGGCCTCGACGAGGTGCTCGCCGACGAGCTCACCCGGCAGGTCAAGAGCGGGATGACCGCAACGCGGCCGAGCTACCTGCCTCAATCGGCCTGATCGGCTCAACATCAGTCCCCGGAGATTCATGCAATGCATCACTCACTGAAAGCAGGCGTCCTGGCCTTCGCCCTGGCTGCACCGTTCATCTCACTGGCGGCAGGCGCCGGCGATGCATCGCCCAAGCTCAACCCACCGTCGATGGAGCAAGCCGCGAAGACCACCTGGACAAGCGTTCCAACGAAGTCCCTCTCCGCAGGCGGAGTCAACTTCGCTTATCGCGAGCTGGGCCAGCGAAACGGCGGGACACCCATCGTGTTTCTCGGCCACCTGGCCGCCGTGCTGGACAACTGGGACCCTCGCGTCGTCGACGGCATTGCGGCCAAGCACCACGTGATCGTGTTCGACAACCGTGGCATCGGCGCGTCCACCGGTTCGCCGGCAAATTCGATGGAGCAAATGGCAGACGACGCCATCGCCTTCATCAAAGGGATGGGCTTCAAACAGGTTGACCTCTTCGGCTTCTCGATGGGCGGAATGATTTCCCAGGAGATCGTTCTGAAGGAGCCGCAGCTCGTGCGCAAGATGATCCTCGCGGGCACCGGCCCTGCCGGCGGCGACGGCATCAGCACGGTGGCCGGCGTCGCGAACTACGACCTCATTCGTGCCTCACTCACCGGCCAAGACCCGAAGCAGTTTCTGTTCTTCACACGTACGCCCAACGGCATCGAGGCCGGCAAGGCGTACTTGAAGCGATTGGCGGAACGCTCGGCGAACCGCGACAAGGACATCAGCGTGAGCGCGTACGTTGCGCAGTTGCAAGCCCTGAGCGCATGGGGCCAGAAACGGCCGGCTGATCTTTCAGTGATCAAGCAGCCCGTGTTCGTCGCCAACGGTGACGATGACCGGATGGTCCCGACGAAGAACTCATACGACCTGGCGCGGCGTCTCCCCAACAGCACGCTCACCATCTACCCCGATGCCGGCCACGGTGGCGTGTTCCAGTTCCACGCCGACTTCGTGCCCCAAGCCCTCGACTTCCTCGCTCGCTAGGCCTGATGCAAGAAGACCAGATCATGACCCATACGCACCTCACCGCTCCCACCCGCTTCGTGGAAGTCGATGGCGACAGCTTCGCCTATCGCCGCTGGGGCAACAGCACGGCTGACCAGCCGCCGTTGTTCTTCATCCAGCACTTCCGTGGCGGCATGGATCACTGGGACCCGCTGATGACGGACGGCCTGGCCGCAGGCCGCGAAGTCATTCTCTACAACGGGCGCGGCATTGCATCGTCATCGGGCAAGCCACGCGCGCGGATCGAACTGTGGGCCGACGACGCGGCGGCGGTGATTCGCGCACTGGGGCTGGAGAAGGTCGACGTGCTCGGCTTCTCGATCGGCGGCTTTGTGGCCCTGGACCTGACCTGGCGCCATCCTGACCTCGTGCGCAAGCTCATGCTTCTGGGCACCGGGCCGCGTGGCGGAAATTCCGACTCCGATCCCGGTGTGCTGGAGCGGGCACCGCGCCCTGTCCCGGTCCTGGACGACTTCCTGTTCCTGTTCTTCGGCCGCTCGGAGGCCGCGCAACAAGCGGGCCGAGATTTCTGGGACCGCCGTCATCAGCGCGTGGATCAAGACCCGCCGAGTTCACCAGCGGTGATCCAGGCTCAGATCGAGGCTCACATGCACTATCTGCCGAAGCTCGATCCCAAGGACCCGTTTGCTTACCTGCGAGGGATCGAGCAACCGACGTTCGTTTTGAATGGCGTCAATGACGTGATGATCTCCACCATCAACTCGTGGTACATGGGCCAGAACATCCCGAACGCGCAGCTCTTCATCTACCCGGATGCAGGCCACGCGGCTCAGTTCCAGTTCCCCGAGCGCTTCTTGAAGCATGCCGTCCAGTTCCTCGCCGAGTGAGTCTCGCGACGTATGGAATTTTCTGAACACTCATTGAGCGCATAGAAGGAACGACGATGCTGAAGTTCAAACTCTTGCTCTGGGCCTTGACGAAGCTGTTGCAGCGGGCCATCAACAACAACCCTGCATGTGCCGCGTATGTAAAAGGTAAGGAACTTGTCTTCCAGATCCAGACCCGTGGCGGAATCGGTCGTCATTTCACCATCAAGAACGGCAAGATCAAGTCCGCCGGCGGGCTCACTCAGTCGCCCCAGTTCACCATGACCTTCAGAGACGCCGTCGGGGGGTTTGCAACCCTTTCCGCCAAGGATGGCAAGGAAGCGTTCATGGGTGCGTTGCACGACCAAGACCTCGTCATCAAGGGCGACTTCGTCGAAGTGATGTGGTTCCAAGGTCTGACCGACTACCTGCAGCCCAGCAAGAAGCGCGGGCACTAGCCGACTTCACCAAGCGAGCCTGCGCGAAAGGCCCGTCGCCTTCGCTACAGACGAAACACACAAGCCGCCCCGACGAAATCAAAGCAATACTCGCCGTGGCCACACTGGATGAATGAAACCAAGCACCTCATCCATTTCGACGTCTCGACTCAAGGTACTTCGCCTGGCTTCGCCCCCTTGTTGGATCGCCGTGGGCTTTGCCGTTGGATGCTTTGCGGCGCCAGTCTTCTCGTGGCAAACGATCAGCCCATCAGCGACAGCCGCCTTGAAGGCA
>Ga0307515_10011561_pt1 | contig 16741 bp, 3 predicted proteins | sample 17_EM_MG_FD_194513 | JGI IMG/M metagenome (GOLD analysis project Ga0307515, IMG submission 194513) | Populus trichocarpa ectomycorrhiza microbial communities from riparian zone in the Pacific Northwest, United States - 17_EM | ecosystem: Host-associated > Plants > Roots > Unclassified | place... | reverse complement strand
TGTTTGGGATTATAGATGGGATGTATCGTGTGACAAGAGAAAGAATTTTTTTGTGGAGGTCGTCAGGGTTAGGTAAAGATCGTTAGTGTGATTTATCGGTGTGTGATTCGTATCTTGCTTGGCGTCTATGGCTTGGTGGAATTACTCACGTACCCTTTAAGAAAACCTTTTTTTATATATATTTAAAAAGCCCCATGGTTTAAGAATATGATTATAGTTTTGAAATCTCTGAATTTATTTTCTAAAGTATTTTTAATTTAAAAATATATTAAAAAATTATTTTTAATATTAATATATCAAAATAATTTAAAAACATAAAAAAAATTATTTAAACTAAAATTAAATTAATTTTTAAAAAAAATACAGTTGGAAGACAGTATCAAACATCACCTAAATATTATTTCAAATTAAACTAAAAGTTTTGGTTTTTCAAATTATCTAAATAATTTTTTATTGTTTTTCTAGTTTTATTAATTGTCCAAAACCTACATAGTTATATCATTAATATTTGATAGGTATATATTTTATATTTAGTGAAACAATCTAATCATTTCAACACGACATTCAAATTTTAAAAAATATCAAAACTACTCTCAAACCATAAATTAGATCGGATTTAGTCACTTAACCAATTAAAAAAGAAAATCCCAAAACACTCTAGCTACAACATCCTAAAATATTAAGGTAGTGTTTGGCATTATAGTAGTAATTACTTTTCAAAGTATTTTTTACTTGGAAATACATTAAAATAAATTTTTAATTTTTTAAAATTTATTTTTAACACTAGCATATAAAAATGATCTAAAAATACCCAAAAAAATCAATTTGGAGCAAAATAAAATTCAATTTTTTTGAAAAGCATTGTTAGATCGTGAAAATAAACAAAGCCTAAACCTTTGTGTATGTACTGATTAAGTTAAATTAGAAAAACAAATACTTATCTATATTTTTTGTGACCCCTTTCTATTTTGCAAAATTTTGAAATTAATGAAAAAAAATATAATTGATGCATATTCATTTATGTTACATTATATATTATTTTAAACCACCTTAAAACTCTTATTTATATTTGGTAATGATATAATATTGAAATTTCATATCCTTTCATTACAATATTAAATAAAAAATGTCTTTTAATCATATTTTTTAAAGTTAATTATACTTATAAATCATACCATTTTATATTATCCTAGAACTAAAGACTTCAGTCCATCACCTACCAGGATACATGTTAGATCCTAGAACTAAAAACTTGAAAAGCAAATAGTATTCGATTTACCTATAAAGATTCATTTTTCTAGTGACTCCATGCTAACCTATCTTCTAGAAATCTTGTTCTTAAATGAATTGAAAGAATTTAGTCAATGTTGTTTTATATAAAAATTCATTGAATAGTTTTTGTGAGCCAACAACCTCTCATAATCAATAAGATCACCTACATACATTTGAAGAATTCGCACAAGTTTAGGAGTTATAGCCTTAAAGTTGGGGTTATCGACTAAACAATTATTATATAATAAGTTAAACTTAAGCCGTATTTGCAATGATTAACGTGCATTCCTTGTTTAACATCACCAAACTCATTAGTATACTCCTCTAAGTATAGTTTGGTCTAGGACCCAAAATTGCTTACGAGAATTATTTATTGAATAATACATGGCTTGAAGCATTTTACATAGAAAAGATTCATATCTTGTGAGTAACAACCAACCTTGTTTGGCAAAAAGGGCTAGGTTAAAGTGAGGTATACTCTGAAAGCCTAAACCTCCATCTTTCTAAGTCATGCACACTTGATCCTAAGCTAATTAAAGAATTCCACGACACTCATTAGAATTAGTCTGTTAGAATTTCCTTGTTAATGTGTCAATTTAAAAAAAAAAAAGCAATGAAAAAAGAAAAAAACTCAGTGTGTATATTGGTATTAACTATACCATTTATTTGATAAGAACTTCCTTCCGTATCTTAGAAAGATGTTTCTCATTCTTACCACTTAGCTCCTTGCTAATCCTATCTCAAATAAAGGTGAAACTAACTTTCTTTTATCGACCAACCATGGGTGAAAGACATATTTGGTTTTCTGAAATATGTACCAGCAACAAAAATAGTAAATTGGTTTTTTAAAAAATTAGTGGTCCCAAGATCCCATCAGATAAATTTAAAGTTATTTAAGGTTTATATAAAGATTACTTAAAGATCAAATGTTCTTTCAGCTTTGAATAATTGCTTCAAGGATTGGTTGTCATAAACTACAAGTCGTCCAAATATTTTTCTTCTAACGGTAATCCACATGAACCATCAATGAGAAATCTCATAAATTCTTTTATGAGAGAGGGATTGATATGCCTTTAAGTACTAGCTCTTTTCTTTTGTGTTTTCCAGGTGTTCTGTGTACTGTTGTATTGTTCTATATACATAAAATAAGATACATAACATTCTATTTATAGAGAAACCTGAAAATTATATAAATGGCTAAAAATCAATTTGTCACCTAAATAATTTAATATATATCATTTCAGGATAATTTTAGAAAATTATTCAATTAAGTACCAAATTGATTTTTCTAAGTCTAGAATTTTAGTTCCTTGTATAAATTATAATTTAGTCCTTAATTTCTAAAACTTATTTACAATCAAGTCACACTTGATTAATCATCTCAGTTTAATTTATGATCACTGGTTCTTATGTGTGTGCCCATTAGGTTCCCTAATAAATTGACCCAAACATAAATTACAATCCTAAATGAAATAAGATTAAATAAATTAAACAAATTAATTTATTATCAATTTAACAATTGATTGATTTATATTTGAAGATCAAGTATAAATAAGTGATTTGACTTAACCTTTCAGTGACTAGTTTCTCATTGTAATTATTATCCCTTCATCAATAATATTTTAATTTTAAATATTATAGCATTAAGTGTGTTTACTATGTCAAATTATGTTTGTTCTCAACACCATAGACATTAATTATTTGAATAAGATTTCAAACTCTTTTCAAATCTCATTCAATCTTGATCAAGGATTTATAATTAATACTATTTGAGAATAGATGAAACATTTTCTCTAATTCACATAGAGTGATGAATATTATCTTAATTACTCAAATACCTTCATATAGTTCATATTATACTCAACATCTGCTTGTTTTTTTTACCCTTGATTAGGACAATATATAGTAGGATCAAAGCATAACATTCCCTGTATAAAATAACTTAATGATTTCAAGTCTAATGCTCACTTAAACAACCATCACGTGACCCTTCTCATAGACACAAATGATCTTTTCACTTGCACTAAAGTCAATCACTCATGTATCAAAAATCATATCGCTCTGCTAGACAATAATGTTTTTACTAGGATAGCGGTTTGGTAAAAGGATCTACAAGATTCTCTCTGGTTAGTACTGCTCTATCTTTACATCTTTTTTTTTCTTATGATTATCTAATTAAATGGAATTGTCTAAGCATATTTTTGGATCATTTATGAGACCTTGTTTCCTTTGTTTGTGCAATGACTCCATTATTATCATAGTATTTGGCTACTAAATCAACAATGCTAGGAACCACACCTAGTTCAATGATGAATTTCTTGATCCAAATAACCTCTTTTATCCCCTCAAACACAAATGTATTACTTATCTTTAGTTATAGAGTCTACTTTGATCTCTTATTTAAAACTTTTCTAACTCATAATATCATTATTTAGAGTAAAATATAACAAAAATGAATTTTTTATTTTATTTTCATTATTTGACTGAAAACTAGTATCCAAGTAACCATGAACTACTAATTCATCACCTTCATATACTAAAAAACATTCTTAATTCTTTTTAAATACTTAAAAATATTTTTAATTATCTTTTAGTGACTCTCACCTAGATTAGATTTGTATCTACTCATTATGCTCAAAACATAAGATGCATATGGTCTTGTACATAACATTACCAAAGTATATGAAATCATTTTCATTATCTCCCTCTCAATTTGTGTTTTAAGGCACATATCTTTGGAGAGATGTATCCTATATGAAATAGGTAAGTATCCTCTTTTAAATTCTTTCGTGCTAAACCATTTTAGTATATTGTTTATGCATATGTATTAGGACAATCCAAGCAACCTTTTTTTATCTATCTCTATAGATTTTTATTCTTGGTATATATGTTACTTCTCTCATATCTTTCATTGAGAAATTATTGGATAACAAAATACTTACTAACTAGAGTAAAGAAATATCATTTTCTATTAATGATATGTTGTCTACATATAATATTAGAAAAATGACTTCAATCATACTAAAATTTTTATAAACACAAGGTTCATCCATGTTTTTTATAAAATCAAACTATTTGATCATCTCATCAAAATGGATATTCTAATTTCTTGAAGCTTGTTTAATTCTATAAATGGATTTTTGTAGCTTGCATAATTTATTGGAGAATTTCTTAAATTCAAAACTTTAAGGTTGTGTTACATACACATCTTCTTAAAGATTCATATTTAGGAATACAATTTTAATATCCATTTGTCAAATCTCATAATCATGGTATACAACTATAGCAAGCAAAATCCTTATGGATTTTAATATAGTTACTAGCAAAAAAATTTCATCAAAGTCAACCTATTTGTCTTTGTCTGTAACCTTTAACAACTAGTCTAGCTTTCTATATTTGTAAATTGCTATCCATGTCAGTCTTTCTCTTAAAGATCACTTACATCAAATAGATTTTATCTTTCAGGTAGATCAATTAAGATCCATACCTGGTTAGTGTACATGAAATTCATTTTAGATTTCGTGGCCTCAAACCATTTCTTAGAATCAACATTGAATATCATGTAATTATTAGGATTATCAAGTATAAGCAACTTATCATTTTCAACTTTCATGAGAAATCCATATCTCATTGGTGCATGACATATCCTACTAGATCTACAAAGTTTTTATGTTTCTTGAGCCTTAGGCTAAATATCTAATGTTATTGCTCAAAGCTCAGATTTTATTTGGATTTTAGTTTATGGTTTTTGAACATCTTCAAGTTTTATTTTCCTCTCATTACTCATTTCAAGAACAAATTCTTTCTCTAAAAATATAGCATGTTTTGAGACACATTTTTACTCAACAAGATGATAGAAATAATACCTAATAGTTTTTTTTAATATCCATAAACTTACATTTATTCGATTTAGCTCCTGACTTTTTAGATACAACACGCTTCACATAAACATTACATCTTAAATATTTAAGTATGATAAAATTGGTCTCTTACAATTCTATATCTCATGTAGAGTCTTATCTATAAATTTTGATGGAGCCCTTTTTAAAAGATAAGTAAGAGTTTGTAGGGCATAGCCCTAGAAAAAAGATGAAAGGTCTGTATAGCTCATCATAGACCGTACCATATCAAAGGGTGCAATTTCTCCTTTTAGAAACTCTTAAATTATGGTGTTACAGGAGGTGTACATTATGAGATAATCTCATTCTATTTTAGATAATTGATTAGTACTTAAAAGTACATTTTTATCAAGGTTTTATATCATCATTTTGCACTTGAAGTATCAAAAAGTTCTTAACTAGAGCATGTTTTATAATAACATGTCCAATAATATAAGATACCTTTAATTTATGGTAAATGTTCATCTTAAATGCGGGCCTATCACATAAATCAAAGGATTGATTGATGAGTTCAACTATTGAAAATGAGAAGACAAAGAGAGGGTTAAGCTTAGAAAAGAGATGTTGGTTCAGTCCAAACTGGAACACTGTTCAATCATTGGGTCATATCTGAAGTTGTAAATCTTAGATTTTAATTTGGTTTATATGGCTAGAAATCTAAGACAAAGGCCTAAAACATTCATGGGAGTCCAAGACTCAATTCTTTTGTCTGGAAGTCCAAATCTTAGCAACAACGGAGAAGTTGGAATCTGTCTTGCAGCTCAGACACTATTTAGTATTCAACCCATATCTCGAGTTCTAGAAGTCCAAATGCACTGATTCTTTTTTTTTTTGTTGGAAAGCTGAGACAATTTCCTATAACTTTCATGAGGATAATCTGTTCAAATTTTGACGTTAGCAATGACGTTTTGTTCAGACAAGAAGATAATAATTGTCACCAAGTCAAGATGTGGTCACCCACTCAATAATTAGTCATCAAATCAATAGTTTCAAATTTTGGCTTATAAAAGGAGGCATTTGCCATGCATTTAGGCATCTTGGTTTTCAGATCAAGATCATGTTCTTGCTCTCTCTTTATATTTTTGTAATGCTTAAGTTTTGTTTATATTAATCTCTTGTTTATGCTTTTAATTTCCTTTCCTTTACTTAGTTAACTTATATCTTGTTTATTTATGTTTCTCTCTTTCATTATGTTTAGCTAAGTTTATTATGTCAAAGTGAAAAGGTTACACTAATGGTGTAAGAATAAGTATAGTACAAACTTAACATGAACTTTAATGTTTGATACTAACATGTTTTGTATTTGTTCTCTTGTTCACTTTTAATACTTTGCTTGTTAAATGGTTAATCTAGATTTATATTGTATAACCCTTGGTACAACAAATACTTGGCATTTTCATAGCCCAACCATATGGTATAACCGAAGGAACTTGATTTGTTGTTAACATAAGTTATAATCATGAATACCTGACAACATTTACAAGTATTAGCATTATTCGAATAAGATAACTAATGTAATCATGTTAACAATTTATAATCCAATTGAAACCTCCTTTGTGTGTGGTTTTCAGTTGAGTAATAAAAAGAGTTTATACTATACTTGTTTGAAATACCATTAATGGATCCACTAACCTTGACAATTATTTTATATTTGTTTAAATCCTTACATCAATATCACATCTCAAAGCTCTCTTCAATTCCTTTTCAGTTATTATCTATTTCTTTATTTGTAGTTTATACAGTTAACCTCCATGTGGTTCGACCCCGGTCTTGCCGGGTTATTTATTACTTCGACACTCCTACACTTGGGAGAAGACATTAACTCTTTGGTTGTGTCAATAATCTTGAAAATCCTTGTTGAAATATTCACCACCTCGATTCGATCAAAGTATATTAATACTCTTTCTAATTTGTTTTTCAACTTCAGTTTTGAATTTTTTGAACCTTTCAAAATAATTTAGACTTTCATTAAATACACATAACCATATCTAATATGGTCATCAATGATTAAACATGTTTATCTATCTATGGCATAAATTGTTATTGGTCAACATATATATGCATGTATTAGACTTAATGTAAACCTTTTTTTTTATAAATATAGGACTGAAGGTAATGAGACCTCGATGAGTAATGGAAACTCGGGATGAAGCAAAATTAATAAGTGGTAGAAATAATAATAAATATGACATGTAAGGAGATGATGATCTCTTTAAATAAATATAAAGGCATTGTTAAAGTTAAAATGAGGGCTATGAATTTCATATTAAAATTCATAACATTTGCACACCTAGTAATGGGTTTCTATGGATAAAAGAATTAAAAAAAAAATAAACTGGTAACATTACCGTGAAATAGTAATAAGTTTGTAAATAAAATAAATCATAAAAAACAAAATAAATATATTTTGGAATGATAAAATGGTCCCAAGGACTTTGTGAAATAATTGATATAATGTAAGTAAGGATTGAATAAGAAAATTTGGATTTTGACGTAAAAATCACCTACTAACTAGTTTTACGCTATCGTGCATAACTTTTAATTAGACTATTAAATTGGGCTGAAATTTTACAAGGGATATTTTCACATACTATTATACCTTGATTTAAAATATCAAGTCAATTGGAGTTCAGGAAAGACTTGCGATTTAAGCATAAAACTAGGTAGTCTACGTGAAAAATACAAACAGGCATAAATGAGTGGCAGACTTGTAAATAAATTGAATAGTGACTCTCCCTTCCTCATTAAAAATCCGACTAGCCATGGTAAAAAGAGAAAAGAAAGAAAGAAAGAAAGAGTTTGAGAGGGTGAAAATCTTAGAGAGAATTTATGAAATTAAAGGGTTTTAGGTGATTTAAAACACAAAAATCTTAAAAGGAACAAAGAAATTTCAAAAAAAAGTGAAAGATTAAAGAGTTAGAATAGAAAACATAGAGACAGAGAAAGCTTGAAATCAAAAGAGAGAAAGAAGAAAGGGAGGAAATGGCTAGATAAATTCACTTAATCTTGTCATGGAAACCATGGGTAAGTGATTCTTATGCTTGATTTTTCTTGTTTTGACATGTAGTTTAAAGAACTAAAAGGTTAGTGTGTTGAGCTAGGGTTTATAAAGTTAAAATATGGATGTTTTGTTGGTTTAAATGTGATAATTAATTATGAATGATGTTATTAATGCTTGAAAATGTGCTATAAACCAAAGAGATTTCATGAGGATTAAAGACCATGATTATGCTAAAACTCTTAGTAAAGGAAATGAAGAAATTTCTTGTTATGGTTAATAAAAATTATGTTTAAATCATATTATATGGTCATGTATAATGTTATTAATGTATGGAAACAAGAAGGGAAAAGAAAAGAATCTAAGAAGCTATAATCTTAGACCTGGTCGAAACTTAGTAGTATAAGAGGAGGAAAGTTAATTTGAAATTCTTGATTTAAACAACTTTGGAATAGAAACATGAATGCTATAAAGATGTGTTTTAAGAATGAATTAGGTGAAACGTTCATCATCTCTTCCAAATCAAACCATCCTTGGTGTATATCCTTTTTTTTTTCTCTAATGTTTTTGCCTTTTATAAGCATCAAACCTCTTCTTGAACACTCAATCTTGTCCCTTAACCTTGTAGAATTTATCTTCATCATCCAGCTCTCCATGCTAGCTGTTTTTATATTATATTCATAGCTGAAAAAATGTGTCTTTTGTGGTAATGGTACAACTGGTTTTGAATGATAAATGGGGGTGTTCATAGCTCAAATTATAGCGTCTTTCATTTTAACCCTCGGTCCTTTTAGTCTTTTATTTTTTGTTAAATTGACTTCAAATATCATTTTTCTCTTCAATTACACCCCTGATTGAATTAATAGGATTATTAAATTTTAGTGTCTCTTCTATTTTGGTCCTTAGTCCTTTAATTCTTTCAATTTTAGTTAAATTGACTTTAAATTCTAAATTTTCTTCTCAATTAAGTCGATTGAATTAATGGAATTTTAAACTATTCCATATTTTTCACTTTGACTCTTGGTCATTCAATTTCTTCAATTATGACCAATTTCAACCCTTTTGATTTTCTTTAATTAAACCCTAAATTGCATGCCCACAAGACTTCCTAACCACCTACAAATCAAACTCTTGCAGATTGCAACATAAAACTGTATTTTATTTTATTTTAAAAAATAATTTTGAAGATTTTTTTTTAAAATATTGGAAACTTTCAAGGGGATAAAAACGGGTTTATGACATACATTTCAAGCAAATTGTCGCGGGGGGCGCGACGTCGTCTGGCGACGGTGGATGCTCGTGTCGTGCCTCCTGATGAGGGGTGTTGTGTGTTTCGAAGGTTTTTTGGATTTAATCATAAATTATGATTAATGTTTAGGAGTTGCCACCTAGTATTATGGTCACTATGAACCTATGGTCTGCGAGAGTCTAGGTAAGGGACTAGTTGTGCAAGGGGAAGACGCATCACCCCAGTGCATCCTACCTAAGGTAAGCTGTATTGTTGGTTGATTGTCTTTTCTAAGTCAGGTTTCTATTCGTTGGTCTTTTCTAAGGCTCAAGGCAGATCTCTCTTCATGAGAGAGTCTCTACCTTATCAGGTTAAATCCTAACCATTCTAAAGTCTGAATTTTAACATCGTATTTTTACACCTTGTATCTTTAATACTTGATGGTGTACTTTATCGTATAATTTTACACCTCACAAATATTAAAGTCTACATTTGGATCCTAAAAAAAAGATTGGAAAAAGATTTTTGACATGTTGGCCAAATCCTAATGGATAATCATAAACTGGTTACGATATCCATTTTTGATTTTTTTAAACATGAAAAAGATGCAATTTTTGTTTTAATGAAGATATGCTTGAAAATTTTTTAAGATTTGGCCGTATGCAATAAAATATTTTTTCTTTTTGAAAATGTTTTGAAATTTTATTTTTTTTTGAAATATTTCGGAGAAAACAGAGTATTTTAATACTGGAGTTGTATGTCCTCCATCTTTCAATTGCTATCAATAGAACCCCTAATTGACCCTAAACTTTTGCAATTAAGCCCCCTGATGAATTTTAATTGCAGCCCCGAAGTTACGCGCCTTTTACAATATGATCCTTAGTCTCGGATTTTGTCAATTTAACCCCTAATTGACCATTAAACTTTCAATTTCTTCAATTTCACCCTGGTTTTTTTGTCAATTAAGCCCCTAAAGTCTGACGTCTTTTGCAGATTGGTCATTGGCTGTCAATTTCTTCAATTTAACCCCTAATTGACCCCAAAACTTTAATTTTCTTGCAATTTGGCCCCTAATTTCAATCAATTAACTTGGTAAAAATTAAATTTGGTCTCTTAAAATTCCAATCTTCTCAATTAAGCCCAAATTAAGCTTCCAAACTTAATTTTTCACCAATTAAGCCCCAAATAAAATTAATTTGACCTATTTAAAGTATAATTAAGTCCTTGCACTTAATTAAATCCTTCAATTGGACCCAAATTAATTCTTAAACATAATTAAAATTTAATTTGCCCCATGATTAAATCAAATTGGCCTATTAAAAATTTAATTATGTCACTGGACTTAATTTTTATGCAAATTCGTCCAATAATCATTTAATTTGACCTTGAATTTGCATTTTTTTTCCATTCTTGGGCATAATGGGGTACAATTAGGCCTTGAATTTCCTTCAAAAATTGCAGCTTGATTTCCCGGCCTGCTTTCTCCACGTTGCCAGCCTTTATTTTATTTTTTGATTTTTATTTTGAAAAAAAAAATTGATTTTTGGGGAATAACCCAGAATTGGGTTATGACACAAATTACAATTTCTTCACAAAATACATAAGAACTTTCAAACTTCCAAAATTCCATTTTGCTAGATACCAACACCAATATGATTTAAAATCTAGAAATGACATGTAATCAAGCAAAAATAACAATTTTTGCTTGGATAGAGACATCTTATATGCAAATCAACAATAACTTAAATTGTAAAAACATCATAACATTGTTAGAAACCTAAGAACCTAAGAAAAAAAAAGAGGAAAAAGACATCAACAACGTGTATGATTTTAGAGAAGAATCTGGCACTCATGAAACCACTATATAAAATGAATGAAGAACGCATAAGACCGGGAAAGCCTTAACTTGAAAGTCCATCATAAAGAATAAACCAAACCTATGGTTACTATGACATACAATAATGATGATACAATAGACAAGTAAGGAAATCAAGAAAACATTATCAAAGAGTTATATATAAGTTAATTTTTCAATTCCTAAAAAAACAAAGCAAGACAATAAAAACATTAACCTTATGGAGCAAGTTAAAGCTATAACATGCATATAACGACATATAACAACGATGATACAATAAATAGTAATTAGTAGTATAGGGTAAAAATATGCTATAACGGTAATAAGTACTTGCCAATAGAAAAGTCTTGCAACATTGGAGAACATAAAGAATAACATGGATAATGATAGGGTAATCGAGAACAAATATAAATAAATAAATAAGGCTAGTAAGAAAAAAAAAAAGAAACAGACTTAGTTTAGCTTGAAAAATTAATGGTCTCATTAAGGTTATTTGATATGATGTGATATAAAACAATAAGAGTTCAACAAAAGCAACACCATTAAAACACAAAAAGCTAAAGTTGGACCTATTTTCAATGTGAAAAATGTAGCTTGATTGTAGCTAAGGGTAAATTCAATAACAAAAAAGCTATAAATTGATCAGCAAAAGACAAAATATTATTGAGATTTTGGATCATACTAAGTTACATTTCTTTCAAAATTTTAAAATTATTATAACCAAGTATCGTTTAAATTATAAATATTGAATTAATGCCTCCATAAACAAACCAACAAAATCCTCAAATCTTTCATCATAAGAGAATTAACAACACATTTTAGCTTCTTGATGGGGGTTATAAATTAAAATATGTATAGAGTTAATGAGGTTTCAATACTTCTGTGTGTTTATACTAATATATTATGGTTCTACACACAATGAACAACATTGTTATATATAAGACTCCCATGAACAATAATTGTTTTATTTTTAATATTGATTTTACCTACACCAAGCCAAAAAAAAATACATCTTAGATGACTACCAAATCGAAGGCAGATTTTGCAAAATCTACATCTTCTTAGACGTCCTAAAGATTGAGAAGCATATTAAAGTATAATATGACATACCTCATCAATTTATTATTTGTTTTTTGTAATTTTCATAATCTAAATGACATCATAGATAGTCAAAGCTTTTATAATGTTCTCATAACAAACTATAGTGAATGCATAAAAAAAAGCTGAGAAATCATTATCAAAATCACCCTATTAAATACTACAATAATTTTTTTATTTTAAAAAAATTTACTGAGAATGGGTTGCAATTTCATTTTGGCATAAGATAAAATTCTAGCTTGAACAAAATTCAACAAAAATGGTGTAAGTTGTTTTAGGAATTTCTTAATTAAGAAGAACAAACTCAATTACACATCTAAAAATACATAAAAATAGAAAAGGAAAGTGATTTGCTTGTTAGTTAGCTTGCTTAGTTGCATGAATGTGATGATAATACAATGCAAATAAAGAAAGGTTAAACATTTACCAATCAACTTGTCATTAATGCTAATATAGATTATATAAACTACAAATTCTTAAAATCTCTAATTAAACCCATAAAAAAATATGAAATTTAATAAAAAAATACCAAGTAAATACATTCCTTTATCAAAAAAATTACAAAATAAACTTAAGTAAGTTTTTTTTTTCTTTTTTTGTTAAAAAAAAACAAGGCAATGGTTCTATTTTCAACGAAAAAAGTAGATTCTTTTAATATTCATGCATGAAACATCTATCAATGCATACAACCTAAATAAAAAAATTTCAAATCTTATAAACACAAAAAACATAATTTTTTTAGTTTTATCAACTAATTTAAAAACAAAAAATATATAAAGAAAAAAACCTCTCAAACTTTCAATAAAATAAAAGGAACAAAAATAAAGGATTTAACAATATCATTATAGCTATAAGACTATAACTTGTAAAGATTAAACATAGAAGAAAGAAAATATGATTTACTTTTTTTTTTAATATTCGACAACCTCCACTCCATCTTAGAAGTAACATAACCAGAATCACCATCCTTATCATCATTGATGCCAAAACAAGGCCGTTTCCAAGACTTTTTCTTTTTTAACATCATTTACTTCCCTTCCTTTTCTTTGGTATGTTTGGTAATTTCTTTTCTCTGATTTCTTCTGTTGGTTGGGTTTTAAAAAAGAAGAAGGTGAATTGAACACTGCCACCATCACCACCATCTTTATTACTAACTTGAGAGTTGACCCTCTATGTGTATATTTTTTGTAACACTCCACCTCACTAGCAAGATATTGTCTGTTTTGGGCCTCCTAGTCCACCCAAATTCAGGGCTTCCACCCAGGTCCCCCTCATGGTTTTGTTCTTGGCAGCCACGCATGACCCCAAAACACGTCTTACTAGTCAAGGTGAGCATGCACTTATAAGGCCCTGGCTCTGGACGCTCGCTTCCGATGTGGGATCTTACAATCTCCCCACCTTAAGACGAGCCGTCCTTGGCTCTGATACCAAATGTAACACCCCACCTCACTAGCAAGATATTGTCCGCTTTGGGCCTCCTAGTCCATCCAAATCCATGGCTTCCACCCAAGTCCCCCTCACGGTTTTGTTCTTGGTAGCCACGCATGACCCCAAAACGCGTCTTACTAGTCAAGGTGAGCATGCACTTATAAGGCCCTAACTCTGGACGCTCGCTTCCGATGTGGGATCTTATATTTTTCTTCTTCAACGTGCATTCCTCCAATCCTTCTCTCAATTCTATTTCATTTGTAAAAAAAGGTGAATTGAAAGATGTAATAGAGAAAACAAAAGAAGGAAAAAAGTGGTAGGCATGCTTCCAAGTCTTTTAGAGCATAGAATAAGAAAAAAATCCCATTGCAATATGTAAATCTATATTAATAATGAGTATGTGTATACAATAAAAGTGCGATCAAATTAGTTTTTCTATTATAACTATAATTATATTATAATTATAGTAATAATATGATGGTTCTTATGTTCATCATTGTGTTGGAAACCTAAAAGCTCCATTTCTAATATTTCTAATATGGACTAAGTTGATCTCTTTGTATTAATTAAAAACCAAGCATAAGGTTTACTTGTGATTTGCATCAGGTTTCCTTATAGTTAGATCATTGTCTAACAAGTGATGTCTATTAAATGTTTGCTTATTTATTTCAATAAAACAAGATGCGAGTTATCTATAAATTCTTGACCATGAGACCTTATTTTGTTAACATTATTTCTTATGATAAGCAATAAGTTCTTACAAAAAATTTCAAGAGTTCTAGGTAAGAGTCTAATTGTTCTAAGTAAAAGAGTCATTACCTAGTTTATGGTAACTAAGAAACCCTAATTATTCTTTCAAATGTTCTAGATAAGAGGCTAATTATATAATAAGAAAGATAATGATCACCCTATATATCCTACATAAGGTAAATTGCATTGTTTTTTGTTTTAAAATGAAATATTTTTATTATGCTTAAGGATTACCTAAACCTACATGTTTTTTTTTAATTAAACTAAATAGTGGTTTTGGATTTAGGTTCGATGATGACATCATCCCAATTTTGACCAAAAAACAAGCTTTGGACCTTAGATAAACATGTAATTGCCAATTCGAATACTTGATAATCGACATTCAAGGATAAAAGCCAAGGATGAGTCATCTAATCCTAAGTTGAGTTCTTAAAATAAATGACAGCAAATACGCGACACGAAAAACAAAAATATGGAAATAATATAATAAGAGTTATGGATGTGTATTCACTAATTCTATTACCCTATAGTCAAAATCCAAGGATATGAGCCATTTAATGAGTCATTTGATCCTCGATTGAGTCTTTATATAAAAGACAATAAATACACGGACACAAACAAAAAAAAATCACAAACATAACAAAAGACACAAACGTGTAACGACCATTTTTTTATTATCCAATGATTAACATCCAATGATAGGAGCCAATAACGAGTTCTCTAATATTAGGTTGAGTTTCGACTAAAAAAAGATAAATACATAGACACAAATTTGATAATCATATATGCATCGAGTTTCCACACAAGACCAGTCACTTATGCATTGGATAAACCAATTTCAAATCCACTCCTTCCAACCCTATTGCATGGTATTGATTTCCATCCTTATTTCACCTTATACAAATATCATATCCCCAACGGTTTCATACCGCTAGAGTTGTCATGCAACGACCTGAACCTATAACATATACACAACAGTCAATAATGTTACAAATCATTCAAAAAATAAACAAATATCAATAATATTACTAATTATTCAATAAATAAATAAATAAATGTGTTAGGGTTAAAAAGCAACTATAGGAGCTGCTAATGTTAACTGGAACCCGTTGAGAATGACCTAAATAGTGGCAGCATATAGGTTGTATGCGTGAAGGGATAAACTAGATTGCGAGGCATCATTGCACATATCAACAAGGATAGGAGGCATGTGGGCTAGCAGATCAAAGCTTGCTCCTCCTTCTCTTTTTCCTTCATACACGAGCAATGTAGTCCATTACCACCTAATATAGGAGATCGACAAGGATAAAGTTTTGGCTAACTATTCTTTTCTAATGAGGGAACAACTAAGTTTTGGCTGAATTTTCTTAAAGGTTAGAAGGCAGTGATCAGACTAATTTAGTGAGGAAGAGGATTTGTTGCTATTGTGCCCCTCAATTTGGCTTGGTGGCTGTTGCGGTGAGGTTGTCGGGTTTTAATTGAGAGGAAGAGAGGGTTATTGCTGATGTGGTAGTGAGAGTTGAAGAAGCTTCTGCCATATAAGTTGTTATCTATTTTACCTGATTCTGATTTGACAACTGTGAGTGTATGAAGGAGTAAAAGATGTGGTTGTTAGGGTTTTGATCTTTATTCCTCTTTCGTGTTTTTATTTGTTGTTTTTTTTGTGTGTTTTTCTAGTGTTTCTCTCCCTTTGTCTATTTTTTTTTAATCTATAACTCAAGCCCCTACTTAAAGTGTTGAACCCTCTAGAAAATAAAACCCATTAATTAATTAGAAGAATTTTTTTTATTTTTCCTATTAAATGAAAATCTTAAATTTTAGGAGTTTTAAAGATAAAATTTTCCATCCTTAACCATGATGATCTTTTTTTTTTTCTAGACCGTAATTGGTGATTTCCTAAATATCTTTAGTATAAATTTTCCATGTGGTCTACCTTATTCCTAATTATATTTGAGTCTTCATTTTATATAAAAAAATGATCATCTTTTATTTTAAATTTGATATTGCAGTATATTATTTGATCTTCCAAAACTTTGTTGTTTATTTTGGTTTTTTTTTCTTTGTTTTTTTTCCATTTCACTCTCTAATTTTTTTTTTTTAAAGAGGAGTTAAAAATAGGTTATAATAACAATAATAAAGTGTGATTGAGGATGGATGAAGATGTTTGATTGAAAAATGTGATTGTTGTTTTGAAGTTTACTAGGAAGTGGGGA
>Ga0307515_10011560_pt1 | contig 16741 bp, 9 predicted proteins | sample 17_EM_MG_FD_194513 | JGI IMG/M metagenome (GOLD analysis project Ga0307515, IMG submission 194513) | Populus trichocarpa ectomycorrhiza microbial communities from riparian zone in the Pacific Northwest, United States - 17_EM | ecosystem: Host-associated > Plants > Roots > Unclassified | place... | reverse complement strand
ATAGAAAAAATGAGGACCAAAATTGGAAACAAAACAAAATTAAATTAAATTCTAAATGATGAAATAAAAAAAATTAATGCAAAGGATAAAAAATAGCAATAAAAAAAATTAGAACCAAACTGGATAAAAAAAAATTCTATAAAATAAAACGCAGAGGGGAGAAATTGAAACAAAAAAATTTCAAGAAGCGTTAAAATAAAAGTAAATAAAAAAAATAAGGACTAACTTTAAAACAAATACAAATGGAAGGATACTTTTGAATTTTTAAAAGCTAAACATGAAAATCAATGCAAATGAGAGAAAAAAAAAGTGGAGGAGGAAAAATTTTCATCCTCGTCAAACCGTCGCTAACTAAACCAAATCCGCCATACCAACTACTGCGCCGCCACTTAACATGTTGAATGAAATGGTGGTTAATGGATTTTGGTCATTATAAGTTTATAACACATCCCACGCGCCGTCCATGTAGCAAGGAATGATGACATGCTTACACGTACATAACACACGTGTCGGCCTTTTATATCAACTTATTAATATTGTAATAATTAAAATTACTAAAAAGCAGAAGCATCCTAATATTATATATGAAAAGAACGAGTAGCAAAGGGAAAAAAAACCTCCTTTGTCGCGGGTGGGTTAACTTTTTTTGGAATCTTTGGGGGGTGGGGGCTAGCTTTTTTTGGAATCTTTAACTCGAGCGGCTGGTGCCATTTGACAACTACAAAAAAGCAAGGGACCCCCCCGTGGAAAAAACTTTTTTGGTGTTCTTTCCGCTTCACTATGAGAGTTTGATTCCTTGTTTCCGTTGTTCGACTAAAAAAAAATACCTTTTGTTCTTGAGAAAATTGTTAAACAATTGTCCCCGTCTTGTTTCCTTAATCACTCCACACACACTCACAAAATTCTGCAATATATGTATAACAAATATGATTTCTTTTTTCAATAACAATATTTTTTAAATAATTTTATGCAAAATCGAGATTGGTTTGTTTATTAAATGTTTTTAAAGACACATTTCTCATATTAAATCTCAGACGCTCAAAAAATTATAACAAGTACGATAATAGTGTATTTTAAGAAAGGTTTGGTGTCGTTTAGAATAAAAAATCAGTATGTTTCTTAAAATTCTTAAACCATGGAATTTGTTTAGTCATTTAGAATAACTTTGTGCGGGCGTGTGGTATTTTTCAATGGTGATTTTCCTATCTCATTTTATTCTTCTTCATATTTTTTTTTATTAGTGATGTATGGTATCTATAAGTAGTCGGTTTGTCGCCGGTAATTCTTTTTTTTTTTCTCTCTCTCTTCTATCCTAGAAAATCAACTCTAGTATCACTATTGCTAAAAAGGATGAGACTGCATAAATAAAACCATATGCTGTAGTAATAGTAGGTTTCTCGTGGCGCGTGTTTGTCACGCGTCGCCACTGACGACGGTGCGTGGAATGATGAAATAAAAACACACCATAATCCCTAATTCTTTTGTAAGTTATCAAATTGCACCCTCAATAAAAAAAAACAGTCCTTGATCTTTAAAACTTCAAAATTTTAAAAAATAAATAAAAAAAAGGAGTTAAAATTGGGTCATTACAATACACGCACACTAGATCATTAACCATGTTATCTTATGGGTTGGATAAAAAAAATTTGGACATACAAAAAAATCCAAGTATCGTTAATGTGTTTTCTAGTATAAAAAATTTAAACTATATAGGGATTAACCTGATGTGATTTGGTCGACTCCACATGTCTAAAATTAATCTGGATGTCTAGTAAAAATATAAATTGACTAAAAAAAATCAAGATGACCTCTTTTTTTAAAATATTTAAATGACAACATATTAGATCGACTCAGGTTAATCTATTAAATCTGTTACCTAGGTCATGAGACCCTGATAACCCTATAGAAAGCAAATTAATTATTTTTTCTATTAAACCCAATTCTTAATCAATCAAATGTTGAATGATGAAATTGAAAACAAAACTCAACTAAAAAATAAGTCGAGTCAACCAAATATTGAAGGATAAAATTAAAAAAAAATCAATTAAAAAAAACTAAAAACCACATGAGTCAACTCGAGTCAATCAACCAAACTCGTGGCTCTGATCATAAGATTGAAATAACCTTATAGAACGCAAACCAAAACAAATTATGAAGCCTAATTCCCAATCAACTCAATATTAAATGAGAACATTGAAAAACAATTCAACTAAAAAAAGGATAAAAAAACTCGAGTCAACTGACCTAACTCGCGACCTGAGTTATAAGACTGTGATAACTCCATAGAAAGCAAATAAAAAAAATTTATGAAGCCTAATCTTCAATCAATTAAATGTTGAAGGATGAAATTGAAAAAATATTCAGCTAAAAAAAGAATAAAAAACTTGAGTCAGCTGACGTAACTCGCGACCTGAGTTATAAGATTGTGATAACTCCATAGAAAACAAATAAAAAAAACTTATGAAGTCCAATCTTCAATCAACCCAATGTTGAAGGATGAAATTGAAAAAAGATTCAGCTAAAAAAAGGATAAAAAAACTCGAGTCAACTAACCTAACCCGCCACCCGAGTCGTAAGACTGTGTTAACTCCATATAAAATAAATAAAAAAAACTTATAAAGCTCAATCTTCAATTAACCCAATATTGAAGGATTACATAAAAATAAAAATAAAAAAAGGACAAAAAATAACAACTTGCCAAAAACGGGCTAGGAGACCAAGATAATTCCATATAAAACAAATTAAAAAAATAAATTATTAAATCCAATTCTCAATCTACTCAATGTTGAAGGATGAAACTGAAAAGAAATATTTAACTAAAAAAGGATAAAAAAACTTGAGTCAACATAGCTAACTCACAAAACTTGCGATCTGAGTCATGAGATCGTGATAAATCCATAAAAAGCAAATAAAAAATAATTATGAAGTCTAATTCCTGATCAACCCAATGTTTAAGGATGAAGTTGAGAAATAAATTAATTAAAAAGGATAAAAAAAGACTCGAGTCAACACGGCTAACTTGCAAAACTCACGACTCGGGTCATGAGACTCAGATAACTTCATAGAAAACAAATTAAAATAAAATATAAAGTATAATATCCAGTAAACTCAATGTTGGAGGATAAAATTAAAAAAAAACCTAAAAAATTTGAGGACAAAAGTTAAAAAGGCCTTGGCATTTCACTGTTTACTGCTACAATGAAATGCCATGACTTTTTAGTATATGTTAATGTGTATAGCTAAGGTTTTTTTACCTCAACAAATTTTAAAATAGCAAGTGAACTATATCATTGGCCCATACAATGTTGCGGATGGATCAAATTTTTTTGCACATAAAATTTTTTCAGATGTTTCTAACTTTTTTTAGTAAGAAAAACCATGTAGGTTTGGAATAATATGACCAGTAAGCTTAGTGAGTATAAAAACAACTTAGATGACCTGTAAAAATATAGTGATTAAAAAAAATAAAATTCAAGAAGACATCTTTATTTTTTAAATATTGAGAAGACAACTTCTTAGATAGATCCTGGTCAACCAATGTTAACTTGCTAAATCTACAACCATTGTCATAAGACTATGATAACTCTATAGTAAGAAAATCAAAATAAATTGTGAAGTCTAATTTTCAATCAATACAATATTGACAGATAAAATTGAAAAAAAAAATCAATTAAAAAAACAAAAAAAAAATCATAGTCAATCCAGGTTAACCTACCAAACTTGCGATACAAGTAATGAGATGGGGATAACCTCATATAATGCAAATCAAAATAAATTATGAAACTCAATTCTCAATCAACCCAATATTGAAGGATGAAGTCGAAAATAAAATCAATTAAAAAAGGACACAAAAAAATAATTCGAGTAAACATGTCAAACTCATGACTCGAGTCATAAGGCTAAGATAACCTTATAGAAAGTAAATAAAAAATGACTCGAGTTAACCCAGGTTAACCTACCAAACTCGTGACTTGGGTCATAAGGCTTGAATAACCCCATATAAAGAAAATCAAAATAAATTATGAAGCACAATTTTCAATCAACTCAATGTTGATGAATGAAATTGAAAAAAAAAAATCAATTTTAAAAAAGACTAAAAAATATCTCGAGTTAACCCATCAAACTCATGACTCGGGTCATAAGATCATAATAACCTCATGAAAAACAAACCAAAACAAATCAAGAAGTCTAATTCACAATCAATAAAATGTTGAAAGATGAAATTAGAAAAAAAAAATCAATAAAAAAATAAAAAAATTGAGTCAACTATGTTACCTTGTTAAATCTGCAACCTTGATCATAAGATTTGAATAACCCTACAAAAATTAAATTAAAATAAATTATAAAATTCAATCTTTAATAAATAAAGAAGAATGAATTTAAAAAAGAACCAATTAGCAAAAGCTGATGCTAAATACACAAATAGAAAAGGTTTTATTAAATCATATAAAAGAACACGATACTATTTAAAATTGTATCATATAGTAAGCCATAGCCTTAGCAGGACTTTAAAAAGCCCTCTTTTACTTTGAAAGAGGAGCCAAGTTTGACTTTCTATCTTTGACTTTTCTTCCTTTTCTTTTTTATTATCTTTCTTTGACTTCTTTTTTTCATTTTCTTGGAACCAAATAGAAAGTTCTAGTTTTGTTGATTGATTTCTAGCTATTAATCTTTTTCTGTCATTGACTCGGTTTCTTTAGGATATGAACCAGTGAGCACCTAAAAATCATGAAGAGTACTTCAATATAAATCACTCATAAGCTTAAAATGTTATAGAAAAATGTTTTGGCTTTCTCATAAGGCCGTGAGTAATTTAAACTCAAAATAAATTATAAAACTTAATTTTTAATCAACTCAATATTGAAGAATGAAATCGAAAATAAAATCAATTAAAAAAGAACACAAAAAAATAACTCGAGTAAACATGTCAAACCCATGACTTGAGTCATGAGACGAAGATAACCTTATAGAAAGTAAATAAAAAACGACTCGAGTTAACCCAGATCAATCTACCAAACTCGTGACCCGGGTCATTAGGCTTGAATAACCCATATAAAAAAATCAAAATAAATTATGAAGCATAATTTTTAATCAACTCAATGTTGATAGATGAAATTAAAAAAAAAATTAATTTTAAAAGAAACTAAAATAATAATAGCACTCACAAGCTCAAAATGTTATTGAAAGATATTTTGGCTTTCTCATAAAGCCATGGGTATCTTAAACGGTCCATCATTTTATCCAATTAAAATACAAGATCAGCTAATAATAGCTTGTAGTTTACTCCATAATTTCATTAGAATATAGAAGCTTGCAAAGCAAACCCAGAGGAATTCACTCCAGTGTCACTTGAGCATATGCCCATCAGAGAAGACTGTTTCAATTGTGGAGCTGAGTAATGAATGAAGAGAATGGAGAGATAACTTAGCAAAACAAATGCTTGAGACAAAGATGATTTGATTACAGAGAACCATTTTTGTTCTGTTCTGTTAGTTAATAAAAGCCATAATTAACTATAAATATTTTTCTATCCTGTTTTGTCATCCATCTGTGGATCATTGGTAGCCCATTCGAAGCTTGATATCTTCTATGGTCAAGCCATCCATGCCAATGCTAGTTTTGGAGCTCACAATCCAACGTCGCAAAACTCCAGCATTGAAAATTGCATCCTTTCAACAGTGTTTGCGCATGGATATCATAGTCAACAAGCCTGGAATCACCAACAAGATGGAAAAAGTTCATTGACTCGTAAACGGAAACAAATCCTGCTTGATCTTAACATGTAATCTGGACAGGAATTATCCAGTTTGATGCCTTCTGAGAATGATAAGCAGCTGCTGTATCTTGATCTTAACCCTCCTTCACGCTTTTGATCAATCTGATTTAGGACAATCGTGTTGACTAACTTGTCCATGAGTTGAGAAAAAGGGAACCAAACATTTAGGAGAAACAATATGACCCAGAAATTACAGCATCCCTCACTTTCTAAAACACCACATATCCTTCTTTCATTCTCTATAAATAAAAGTGAATTTCATAGAGTAGAAGAGGAGAAAATCAGGTGGGAAAGGGAGCCAAAAAACCAACATTTACACACCAATTTTTTTCAACTGTCCAATTAGCAACCTTTATCCCTCTCCAACAGCCTTGAAGGCGCCATTATCGAACAATCAACAACCACCTCTCGCCCAGGTAAGCTTTTTCTTCCTCATGGTTCATTACATGATTTTTTTTCATGGATTAAAGTGAGAGTGCAACTCATTTTTTTTGGCAAATTTTCTTGCTAAGAAAATTCTATCACGAGGTTAAGCCAGTGATAGAAGAAAGGGCTGATCAATAGTTTTAAAGAATTAAAACGTTTGTGATTTGCGACAACCCAAACCTTTAAAGAATTATTCAAAGCCGAAGAAGATTAAATCTTTAGGTAATAAATCCCTCGACAAATTTAGATCTGTCTAATGGGATCTTAGAGACTCTGAAATAATTTTGTTTTACTATTTTCGCTACGTGTATGATATTCGGGAAGTCAACAAGAGCTACCTCCTGGAGTGAAAGGATTTTGGGTTTAATCATAAAGTTGTGATTTGAGGGAGTTGCCACCTAGTATCATGATCACAAGGAAACCTATGGTTTGCGAGAGTTTAGGTAAAGAGACTAGTTGTGTAAGGAAAAGACGCATCACCTCAGTATACCTTACCTCTGATAAACTGCATTGTTGATTAATTGTTAATCTAAGTCATGTTTCTATTTGTTGGTTTCATCCAAGGTTCAAGGAAGATCTTCATTTGTAAGGAAGTCTCTACCTTATCAGATTAACTTCTAATTTTAGTATCACTTTTATTTTCTATCTTGTATCGTTAATACCCGAATGTATACTTTACAATATAATTTTATACCCCCAAATATTAAAGTCTACAGTTAAATTCTAATACTCTGAATATTAATTTAAAAAATAATTGTTTTGAGATTTTTGGTATTTTGACCAATTTCTAATGGATAATCATAAACTGGTTATGATATTCATTTTGTATTTTTAAAACGTGATAAAAATACGATGTTGTTTATTAGAAAATATGCATGAAAAACCTTTAGAATTTAGTCGTATGTATTGAAAAAAACATATTTTTTGTGTTTTTTAAATGAGGAAATTTTTTAAATGTTTTTGGATTTTTTGAAATTTCAGAGAAAAATATGTATTTTTAATATCAGGTTTGTATCTTACAATATGAGTCCACAGTCCAATAATAAATGAAATTCTTGAAGAAAAAAAAGCATATTTTGTGTTTTCTAAAATAAAGGAAATGTTTTTGAATTTTTGAATTTTTTTTGAAATTCCGAAGAAATATTAAGTATTTTTAATACCGGCATATCTTATAATGTAAATCTACAGTCTAATAGTAGGCAAAAACTATTGGAAAAACATATGAAGAAAATTGTGCATGGGATCCAAGAGCAGTTGAAGGAAAGAGTGGCCAAGTATGATGACTTAGTAAACAAACATGTGATGTTGAAAAATGAACTAGTAATTGTGAAAAAAGGTTTTAATGATAGGAGACATGCTGACAAGGGATTGATAACTTTTTTGAAGAAAAAAAGGGATCATAATAAAATAAGGTTGGAGACAAAAAAGAAGAAGAAGAAGAATAGATTGGCTACTCTTAATATTAAGGAAGAAAGAAGCTTAAGGGCTCAATATAAGGCCCAAGATAATGATGAGAAAGAAGCAAGAAGGGAATTCGAGTCAAATATAAGAAAGTATCAAAATAGAGAAAATGCCTTGAGAGATTAGGTCTCCATAGTCCAATCTAAGCTAGAGTTATGAGATGAGGAGCTGAAGAAGCTAAAAGAGCAATATCTAGAGTTTGAAAAAGAGCTGAGTGAGTTAAAATAGAAATTCAAGGAGTGATAAGATCACATTGGTAACTTTCATGTACATCTGAACATGAAGATATATGAGCTCGACATTGAACGAGAAGAACTTCAGAGGGCTAAGAACCAATTCAACAACTAGAAAGGATAGTTCATATATTGAATAAGAATAACAAGTCACTGGATGTAAGCAACGGTGCACTGCTTTAAGATAACACATTGCTCTATTAAAAGAATGAGCTAATAAACAAGTTGATTGATATGATGGCTTGAAAGGAAAATAAGTTGCGAGTGAAGGCCTCCATGATCTATAGTAATGTTGGCAAGTATAAAGAGTATTTAAGTGAGGTTTCAACCTTTATCATACATGTAGCCAATAGAGGGGTGACATTTTAGAATGAGTAGAGATGTATAGGAGTTTTATTCCATAATGCAAACTCTTTGTATGAACTACTTGCTCTTGATGAATAAAAAGGGCATAAACCTACTTTTTTATGGTACTTTATAATGTTTATATAATTCAACCAATTCGAGGACCTAGGAAAGATCTCTTCAAATCTACCAGACTACAGATTTTTCCTGTGTTCAACAAGGAAGTCATGGATTATCTCTTTTAATGGGTTTATAAGCATGCATACATTCATGTTATAAAGTTTAAATGTCATGAGTGCATTCCATATTGAAATATAGGTCCCCAAACAGCTCAAATCCGTAGAGTTTACAATACCTAACTCCGACAGAGAAATATGGAAGATGAAGAACGTGCTCACTGTGATGCCCACTTCCAAGAAGAGTTGCATTCCCTGAAGGTTAGCATGAGTCACACCCTTAGTTTACTTGAGAAAACGCTCAGAAATACCTATGGTAAAGGCCCAACTAATTGACCCATAGTTTTCTCTCAGACTTAAGCAAAAATCCAACCAAAAGAAAAGATGGGAAAAAGGGTTAGGAACCCTAATATAATGCAACATTTGTGTTGTAAAAAATATCAGCACTAGCCTCTACACCTGTAGATGCATTCGTAAATGAATCTCATAAGAGAAAATCATTTGATGGTATTGATTAGAATAAGATGACAATATTGGAAGCCATAATAAAGGCTATCGAGGGAGTGGATTTGTATGATCTCGTACAAGCCGCATAAATATGTCTAGTCCCGAATATGGTTGTACCAAAAAAGTTTTGTGTTCCTAATCTCATTAAGTACATTGGAACCCAGTGTCCTGTCACCCATCTCAAGGCATCATATTACAAGCACATGGTGGGTAGTTTGGCATAACAATTCACTAACGCTGTAATAGTGACTGAGTGTAAAGAGCAATGGATAATAAGTGGTAGAATTTTCATACCTATTGTGAAAAAGGACTTTGGAGGGAAGAATAAGGATGTCGATCACATCAAGGATGGCTATAGAGGCAATAAAAACCACTCATAAAACTATAGTACCTTATCTCCTCATCCTAGATTGTCAACATCAACTTTAACTCTCCATTCCCTACTAGAAAAACTAAGACCCAAACCAACGAAGTCAATAACCAAACCGAAAACATACAAAGAAAGAATTACCATTACCCTTATTATCATTACCCTTGAATGAGATGTATTAAAAGATACTAAGCATCGAACAGGTAGCTCTGGTACCACTCGTGCCTCTACAGCCACCATTTCCCAACTAGTATAAGCCAAACCTTACCTATGCTGGTGTTGTAGGACATAATATCCATACTTGAAATACGTTCAAGAAAACACTCATATAGTTAATTAAAGTCAAGTGGATAACATTTAAGGAGACCCTGAATGTAAATACAAACCCTCTATCCAATCATGCCTCAAGTAGTAGGTCGAAAAATGCATTAGAGGTAGAAGGCCCAATGAGCTTAAGGATGTCGCTGGATAGAGTTTATGAAATGTTGGTGAAAGTTGGGTACAAGAAGGGTAGTTATGAAAAATGACTAACAAGCAGGAATTTATCATTGTGAAAAAGGCCATATGATCAATCAGTATGAAGGCTTTCGTATTAAGGTGATACAAATGCTAACTCGAGTAACTCTTATAATTAAGAGGGCAACAGAAAAAGAAGTGTCAATGGTAGATGAACCTAGCAGAAACAATGAGGATTGCCCAAACTAATTCTGTCAAAACCTACAATGACAAGTAAAGGAAACTACAATGCTTTATCGTATAACTAAGGTTACTCCTTTCAGAGCATGCAACCAATGCATGTTTTCTAAGCAGAAGTTTAAGGCCTAACCCATAACCGAAGATGTTTCACTTTAGAAAAACTTGAGAAACAAAAGAAAGCAAAGAAAAAAGAGGTAGTTGACCTGACCAAAAAGGTGAATAAACCTATCACTAAAGAAGAGACCAATGAGTTTTTAAAGCTGATGAAACACAATGAATATAATGTTATTGAGCAGATTAAAAAGACTCCTACTAGAATATCATTGTTGTCATTGATTTTGAGTTCTGAGATATATAGGAAAGCTCTATAAAAGGTGTTGAATAGAGTGTATGTACCTCGGGATATCAACTAGGAAACTATGGAGCACCTAGAAAGGAGGATCAATGCTTGGAATTATTTATACTTCACCGAGGATAAGTTGGATCCTGTTGGTACTGGGCATAACAAGTCATTGTACATCATAGTGCGATGCAAAGACATCCTGATCGGGAAAGTACTGGTCAACAATGGTTATGCATTGAATGTGCTGCCCAAGCACATGTTGAAAGGAATGTCCATCAATGAGTCACACATGAGACCCAATACTATGATGACAAGAGCATATGATGGCTCATCGAGGTAGATAATTGGGACCTTGAAAGTGGAATTGTACGTAGGGCCACAAATGTTTTTAATAAAACTACAGGTGATAGATATTCATCCATTTTACAGCATATTTTTAGGAAAACCATGGATCCATGCGGCTGGAGCAGTAGCCTTCTCATTACACCAATGCCTGAAATATATTATGAATGAGATGCTGATAACTATCAATGTTGAGAAGACAGTTTCTATGATTAAGAATATGGTTATACCATTCATTGAGACTTAAGATTGTAGATATGAGAACATTCGTGCTTTTAAAATCATGAATGTTGAATGGGATCCTGAGGGTGCGGTATTGAGAAACCCGAAAGTTTTGGAAGCTGCAAGGATGACTACTAATTACTTTTTGAAGCATGAGGTTCCTTTCCAGTATGATTTTGAAACTGGAATGCCTGAGTGAGTTATTTTGATGAAATTGAAATGTGCGAACCAGATATTTGGGAACCAAATTGTAAGCGGGTCGTCAGGGGCAAAAAGGAAGCTAGAATGACAGAGGGACGAGAACCAGAAAAGAAAGGGCTTGCCATCTTGCCACTCTGAATGACCTTTCTAACATTTGTGGGGAGGTGAGCGGATCTGACACGATAGACCTCTATATTAGTGCTTTAGAATGTTAATATAAGGAACAAATTGAGGAAGTGAAGGTAAAAAAAAAAAAGATGAGGTGCTACCGCATCTGTTTGTTCACACCATCAATGACTTCCCAACACAAGCCTTTGTAAAAAAGCTAGCTGAGGGAGAGGCATACCAGAATTAGAAAAGGAGCTTGCTCTTATTGTGTTCAAAAAGTAATTATTCTTGTTTGACCATATCTATTGAAATGTTTTGTCTTGTTTTGATGTTTTACCTCTCTCTGGATGTCTTATTTTGTTTTGTTGTTTCTACCTATTTTTAGTTTTAATGGCAGTTTGGCTCATAATGCCATAAAATCTTCTTTGTCAAATGAGCTTTTTTTTTTTTTTTAATGAGTTCATGCATTTTCTTGTGTCCAAAATATATCTTTTTTTCTTTTATCTTCTATGCAAATAACACACTTACACGAGCACACCTTACACTTTTAGGAACCCTAAAAGTTTCATCAATTTACGAATCCACTGTATTAAGAATAATTGACCATACTTTGATAATATAATTGCAACAGGTAATGAAGACTGGGAAAAAGAGGAAATAAAAAGTTTACTAGGTTAGTGGAAAATTATGAGAAAACTTAGAAACCTGCTAATGAAGAGCTAGAAGTTATAAATTAGGGTATTGAATAAGAAAAGAAAAAATTGAAAATTGGTACCCTTATTATGGTCGAGGGAAGAGATTGCCTAACCTCTTTATTACATGAATATATAAATTTTTTTGCTTAGATTTATACAGATATACCTGGTTTAGGCACCAACATAGTGGTACGCGGGATTCCCTTAGTGGAAGAAAATACTCTAGTTAAAAAGACTAGACGAATGCACCTAAATATGCTGTTTAAGGTGAGAGCGGAAATATAGAAACAGTAGGATGCATGATTCGTAGAGCTGGTCCATTATCCTCAATGGGTGGCTAATATAGTTGTAGTTCCCAAGAAGGATGACAATATCAGGGTGTGTGGATTACATAGATTTGAACAAGGAAGCCTAAATGATGACTTTCCTTTACACCATATAGATGTGTTAGTCGATAATGTTGTGAAGAGTGCCCCGTCCTTATTCATGGATGAGTTATTGGGATATAATCACATTAGAATGAGGCAGGAAGACAAGGACAAAATAACCTTTATCACGCCTTAGGGAACCTTTTGCTTTAAAGTGATGTCATTCTGATTGAGGAATGTCGGTGCCATTTATCAAAGAAAAATTGTCACTTTGTTCCACGACATGATGCATCGAGAAGTGGAAGTCTATGTGGACAATATACTTGCCAAATCAAAGTAAGAAGAAGATCACAAACAAGTATTGAGGAAATTGTTCGAAAGGCTGTAAAAATTCCAATTAAGATTAAATCTTGCAAAATTCTCATTCGAGGTAAGGAATAGAAAACTATTAGGTTTTATCGTAAGTAGTCGAGGAATAAAAGTTGATCCGAACAAAGTAAAGGCAATCCAGGATATGTCGGCACCTAAGACATAGAAAGAAGTAAAAAGTTTTCTTGAGCATTTGAACTACATAGCCTGGTTCATATCTCATCTCATGGTAACATGCGAGTTGATTTTCCATTTATTTAGAAAGAAAAATGTCGAGGTATGGGAAAGTGATTGCCAAGAAGCTTTTGACACGATTAAAAGGCATTTTTAAAACTCATCATTGATAGTGCATTCTAAACTAGGAAAACCTTTGATCCTATATTTGATAGTGAAAGAAACGGTTATGGGATGTGTGTTAGGCCATCACAGTGAGTTGGGGATGAAAGGACAAGATATCTACTACTTGGGTGAGAAGTTCAATGATTATAAATCCTGGTATACTGCCATCGAAAAGCTATGTTATGCCTTGGTTTGGGGCACAAAAAGGCTCAATGATATATGTTGTACTACACGACCTGGTTAATTTCAAAACTGAATTCGCTCAAATACATCTGTGAAAAGCCTTACTTGTCAATCTGTATAGCGAGATGACAAGTGTTGTTAGCAGAATACAACATTATTAATATGACAAGGAAGGCTGTAAAAGGAATCGTGATTACTGACCATCTAACAGATCATGTTGTGGAAGATTATGAGCCATTGAATTTTGACCTTCCCGATGTGGATATGCTAATAGTTGAAGATGGTGGTGAGATGAATGACTAGCGAACCATGCACTTTGATGGAGTAATTAATGTATTAAGAAATGAGGTCGAGTGATAATTTCCCCAGAAAATAACCAATACCATATTTCAATAAGATTATAGTTTGAATGCACCAATAATACGGCCAAGTATAAAGCCTGTATCATTAATCTAGAAGTCGTATCAGGATTATCTTTTGAAGTTAGATAATGAGTTCAAAGAGATAAAATTCACTCACATGAGTAGAGATAAAAATCAGTTTGCTGATGCTTTGGCAACCCTAGCAATTAATAAGCATCAAAACTAGAAATCTTTAAGCTCATTGTGTTCACTTGAAGAGTCACTAGATGGAAAACCATGGTATAATGACATCAAGAGGTTTATCTAGCTCCGAGAATATCCTTCAGGAGCATTAAAGGCAAATAAAAAGACTTTGAGGAGAATGACCATGGATTATTACTTGGATGTAGATGTCTTGTATAAGAGGTTATTTGGTGGGAATTTTCTTAGGAGTCTAAATAAGAAAGAGGTTGTGTAAGCATTATAGGAAATCCATGAGGGAACTTATGCCACTCATGCTAACGAGCATACAATGGCAAGGAAAATACAGAGATCTGGGTATTTTTGGTTGATTATAGAGAGGACTGTGTAGACTATGTCAGAAAATGTCACAAGTTTTAGACACGGTGATAGGATAAATGCACCTCTAGCATTGTTGTTCAATATGACCTTGCCGTGGCCTTTTGATATGTGGGGATTTGATGTCATAGGAGCGATTAAATCAAAGGCTATCAATGGGCATAGGTTCATCTTGGTAGCCATCGACTACTTTACTAAATGGGTAGAGGGCAGCTCTTACGTGCATGTGGCACAAAATATGGTCAAAAGGTTCATTAAGAAAAATATGATTTTTAGCTATAACATGCCAACAAGAATGATAACTAATAACACTTATAATTTTAACAGTAAGCTAATTGTTGAGCTTTGCACTAAGTGGAAAATTAATCATCTCAATTCTTCTCCTTACAAACCTAAAATGAATGGGGCAGTCGAGGCAGCCAATAAAAATCTCAAGAAGATCATCCGGAAGATGATGGCCACTTATAAGGATTGACATGAGGTGCTTCCATACACACTTCATGCATACCACATAACAGTTAGAACTTCTATGAATGTAACTCTTATTTTCTGATATACAGGATGGAAGCAATGATGCATTTAAAAGTGGAGATTACATCATTAAGGGTTCTAATGGATGTAGAGCTAGAAGAATTAGAATGGGAAAAGCTAAAATTCAAATAGTTGAATCTGATAAGTGAAAATAGACTAACAACCATTTGTCACCACCAGTTATACCAAAGTAGAGTGGATAAGGTATACAACAAGAAGGTTAAGCCAAGAGTATTTAAAGAGGGAGACCTGATATTGAAAAAGACCTTGCCGACATCGAGAGAAGATCAGAAAAAAAAAGTTTTTTTTAAAGGAGCTCTAATTTTAACAAGATTAATGGAGATGATCTGCATAAACCCAACTCTAACATTGTAAAGAAGTACTTTGCCTATTAAATCAATAAAAACTAAAGTTTGGCCAAGAATTCTTTGGTGTATTTTCTCTTTCTAAAAAAAACTTTGTATGATCTCATAAACTTAAAAGACCTTGTTTTTGTGTTTTCACAAAGGTTTTTGGGAAATCAAAGTTATTAGTACAAATGCAGAAGTTAAATTGGTGATTTTTTAACAAATGAGTTTTGGGAATTCAAGTGATCTCCTAATGAGGTAACCAAATGCTTACAAACCTAAAAAAAAATCAAACATCATAAAATAACATTGAAGCTAAGTTTGAATTGAATGACTAATGATTCATAATCACAATGAAAAACAATTTTGCATGGACAAAATGAGAGAAAGAAAAAGCTTATTAATCTTAAACGCATGCATTTGAAATAAGGAAAAGCCATCTTTGTTAATCCTTTCACAATACAAAAAAATATCCTTTATGGTCTCCATTTGAGCCTGATAAGTTTTTCTTATAAATCAATCCTGACTAAGATCACACCCCACACTAGGAGCAAGTACAGGATTAAAAAAGCAATTTGACTGCAAGAATATATAAAATAATCTTTAATGATCAAAGATGCCCAAACAAAGCTAGAGGCACAAAGGAATTCCAAGATTCGGTTGTTGATATGATGATGATGATGATACTGAAAACTAAATGAAAAAAACAAAGATAAAAAGTCCAAATCCCGACACTAGAGGCATATCAGATAATTTTACAAATACAAAGATAAAAAGTCAATCCTAGGGTCTAAGTCCCCTTGACTAAAAGAAGGTCTAGGAACGAGCACTAGTAATCCTTAATCTTGAGATCCCTTAAACACCTTTCGAGGTTATAAATATCCTTTTCTTTCATGGTCAAGAGCTAAAATCCATGTTACGTGCTCAATAAAGCCATTTCTAATTAAAAGGAAGCAATTTGGATTGGTAAGCAATGCTTTCCCATGCAAAATGAGATTTTCAAGAACCTTCAGTTATGCTTCATTATTCATACAAATAAAATGAATGTTTTAAAAATCTTTCCTTTCTTTGAAACTATCATGTCAAAACTTGAACCTTTCTGACCAATAAGATGGAAAATAGAAGGTCACTTCACATTGTCACCAGTAGAAAAACTCATGGAAAATGGTTTTTGTGTTTGAAAATGGATTTGAAATTCTGAAGATTTCATGTGAAAGCAACCTCTTGTAAAAAACCTAACACTCCTCTGCATGACATCATCCCTATGAAAATCCAAGCAAACAAAACAAGATAAAATACCTAGGGGCATGATCAGGCTGGGGGTAACTCAAGAAACACAATAGGGCTGGCTTCACGATTCCTCTTCTAAGAAAACAAAGAATGGGAGGCAAAGCTAATAATCTTTGAGATAAAGGTTTTTAGATAATGGGGTTTGCCAATATCATCTGAGATCATCCAATGAGCATCCTTTCCTAGAGCTCAATATCACAAGTTGTGGCTCAGGTAGGAGAGTGAAAAAGCCATGAAAGTTTGCTATGAGGATCAAAGCTTTGAAAAAGAAAAGTCCATGAAGAAAGGGGATATACATTTCTCATGTAAGAATACATGCATATTAATCACAACCTATTATATTTTTACCTTTGAAGGGAGTCCAAGGAAAGAATCCTTGATGGACTCAAACTTTTCCAGTAAAAAAAAAAAAACCCAACAAGATACAGAGCCCGACAAGGCTCCCGCTATTTAAAATCAGTGAAGTTTTTAGAGACAACATCTTTGACACTTT
>Ga0307515_10011559_pt1 | contig 16741 bp, 18 predicted proteins | sample 17_EM_MG_FD_194513 | JGI IMG/M metagenome (GOLD analysis project Ga0307515, IMG submission 194513) | Populus trichocarpa ectomycorrhiza microbial communities from riparian zone in the Pacific Northwest, United States - 17_EM | ecosystem: Host-associated > Plants > Roots > Unclassified | place... | reverse complement strand
ATTATAGAATTTACTACAGACGTTTTATGATTTTTAATTGAGCAATAAAGTCGATTTCGATTTTTTGGCCAAAAATGGCTAGCCACAAAAAACAAATTTGGTCAAAGTGGCCGCAACGGGTTGTAAGGCATTTCTTGTAATATTTGTAGTGCCAACAATGAATTTTCGAAAAGGAACAAAGTTGGAGCTAGCACGTTGCACAAGCATTCGAGGAAACGCCCTTCTCCTTGTCTGCGCCGTTATGTGCAATTCAATATGGTCTACACTGGTGACCGATTTCAACCATTCTCTCGCCAGACTGCACTTCGCGTATAGACCCACCACCAGTTTATTCGAGTTGCTCGCGGCCGCAGGTTGTCGGAATATTAGTGTTCTCGTCATATAGGATGCGGATTGGCCCTTCCTATGGTTACCAGGCCTCAGTCATATGTAGGGTTGCGGACCCGTTTCCGTACTGGTTTCATATAAATACGGCTCAGCTATTGTCACACATAAGAAATACTACCCTAGAAGTAGATAGAAAGGGAGTTTCGGAACTCTTTTCGCATGCTATTCCCACTTTCTTTACAAACAGAATAGCTACTTCCACCCATCGTGGCCCGTACTCGAATTTGGATATCATTTTTTGGGCTACTCCATGTTTTATCACAAGTACGAATTCACTGTAGCTACTCTGAGCAACTCGCGTTCACTATATCACAACAATCATTCTTGTTTCCTCATTCACCGACGCGACACGACGTGACCTTGTACTGAGCCTTAATAAGCTGTTTGTCAATTGAAAGCGATTGCTTCAATTCCTTATTGCTACTTGCAAAATGCATCCATTCGGCCCAACAGAGACCGCCCCACCCTCGCTCGACGTGCCATTACCATGCCATGCGAACCCAACACTCAAGAAGCGGGTGCTGCTGGCACCGTTTCCGAGCTGCAAGGCAATATAGATGCTTTGGAGGAGATATCACGCGACAGAGAGACCGATACTGCCACGCACGCTGAACGACGCCGACGTGTTGCGGCCGTCCGCAACGCAGGACGAGTTCGATCGGAAAATATGTGGGAGGAATTGGAAGAAACTCCATTCGAGTTAGAACTGGACAATTCTCCGACGCTGATTCTCCCTGATGAACTCATGGCGGACATTTTCGACTGGCATATGTTGATGGGTGGGAGGTTGACGACCATGTTGCTCGTTTGTAAACGGTGGTCGATGGTGGCGTATATTAGCCCCCGACTTTGGGCCAGGATCTCCGTCACCAATCACATATTCTGTCCGCCCCGCCGTCTTCAAGGCTCTATTCTATGTGCGGACCTCGACCACTTACGTTTAGTTCTCTCACGCTCCCGGTCCTGTCCTCTTAAACTCGAAATTTCCTTTTCATCCAACGCAGCGCCACATCACCTGGAATCCAGTACCAGCTCGTTGCTCATGCCCGAGCCACAGGCCACTGCAAATCGCGCCGAGGCAGCCAAACTTATTCTCGGTGATGAGGTATTGAGACGGTGCACATGCCTCCTCCTGGCAAACCATTTTCACCCTTTTGATTATCAAAACGCGATCGTTCTTCCACTACCTGCGCTTCAAGTACTCAGGTGGTCAATCTCTACCTACTCTGCGTTATGTCGTATTACCGCTCCACACTTACACACCCTCATCCTCCGCCATGACGGTTGGCAGGTTGGCCCCGAACCAGCCGGCGCAATCTCCTTTCCCAACTTGCGCGTAGCAATACATGAATGGATACCTTGTCCAAAAGCCATACATATGTTTCACACTCCGGCCCTTGAGCATCTGTCAATCATGTACCGGTCGTCAGTGTCGCCATCCACAATATTGCTCGACCTCTTCGATGGTTCGACTCATATGCCAACACCGAATTCACTACACCTGGACTGCAGATTTACAGATGGCGCACTGATTGCCGTGCTTGATCAACTCCCATGGTTGGAAGAACTCCAAGTTGCTGGCACCGCCGTAGAGGACACTTTTTGGAAACGCCTGGTTCCATCTTTTAATCCAAACTGGCAGGTGGCGCCCGCTACGCTGCTTATGGATGGGCACGCTACCTCCATCCTCGTTCCAAATCTCAGAGTTCTTCTGGTCCACTACCCGAAAGGCACGCAAGGAACCTCACCTACGCTTAACCAGCAAGAAGAAAAGGCGCAGGTATCCAAGCACCCCAACGAGGTTTCAAGCGGTGCAGACTGGAGAATGGCGCAGGCGTCAGCCGTCGCAGTTGCAAGAGAGCAAGCCGGGTGTCCTTTGAGAACACTGGCTTGCTGGTCCTCTGAGGAAAAGGTTGATGTGCTTATTGGAAGTCTCGATGGCTTACCCTACAGACCTAAGTTCGTTTCGTTAAATACTCTCTTGTGCTACTAGGGTATTCTAACGTCTACCACTGATAGATGGAATGACGCTTGGTAAGTTCTAGCGGAGATTAATCGCAATTGCAGTCACCCATGCAAGCGAGATGGCGGGTTTATCACCGATTTCACATGACAGCATTTCATTTCGGAAAGTAGTATTTGGACTATCATGGTCATTTGAAGTGGGCGATTTGTTCGGGGTTTCATCATAAGACCAGACCTTCTCCCCGCATCTGGATCTGCTCATAGGGTTTATTTACGGCATTTCTTGTAATATTTGTAGGTGCCAAAAATGAATATTCGAGAAGTAACAAAGCTGGAGGAAGCACGTCGCACAAGCATTCAAGGAGATGTCTTCCTCCCTGTCTGCGCCATTATGTGCAATTCAATATGGTCTACACTAGTAATCTATTTCAACCTTTCTCCCACCAGGCTGCACTTCGCGTATAGACCTACCACCAGTCTATCCGAGTTGCTCGTACGTGCAGGTCCGCAGATTATCGGAATATTAGTGTTCCCGCCATATCGGGTACGGTTTGGTCTTTCCTAAGGTTAGCAGGTATCGTTCATATGATATGAAGGGTTGCGGACTCGTTTCCGTGCTGGTTTCATATAAATACAGCTTGGCTAATTGTCACACATAAGAAATCCTACCATGGAAGCTAGTAGATAGAAAGAGTTTTAGAGCCCTTTCGCATGCTATCCCCAATTTCTTTACAACCAGAATAGTTACCTCCACCATTGTGGCCCGTACTCGGATTTGTAGATTTGGATATCATTTTTTGGGCTACTCCATCTTTTATCACAAATATGGATTCACGATAGCTAATCTGAGTAATTCGTATTATCATTCCACAACAAGTACATTTCCCTTGTACCTCGCCACGCCTTGATCTGAGCCATATCAAGCTTTTTGCCAATTGGGCGCCACTGTTTCAATCCCTAATTGCTATTTGTAAAGAATGCATGCATTTGGTCCAACGGAAGATGCCCCATCCTCGCTCGACGCGGTCCAAGTCCTCGAGAGTGCCATTACAGTGATAGGCGAACTCAACACTCAAGAAGCGGATACTACCAGCACCATTGCCGAGCATCAAGGCAATATAGATGCTTTGGAGGAGGAGAGAGCGCGCGACAGAGGAACCGTTACTGCCACGCACGCTGAACCACGCCAACGTGTTGCGGCCGTCCGCAAAGGAAGACGAGTTCGGTCGGAGGAATTGCGGGAGAACTTGGAAGAACCTCCATACGAGTTAGATCTGGTCAATTCTTCGACCCAGGTTCTCCCTCATGAACTCATGGCGGAGATGTTCGACTGGCATGTGTTGATGGGTGGGAGGTTGACGACCACGTTACTCGTGTGTAAACGGTGGTCAATGGTGGCGTATAGGAGTCCTCGACTTTGGTCCAGGATTTTCATCACAGATTTTCCTCAACAGCTGCCCTATCTTCGAGGCACGGTTCTGTGCACCGACCTCGACTACTTACGTTTAGTCCTCTCTCGCTCCCGGTCCTCTCCTCTTCAACTTGAACTCTTCTTTCGGTTCAAACCGTTTCCATCTGGCGAATGGGATAGCAGCGGTTCCCTCATCTACGGGCCAGATGTTGCAGCGAAGCGAATCACGGCAGTCAAACTGGTTTTGGGTGATCAAATATTGAGACGGTGCACATCCCTTGTCTTGGGAAGCAAATTTCTTCCTCTTGACCACCTGAACACAACCGTCCTTCCACTACTTTCTTCAATTCACGTTCTTTCTATGAAGATAAAAGACCATGAACTACTGTTCATTCAGTCGGTGGTCAATTTATCCCCCGCCCTACGGCACATTCGCTGTAATCGTGGTCTGAGTGCGAAACACCAGGGAGTAGGATTGTGGACAAGAAGAATTGAGTCCTATAGTTGCATTGGCCCCTTAGATACGTGTGGTTCGCTTCACGAGTCGCCATCACTTCGCCGGCTTGAGGTCTTTCGGGACACTGTTATACCCCTAGCACTGCCTGCACTTCAAACGCTCAAGTGGACAATCGGTACCTACTCTACGTTCCATCGAATTACTGCACCACACTTGCATACCCTCATTCTCCGCCATAGTCCACTAGGTAGCCAGGCAGAGCGCCAATCAGCCAATTCGATATCCTTCCCCAACTTGCGGGTGGCCATACATACTTGGATATTCGATCCAACAGTCCTATATATGTTTCATACTCCGGCTCTTGAGCATCTCTCTATCGAATACCGGTCATCATATGCTTCACCGGCAGCAATACTCGAACTCTTCGATGGTTGGACTCACATGCCAAGACCCAAGTCATTACACCTGGATTGTACCTTTACCGATAGTAACCTGGTTTCGGTGCTCGGCCGACTGCCCTGGTTGGAAGAACTCAAAGTCGCAGGTGGGGTTGTACAGGACCCATTTTGGCAAGGAATGGCCCTCCCTTGTGACCGGATCTGGCAGGTGCCCGCCCCGGATGAGCATGCTACCGGCATGCTCGTCCCGAACCTCAAAGTCCTTATGGTCAACTACCCGACAGCTATGCGACGTATGAGACTTTTGCCAGACCAGGAAGGCGAAATAGTCCACCTATCCTATCATCGTGACAACCCTTCAATCTTTGGACATTGGAAGGTCTGGCAGATATTAGGCGTCGCGGATGCAAGAAAACAAGCTGGGTGTCCTTTGAGGACACTGGCTTGCTGGTTCCCGGAGAATGGTGTTAACGTGGTTATTGGTAGTCTCGATGGCATACCCAACAGACCTGAGTTCGTTCCTTAACTGCTCCCTGGTGTTATTTGATGTTCTAACGTCAATCGATGGTAGCTGGGATGATGATTGGTAGGTTATCACGTAGCTTGATATGAATGTCAATCTCTATAGCAAGCGAGCATGGCGTGTCTATCATCGACTTCATGTAGCAGTATTTTATTTTTGAAAGTGGCGCGTTTGGGCTTTAATGGTGATTTCAAGTTGGCGATTTATGAAGTATTCTAGCGTCATTGAAGAAAATAAAAGGCCCATTCCCACATCGAGGCGCAGCTCAATCAGATTGTGTCTGCTCATAGCATTTAAATTGGACGTCCTTAATAGATTTAGTATATATCCGGCCATCCTTGAACAGCCGAAGTGCGATCTCGTTGGGAACGACAAATATTAAAAGTTGAACCTCGACCACGAAACCTCAGTTACAACTGGATGTAATCTCGATTCGTTAGCGCAACATTCACGCCTCTTGTACCACATAGTATAAATGCGTAGGTACTTCGGTCCTCCAAGGCGCTAGCTGCAAGACTACCGGCCACCCCCATTTTCCTGGCCTCGCTGTTGAATTGATACGACGGAAAAATAGACCCCATTGAAGTGAATTGGTCTATTAAATTGTCACGACGAGGACGAGGTGAAGGTGGTGTTGGGCTCCAAGTGGTTCCTCAAGGCTGGCGTTCGATGTTTGATGAGAACCCCAAGTGCTTGCGCGCGACGGGGTACTACTCCGGTCTCGGTCTCGGTGGTATCGCACCTGACCTCAACGCGGCGCGCAAGTGGTATCAAAAGGCGGTGCAGCACCAATGACGAGCTAAGTGTCACCTGCGCGAGCTCGAAAGTGGTGGCAGGAAGATGATCGACAGGAAGGAACACAAGGACCTGGCAGAGGACAAGCTTGTTCGTGACCATACCCAGGGATTGGTGCCGGTGGATCTGTCGCGAGTACGCCGCCGGCTCGAGCGCCATCGTGCCGCCGTAACCGCGACAACAACAACAACAGCAGCAGCAGCAGCAGCAGCAACGCGTGGCCAGCTCCGCGTCTGCATCTGTATCTGCATTCAACCGGCACTCGCACTCACACCAATACCTTCAATGATGCGATGGGCCTCGCGCGCCCAGCGTCCTAGTCGTAGAATACCATAAGCTAAGGAAGGCCCTCCCGGATACGATTGGGAGATATGCGGGGTGAGTGGGGGTGGGACGCCTCAGCCGGTGAGTAACGAACATGAACGCCCCAGCGCCGAATCACATTGCGTGCCCTTTAGAACCATCTACGCGACCTGATGTATTCCAGGAGATGGGTTTCCATAGTCAGAAACCTGGCGATAAAGATTGTATTTTTATGTGAGCGGTCGGAGCAGTCTGTCTGCCTCTCGCGTTCCTGCTTTCAGTCTTCCATTTGTGGACCGTTCGAGCTATCGTCGCATGGGGCATGTTTTTCTGCTGGTGCTTAACCTAACTTCCTTGGGGTCGTATTCGGATGCGCGCATTCAATTTGCTGTTTGTAGATTTGGAAATCTAGTTTTTGGGCTACTGCATCTTCCATCACAAGTACGAATTCACAATAACTATTCTGAGCAACTCGCATTTATATACCATTTCATAACAATAAATCTTCTTTCCTCAGCTCATTCACCGATGCGACCTTGCCCTGAGCCACAATACGCTATTTGACAATTGGCAGCGACTCCTTCAATCCCTTATTGCTATCTGAAAAATGGATCCATTTGGCCCAACAGAGAACGCACCATCCTTGCTCGACGTCCTCGAGACTGCCAATACCATGACAGGAGAGCTCAACACTCAATAAGCGGATGCCGCCAGCACCATTGCCGAGCGTCAAGGCAATATAGATGCTTTGGAGGAGGAGACTGCACGCAACAGAGAGACCGTTACTGCCATGCACGCTGAACGACGCCGACGCGTTGCGGCCCTCCGCAAGGCAGGGCGAGTACCCTCGGAGGAAGAAACTCCATTCGAGTTAGAACTGGTCAATTCTCCGACACTGATTCTCCCTGATGAACTCATGGCGGAGATTTTCGACTGGCATATGTTGATGGGTGGGAAGTTGACGACCGCCACCACCCCTTCGCAAAAAACAGAAATCTACGCACCGCATCGAAGGCCATGAAATGTTATAGAACGGGTACTGGCGGAGGGCTATGACTTGACGAACGCGCGAGTCAGCGGAGGAACGGGATGCCCGACAGGGGCTGGGACTGGTCGTGGGTGATTCTGGGGTATTACTCTTCGGTAGGGTGATGCGTTACTGTTGCTCTTGCACTGGTCGTTCGCTTGTATCGCGTGCTGGGTCGACTTGCTTTGCTTACCACGGTGGTGCACAAAGTAATCGGCTCACGCGGGAAACCTATGTATCATCCAAGGCTCCATAGCTGCGGATGCATTGCTAAAGGGGTCATCTGGTATGATTTCCGCAGCTGTAGCTATGTTGACGCGGATCCCGCTGCGGAGAGCGCACCTATATAAGGGGCTCTCTAAGCGGACTTTTGTATATCACTTTATTACCACACACACATTTATCCACAGCCTTAAGAGCCCACTAGCAAGCTGATCTAAATAGAGATACGGAGTGCAAGGGACAATAGGCCCAGGATAAAGAACTGGCACTAAGGACAAATCATTGTCTTCCGCACACGCTGCTCCATTTCCACGCTACACACTCTATTACATCTCGTATACTGTGTTCTGAGTTACATCTGAGGTCTAGAACCTAAAGAACACCTTGTGCATTTGTCTAGCCTTATATTCCTTTCGTCTTATTCATTCTATTCATCCAACACTGCCGGCTAGTGTCAGGCTCTTACTCTATACTATCAAACGCGTGTATACGTAACTAGTCCGCACTAGATTTCGTATATCCGTGGGACTGAAGGAAGAGTCCCCAGGTTTAGACCCAGGCTATTAGACGTTACTTTCATTACAGTTGAACTACGAAACGTAACATGAAATGCCTGCAGGACGACCAAAAAGTGAAAACCGTCGAGGACCTAATAAGAATATCGTCAAATGCAGGTCCGCTCGCATGCGAGAACAACAGACCAAACCATCACAACTGTAAAACGAAAGCGAAAGAACTGCTAAAAAGAATCAGTGACGCATGGAACCCCAATAAAGAATCCCCACAACGACACACCCTATGGCACACGCCCCGAAGGATTGAGAAACACGGAAAAGCAGACCTAACGAAAACATCAGTACTATACAACCCAGACACAAGAGCGAAGCACGACCTACTGAGCGGAATAAGAATATTTGGAGAAATCCCCGGACACAAATCCAAGAAAAGAGACCAATACCAACCAGAAAAACCCCCGGCGAGAATAAACCACGTACCAATCCCTAGCCTATGCCAAGTGATAGTCAACACTGACGGATCAGCCACTAACAACGGTTGGGAAAATGCAAAGGGAGGAATAGGAGTCTGGTACGACGACGGAAGTAGAAGGAATATAGCATTAAAAATAGAAACTCACCACGATAAACCACCATCTAACTCGAGAGCAGAACTGAGTGCCATCCTTGAAACCCTGAGACGGAACGAAGTCGACGACCTAGTAATACAGTCAGACTCATTGACGAGCCTAAATGCAATATGCAAAGACTCACTGAAATATGAAGACCAGGCCTGGAACGGGGTACAAAATTCAGACTTACTAAAGGTATACTAATCCGACTGAGAACTAGACTGGCACAAACCGAATTCCAATGGGTGAAAGGCCACGACGAAAATAACTACGGAAACAGCAGAGCAGACGCGCTGGCAGATGAAGGAAGAGAACAGGACATACCAGTAGAAATGGACAGTGAAGAATGGCTAGACGGGCACCCTGCCATACAGGACGGAGCGAGGCTCCAAGCACTAGAAGCAAAACATACCTATAGCACAATCGTCAGATGGCACACCAAGAAGATGAAACGAATACTACACCAAGACACTCTTGACGAGGCGAAAGACAAAATACAAGGAGCCACAGGACTGCAGCCCACAAATGAGAAACTCCTAAAAGGAATTAAAGCGCTTGAAATCCCACCTAGGATAAAAGACCATATGAGAACGGTGCTCATGGGTAAGATCAAATGCGGAGCTTTCTGGGGCAAAATCCCGGGCCACAACGAAAAGGCAATCTGCCCTTTCTGCAAAAAAAGGAGAAATATAGAAACAATTGAAACTGAAAAACACCTATGGATAGAGTGCGAAAACAGCGGTCAGGCTTGGGCATGGTCCACAACGCGAGAACTATGGCATAAATCAACAACGAGGGACTGGCCCGACATTAATCTAGGGTTGATCAGAGGGGCGGCAGCCCTCACTTTCGAAAACGACATGAATAAAGACTCGGAAAGACTGCGAATACTGATCGCTATGACGGTCTGGGCCATATGGAAATCAAAAATAAAGATCTCTATTCAAAACCAAGACGTAACCCCTAACGAGACAACACAAATACTAAAAGGACTCCTAACTGATCTAGTGACAAAGAGTTGGAACGCGACACGCTTCATGGAAGAAGGCAAGAGAAGAAGGAAGCAGAAGAAACTCCGAAGGCTGTGGGCTGAGGAAAAATTGACCAAGTTCGATCCGTTAGCGGGTCCTCAAATCAACTTCACATAAAGGGATGCAGCCGGAACACCGGCGAAGGGGGGTTTTAGGGGGTAGGACACAGGGCACTCCCGTCCAAAGGCTTTAGGCCAACTTGGCGAGCCCTGCTGGAGTCCTCCACATCCGCGTTCAAGCACGATGGTGCATGATGCATTCCCTCCCTTTCCCACAAAAAAAAAAAAAAAAAGTTGACGACCGTGTTACTCGTTTGTAAACGGTGGTCGATGGTGGCGTATAGCAGTCCCCGACTTTGGGCCAGGATCTCCGTCGCCAATCATGCATTTCGTTCGCGCCATTATCTTCGAGGCTCTATTCTATGTGCCGACCTCGACTACTTACATTTCGTTCTCTCTCGTTCCCGGTCCTGTCCTCTTCAACTCGAACTTTCTTTTTCATCCAACGCGTCGCCACATCACATCGAATACAGTAGCAGCTCTTTGCTCATTACGCCCAGGCCACTGCTAATCGCATAAAGGCAGTCAAACTTATTCTGGGTGAGCAGATATTGCGACGGTGCATAGGCCTCGTCCTGGTAAACGGTTTTCTCCCTTTTGAGTACCAAACGCGATCGTTCTTCCACTACAATTCGATTTTATACGACGCCTAGAAAATATCACGAATACTGTCCGTTCAGTCATCGGTCGATCTATCCCCAGCCCTGCGGCATATCCGTTGTAGTCATGGTCTGAGCGCCGAAAACAAGGGAGTAGGGTTGTGCACGAAAAGAATTGGCTCGGTCGGGTTTCTCGGTCCCTCAGACAATTTCAGACATGTGACTAGCCTACAATTAATCAACCTTACAAAGACTACTGTGTTTTAACATGAAAACACAACCCCAAACTTGCACAGGTACCTGTTCTTGTCCTAGTGTGAACGTGCGCATCATCTTTGAAAACGCAACCGCATGCTTCATCGCAGTCTGTTTGGTGTCTGCAACAACAACACAGTGCCACAAACGCTGAGCACGAACGTCTCGGTTGAAGTGATCCCATACCATTGTGTGTAGCCGCAATGGTTGCCTGAATAGTATGAACCCCCTCGTCCGACGTTCCGAGGACACTATCAACCCCCTGGAAGTTTGATCCAGTCGGCACCCAACAGAAGATTCAGAAACCTCTGTCTTCTGATCTTGAGGCCACCTAATGTGCCAGACGGCAGGCGAATCGACAATTCCTTAGTCGACTCGATATTGTCACGAAAGATCTTGAGAGCCACCCGACCAGTACCCAGATGATTGTGGACACGTTGTTCGTGCTCCCAACCAGCAACGTCCCTCGATAAAGAGTGTCTACTCAACCTATAAAACAAGTCGAGGACCTCCTGGTTCTTTAGTTGGCAGCGCCCCTTGTCAAAGATCGATTTCAAGGAGGTACGGCGTTGGGATGAGAGCTTCGGCCGCCTTGAATTCCATCGCGCCCTGTGGATGTTACGTTTCGTAGTTCGCATGTAATGATAGTAACGTCTAATAGCCTGGGTTTAAACCTGAGGACTATTCCTTCAGTCCTACGTATAAACGCTAGCTAGTGCTAGCTAGTTACGGATACACACATTCCGTAATATAGAGTAAGATTCGGACGCTACCCAGTAGTGTCGGAAGTAAGGGACGAGTGAAGTGTTGGATGTAAACTATACGACTGCGTAAGGTGTTCCTTAGGTCTCCAAACCTTGGAGATGTGTCAGGACACTATAAGCGAGAAGTAATAGAGTGTGTAGCGGAAGAGGAGCACGGAGTGCGAGTGACGGTGAAGTCGTCAATTTAATACCAGTTGCTTATCCTGGGCCTAATGTCCCTTGCACTCCGTATCTCTATCTAGATCAGCTTGCTAAGGGGTCTTGAGGCTATGGATAAATGTGTGGTAATAAAGCGATATTCCAAAGGTCGGCCCTTTGTATAGGAGCGCACTCCGCAGTGAGATACGTGTCCACATAGATACAGCCACGTAATCTTTCCATATGGTACGTACGTTCCAGCTGCGCCTACGTAGTCACGGACCCTTAGGTATTACATCGCCTTCCCAATCGCTTTGTGCACCACCGCGGTGGACAAAACAAGTCGGTCCAATTGTCGGAAATAGGCGCTCTGTGCCTTGCCTAGGCCGGTATACTATCCGTTAATGCGTTCTGGTACGTGTTTCTGATCTTATGCGGACGTGACATTCTCTCCCTTCCGTTCATTCACGGACAATCGTAATGTACCTGTTCCTGTGTTATGGGCAATCTAGTATCAGAACTGCTCGTCAACGGACTTACTAGACTGAGTTCGCTGTTCACGCACCGAGTCTGTAAGTCCATTATCCGATTTGCAGTTACTATATACAGTTCCGACCAAGTATCCTAGAATACTATTTAGGTACTTAATACATCTGAGTTCGCTGTTCACGCACTGAAGCTAATACTATTTAGCTCCAACACGAATCGACGGTCCGTGCTGGTGCACGAAGGGGAGAAAGGAAGATGGGTTGCTACGGTGCTCTCTCCTGCAGAGGCGCTTCGTGAGCAGGGGGATCCAACAGAGGAGACCAAGCCAACTTACAGGATCGTGGCAATATCGGATACCGAGGGCAGATCCATGGTGATCCAAGTACCACCGTACTGCTTTACCCATCCTCTCCACCTCTCGGGTTTCGGTGACGTGGTATGGACGATAAACTTGGCGTTGCGCACGAAAGCTAGGCATGGCTGCATGACGAATATATTGCTGTCGACCAGGGCCCAACACTTTTGCAGCCGCGAGTTATCGGCTTGGGTAGAACAAAACGTGGCGCCTTGCTCATCAAAAATGGAATAATAGGTGTCATTGAGCTGCACCGCCGTCGGGAGTCTGAGCTTGAGACGATGTAGTAGGAGGTAGATAAGGAATGTGGTCTTGCCTGAGCATGGGATAGACATCAGCAATGCTTGAGACTAAAAGCAGCATTGGCACGAACCGATCCCTGGCTGGCCTATCACCGCGACGCCTTTGGTGTGACCGGTTCTGTCCCTACTCCCCAACTCTTCAATGAGTGACTGGTATTCTTCACGGATGACGAGAATGTCAACCATTCCAACACCTCCGCCGAGAGCCCATTGAATGTCCTGCATTCCTCTGGAGAACCCGTATGAAAATTCGTCGGGGACGTTGAGTAGGCCACAGAGAAGGTCGTATGCATCGCTATCGGCTGAGACAGGCTTATCTCCGACGATCTCAGCCTTGCTGACTGTGTTTCTGACCAGGTCCCACGGTTTACCCCAGGTCTTGGCGTAAAGTTTTGAGAGAGCGACACGGAGAGAACCTAGGTCGTCATCGGCAGTAGCAGGTACACGAGGTGGCTTCGATTCCGGTGATAGTGACGACAATGGGCGTTTGCCACCGGCGGCGGCTATAACCCGGCGTCAGCGCAGGAACAGCGTCTCAGCAACGGCATCACAGGCCGTTGTCTTTATTGACTCACCCACGTCCGAAATACGGGGGCGCTTCGTTGCGTTACCTTCTAGTGACGGTGACGACGGTGCGCGTTTCCGTTTTTGCGATACAGAACCACCGGCGGCGGCTATAACGCGGTGTCAGTGCAGGAACGACGTCAGAACGGTCTCAGCAATGGCACCACAGACCGTTGTCTTTATTGACTCACTGGGAGGCCGTACCAGGATAATGTACATGGCCCCTTCAGGAGGGGTTTCGCCAAGATATTCCGATAACGGTTGCACCTCGTCGGTGAGCGGTGTACACTCAATCAGGTTATTAGACAATCGCGTGAGTTCATGCATGCGCGTCGTCTTTTCTTCATTTTCATCCATGATAGTTAGATATAACCCAAGAGTACCCGGATGGACACCTGCGAACACGTGCGGCCCCTTATTGATGATCTTCTCCTTGAAACGAGCCCCCTTCATCGTCATCTTCTCGTCAACGCGAACTAGGAAGAGATCTTCGAAGCCTGGTGTGAAGCAGAATACCCGGAGCATTGTTCAAGTACTGTTCAAGTCGGAACCTCACCACCTGCCACTCACATGGCACTGCTGAGGACCCTCGTTGCTGGCGGGCTATTTCGAGGGCCTCTAGTCATGCGCGTCGTATATTCGAAAGCCGTCCGCCTCACGTCGTTTGGCGCCTACATCCAAGTGTTCGGAGGGTTTCTCGAGTGACGTGATAGGGGGCGAGGTTGCTGAAGACGACAGACCTGCCACGGGTCCAGAACGCTGGACGGACGGTAGGTGCTTGTATGGTATGTACGAACAATACATGTTTCCCATCTATTTCACACCACCCGCCTGACTGGCCATCGTTCCAGGTCGCAGTCGCGTTACTTCGAGCTATTGATCATACCGGGCAACTGTAAGGCATGAGAGTGGAGGTCCTTCCGTGAGCCATTCCATTCCGAGAGATACATACAGCTCAAGCAGAAAACACCAGAATGCAGCGCTCGCACAGCATCACTCGGATTCCAGCCAAACACCCTGCAACCCTATCCTTGTAAGCACATAGTGCCTTTCGGAATGGAAACTCCCTTTTCGTCTTGTGACTCCTATACTGATGACTTTGGATGACCCAGACGGGCCTCATGAATAGATATCCTGAACATTGTTTCATGTGCCCCAGTGGCAAGTGGATTTGTTGATAGTTCCAAGACCGGGTCGCAAGACACACCTCAGGCACCTCGCGGATTTACTCCCTGAAGGCCGCCGTCGTCCTCATGGCCCCTTCTACATGGGCTTCTCAGATCGAGATGATTTTTGGATGGACTATGGGATCGTCTAAATAATAATATATAATTCATTGTATAACTTTATGTTGTCTGACAGCAATGCGAATGTGGAGCCCAAGCCAGGACATATACGTGTAGAGCGGTAAGGTCGTGCTACAAGGAGCAAATAGTGTCCTCAACCCTCTCTTTTCTTTCTCGTTTGCCTGGTCTGCCTCCAGCTTGATCTCTGGACCGATAGCTCGCCGCCCCTCTCACCGCCGATATCAGACCCAGGCTTTCGTAACCTAACCCTGCATATACTGGATCGAGCGCTAGAAAATCCGTGGTATTTGCCGCCGGTCCTGCCCACTCATCCCCTCTAAACTGCACGAAACCCTCTGGCAAAACATCTCCCATTCGTGGTCGCCCCAGTTCTCCGTAAGACGTTAATCAGTTCGTTTACTAACTGAATACTGAATCCCGAGTCCCAGAGGAATTTGCCCACTCATGTTTGACGGAACCTAATGGCATTTGCCACCAATATGAAAGACGATGGCGACCGACATAATCGAGATTTGGCTGAGGTTCAGGAATCGATTGGACGTATGTATGCACATGACCGTACTTTGCAACGTTGGCGGCCCAACTGAGCTTCATTCCCCCTATACACTCCATACTCCAAACCAAGATCTTCGCACGACCGACACGTTCCCATCAAGGATTGAGGCAGATGTTTATTAAGCTCTAAATGAAAAATATGACACTAGTGCCCGTATGGAGTGTCCCTGTTACCGATGGGGGGGGGGGTTGTACATTCAGGGTCAGGAATGGAGAGGGTAAATTCACGGACCCGTTCGTGAGAGCCAACGTCAAAGGCCTCAAATTCCGAGGGCATGGCCTGAATCACTGTCCGACCTGGTAGAGCGAGAATGGGACGTACACCAACCTGGAAATTGGTAGAAGAAAAAGCTGGTGCTTGTACATTGGGGTTATATTTAGCACAGGTCGATCCGTACCTTGATCCCCTATGTAGTCATTGTGTGGATGTGGGAAATGGTGGCGGCGATACGTACCTGTTTGTTCCTGCAAAAGCTAAAGTAGCCGGAATGAGGGAGCAAAGGCCGGGATGTAAACTGGAAGCTTAAAGCCGACAGAGAGAGCGTTGAAGACATCCAGGATGGTGAAAAGTCAGTCGGAATAGTGGTTGTTACAGGCAATCTTCATGGATCGAGTGAGGGTGGAATGAAAATAGATCGCGAATAGAATGCAAAGCACCCTCAAGTAATTCCATTTGCAACGTGCCTGGTGAGGGCTGCTTTTCCAGAGATAAGGCGCTCTTGATCACGTTCGCACGCGGCGGGTCCCCGAATGCTTGGGATTGGGTGCTACTCTGGTGTCGGTAAGGGTTTCGGTTTTGGTGGTATCGCACCTGACTTTAACGCGGCGCGCAACGGCAACGATGATCGGTTCCAAGGGTCACCTGCGCGAGCGCGCTCGAAAGCGGCAACAGGAAGATAAGGAGCACGAGGGCTGGCAGAGGACTGGCTCGTTCGGAAGCGTACTCACGCATTGGTATTGGTGGTGGTGGTGGTGGTACAGTGGTGGTTGTAGGTGAAGTGTGCGTCTGTCGCGAGTCCCCGCGTTTGCACCTGCATCTGCACTTGCATCTACACCTAATTCACATTCACGCTATTACGTACCCATATCGGACCGTCACCCACACTCTCGTCAATACCTACCTTTGCGTTTGTACTCGAATTTTGTGGATTGGAAATCTATTTTTGGGTACTCCATCCTTTATCATAAGTACCGATTCATGATAGCGAAGCTGAGCAACTCGCATTATCATTCCGGAACAATTATATGCCACGCCTTGCTCTGAGCCATATCTTGCTTTTTGCCAATTGGGCGCGACTACTTCGAACCATTATTGCTATTTGAAGAAATGCATGCCCTCGGCCCAATAGAGGATGCCCCATCCTTGCTCGACGCGGTCCAAGCCCTCGAGGCTGAGACCGCCATTATCATTACAAACGAACTCCACGCTCAAGAAGCGAATGCTGCCTGCATTGTTACCGAGATTCCAGGTAATATAGGTACCTTGGAGATGGAGACCGCACGCAACAGAGAGACTACCGCCACGCACGCTGAACAAGAGAGACGCGTTGTGGCCGTCCGCGAGGCAGGGCAGGCATGGCCGGAGGAATCACGGATCAGGTTGGAGGGAACTCCATGTGAGTTAGCTGTGGTCAATTTTCCGACCCAGATCCTCCCTGATGAACTCATGACGGAGATTTTCGACTGGCATATGTTGATGGGTGGGAGTT
>Ga0307515_10011558_pt1 | contig 16742 bp, 12 predicted proteins | sample 17_EM_MG_FD_194513 | JGI IMG/M metagenome (GOLD analysis project Ga0307515, IMG submission 194513) | Populus trichocarpa ectomycorrhiza microbial communities from riparian zone in the Pacific Northwest, United States - 17_EM | ecosystem: Host-associated > Plants > Roots > Unclassified | place... | reverse complement strand
ATCTACAAAACAAGGAACAAATAACTCTATCTTCATTGGTGGTTATTAAATTTCAGGCTCCCTACTCAACAACAACAGATTTCGGCTCTACCTTTTTTAAGAACAGCAAAAATACTAAACCTAAAATGAAAAATACAGTTAATGCAATAACAGAATTTCTCATTCCTAGTTTCTCATCAATAAAACCGAAAATAAACATCCCAAAAACTAAGGCTACTTTCTCAGCAACATCATAAAAACTAAAGAACGAAGTGTGGTCTGGACTTTCCTGTGGTAAAAATTTAGAATAAGTAGAACGAGATAATGATTGTATTCCTCCCATAATTAAGCCAATTACAGCAGCTAATGCATAAAATTGATATTCTGTATGGATAAAGTAAGCTGCCACACAAGATCCAATCCAAATGATAACTACTCCTATTAAAACATTAACATTTCCATATTTTTTAGAAGATAAATATGACATCAGCATTGCACCAGGAATAGCCACTAATTGCAAAATTAAAATGGTAGCTATTAGTTTTTCTGTTGGCAGATGTAATTCTTTTTCCCCGAATATAGTTGCCACTAACATAACGGTTTGCACACCCATAGAGTAAAAGAAAAAGGCAAATAGAAATCGCTTTAAGTAAGCCATTTTCTTAACCTGTAACCATACTTTGTTTAGTTCATTAAAACCATTTGTAAAAACATTTTTTTCTGATTTGAAATTAGCGCTGCCTTTTGGCAAATTTCTGAAAGGGATCTGTGCAAATACCATCCACCAAATACCAACCATAAAAAATGATAACCTAGCTGGAATTGAGCTATCGGTTATACCAAACCAATCTGGTTTAAAAACAAACACAAAACATATAATTTGCAATATGATACTACCAATATATCCGTAAGTAAAACCTTTAGCACTTACCTTATCTTGCTGGTCAACAGTTGCAATTTCTGGCAAATAAGAATTATAAAACACTAAACTCCCCCAGAAACCAATTGCAGCAACAACACATAAAACTACCCCTAATTCTAAAGTTTCTATTTTAAAGAAAAACAGACCACAACAAGCCAATGAACCTATATAAGTAAACATTTGCATAAATACTTTCTTATTTCCACGGGTGTCTGCAATGGATGATAGTATAGGAGATAAAATAGCTATAACTAAAAATGCGAAAGACATCGAATAGCTATACAATGCAGAATTCACAAACTTCCTTCCAAAAAAAGTCACATAATCAATAGTATCAGGATTTTTATCTGATGTGATGATGGTATAATAAGCTGGAAATATTGTTGAAGTGATAACTAGGTTATAAGCTGAGTTAGCCCAATCGAAATAAGCCCAAGAGCGGATTGTCTTTTTGTCGTTTTTTGCTTGCATAATTTTAGATTAACTAAAAGTAGATAAAAAATCGCTTAGTTGTTAAATGTGGAGTTGTTTAGTTGCTTGGAACTTTCACTCACATCTCATATCTAACATCTCATTACAGATAATACCTCTTCCCATCAGTTTTAATTTTTCCAGTGTCGAGTAATTCTCTAATTCTTTCAATTTTTTCATTAGCAGTTCCAGTTTCTAAACTCTCCACCAAATCATCAAGATTGTAATGTTGGCTTTGTAAAAGTGTGGCAATTTCAAATTCTATTTTGTCCTTTAGCTGACTTGCTTCTTCTGATTTTCTTTCAGCAAGGCAGATATCGCAAAAACCACATTTCTCTGCATTCGTTTCTCCAAAATAATGTAGCAACTGTTTGCTTCTACAAAGTTGCGTTGAGGCATAACTTAAAACTGCACTAACTTGGTCTTTTTGAATTTGCTGTCGAAGTTTGATATATTTCACATCAATATCTAAATGAGCTTGGTCTCTTCTAGGCAAGATAAATTGCAATTGCGGTTGGTCAGTTTGAGGTAAATAAGATAATATTTCAAATTGCTGTAAGCGGTTTAAAATTTCTATAACATCTTTATAAGAAAGCTTTAATCGATTGGATAAATCTGATTCCTTAATTTTCACATAACCATCAAAAGCGCCACCATAACTACGTTGAATGGTTTTTATAATTGGATCGTAAGCAGAATTCTCAATCTGAAAACGATAAACATCTTCATGGCTTGCCGTAAACATAATCCTCGATTGCAAGAAAATATTCTCAGATAAGGCGATATAACCATCGTGTTCTAAAAATTTCAAAGCAGCCAAGGTTTTAATTACCCCTAGGCTAAATTTCTTGCAAAAATCGGCTATATCAAACTCAAAGCTTAAACCTTCCCCAGCACCAAATGCCAACTGAAAATAACTTCCCAAGTAGTGATATGTTTTTTTGATTTCATCTACTGTTGGGTAGCTATCTGTATATTTTGCATTAAGAATAAGTTGGTCAGATTTATTAGCTAATAATACTGCAAAGGCACGTTGTTCATCCCTCCCAGCCCTACCTGCTTCCTGATAATAAGCCTCCAAACTATCTGGCAAATCTAAATGTATTACAAAACGAACATTTGGCTTATCAATTCCCATCCCAAAAGCATTGGTGGCAACCATAATTCTAATTACATCCTTTTTCCAATCTTCTTGTTTTTTAAAGCGTAAATCTTTTTCTATTCCTGCGTGATAAAAATCTGCTACAATTCCGTTCCGTTGTAAAAAATGAGCAACCTCTGCCGTTTCTCTCCGATTCCGAACATAAACCAAACCACAACCTTTTACATTTTTAGCTATTTCGATTAGTTTTTTATGTTTGTCTTCCAAATCGTAAACCACATAACTTAAATTTCTACGAGAGAAACTTTTAACAAAAACCTGAGCGTCTTTCATCTCCAGTTTCTGCACAATGTCTTCCTTTACAAAAGCTGTGGCGGTTGCTGTTAAAGCTAAAATTGGCTTATCAGGATGAATTTCTCGAAGCTCTTTAACTTTTAAGTATGGCGGACGGAAATCATATCCCCATTGGGAAATACAATGAGCTTCATCAATTGCTATTAGATTCACATTCATATAAGAAATGCGAGCTCTAACTATCTCAGAAAGTAATCTCTCGGGCGATAAATAAAGGAATTTGATGTTACCATAAATACAATTATCCAAAAGGATATCAATCTCTCTTTTGCCCATTCCGGCATAAATTGCGATAGCATTAATTCCTTTTGCCTTTAAATTTTCAACTTGGTCTTTCATTAAAGCAACTAGAGGGGAAACTACAATACAAATCCCATCCATAACCATTGCAGGAACTTGAAAGCATATAGATTTTCCTCCGCCAGTTGGCAACAAAGCAAGGGTATCTTTTCCGTTTAAAACTGATTGAATAATCTCATCCTGTAATGGTCTAAAATTATCAAATCCCCAATATTTTTTTAATATCTCCGCTGCTGTCATAAAAAGGTGTCATCAAAACTAATAAAAACGATGTGATATTATTAAATTGCGGAAAATTTATCTCAATCCTCCTTATGAACAAAATTTTCCTATTCACAAGTAGTTTATTTCTTACCTTTTCATTTGCAGCGCAAGCTCAAAAAGAAGCTCCAAAATGGGATGTAGAAAAATATAAAGGTCAAACCAAAACTTTCAACATTAAAACTGATGAAGGAACTTGGATGAATTTAGATGTTAGTCCGGATGGTAATGAGATAGTTTTTGATTTATTGGGCGATATCTATACAATGCCTATTACTGGCGGAGCTGCCAAATTAATAAGTGGCGGAATTGCCTTTGATGTTCAACCACGTTATAGTCCAAATGGGAAATACATTTCTTACACCAGCGATAAAAGTGGTGGCGATAACATTTGGATCATGAATAGAGATGGAAGCAATAAAAAGCAGATTACAAAAGAGACTTTTCGTTTGTTAAATAATGCCACTTGGATGCCTAATAGCGAATATTTAATCGCTCGTAAACATTTTACAGCATCACGTTCTTTAGGTGCAGGCGAAATGTGGATGTATAGCATTTACGGAGGCGATGGCGTACAGTTAACCAAGAGAAAAAATGACCAACAAGATGCTGGAGAGCCAAATGTATCGCCAGATGGCAAGTTTTTATACTTTAGTGAAGATGTTTCTCCTGGCCCGAATTTCGAATACAGCAAAGACCCAAATGGATTAATTTATGCCATAAGGCAATTAGATTTAACCACTGGAAGATTAACAAACTTAATAGCGGAACAAGGTGGCTCCGCTCGTCCACAAATATCGCCTGATGGCAAATTTATGGCTTATGTAAAACGAGTTAGGTTAAAATCTGCTTTATATATTGAAAACATTAAAACTGGTGAAGAATATCCTTTATATGAAGATTTATCTCACGACCAGCAAGAAACCTGGGCTGTTTTTGGGGTTTATCCAAACTTTGCTTGGACACCAGATTCGAAACGCATCGTATTTTATGCCAAAGGAAAAATCAAACAAGTTGATTTGAGTACTTTATATATTTCTGATATTCCTTTTGAGGTAAATAGCCAACAAACTGTTCAACAATCGTTGCATTTTGAGCACGAAGTTTTCAATCCGGAGTTTACGGTTAAAATGATTAGGCAATTAACTACATCGCCCGATGGCAAAATTGTAGTATTTAACGCAGCTGGTTATTTATACAAAAAGGAATTACCTAATGGGGTGCCTGAAAGATTAACCAATGGAATTGATTTTGAGTTCGAGCCAAAATTTAGTCCTGATGGTAAGACTGTAATTTATGCAACTTGGAGCGATGAATTTAAAGGAGCCATTAAAAGGACAGAGGTAAAATCTGGCAAAACAACCTCTTTAACGGATGAGAAAGGATATTACTATTCTCCATCTTATTCAAATAAAGGTGATAAGATTGTTTTTAGAAAAGGAAGCGGAAATGAAACTTTAGGCTTAACCTACGGCAAAAACACAGGCATATTTATAATGCCAGCAAATGGTGGCCCTAAAACATTGGTAAGTGAAAATGGTATCAAACCGATGTTTAACATTGATGATACTAGAATTTATTTCCAAGGAAACGAGGCTGGTAAAAAAGCATTTAAGAGCATGGATTTGAATGGAGGAAATGAGAGAACGCATTACACTTCTCAATATGCCAATCAGTTTGTTCCTAGTCCAGATGGTAAATGGATGGCTTTTACAGAACTATTCAATGCTTATATTACTCCAATGGTTACAACCGGGATTGCTTTAGATTTATCTGCCAGCAACAAATCTATCCCTTTGGCTAGGGTTACAAAAGATGCTGGAACTTATTTACATTGGAGCGCTGATAGTAAAAAATTGCTTTGGACTTTAGGCGAACAATATTACAATAGAGAAGTTAAAAATACCTTCACATTTGTGGAAGGTGCTCCTCAAGTTTTACCAGAATTAGATACAGTTGGAATTGCTTTAGGTTTAAAACTAAAAGCTGATGCTCCAACTGGATTATTAGCTTTAAAAGGAGCCAGAATTATCACGATGAAAGGCGATGAAGTGATTGAGGAAGGAACAATCCTTTTAGAAAACAATAAAATTGTCGCAGTAGGTAAAATAGCTGATGTGATTATTCCTGCAGATACAAAAGTTATAGATGTAAATGGAAAAACTATTATGCCGGGGATGATTGATGTTCATGCTCATTTACGCACAAGTCCAGATGGAATTAGTCCGCAACAAGATTGGTCTTATTTAACCAATTTAGCATTTGGCGTAACCACTGCTCACGACCCATCTAGCAATACCGAAATGGTTTTCAGTCAGAGTGAAATGTTAAAAGCAGGAAGAATGATTGGTCCACGCTTATACTCTACTGGTGCAATTTTATATGGAGCTGATGGCGACTTTAAAGTAGTGATTAATAGTTTGGATGATGCTTTATCTCATTTAAAAAGGTTAAAAGCAGTTGGTGCATTTTCGGTAAAATCATATAACCAACCTCGTAGAGACCAACGCCAGCAAATATTAGAAGCTGCAAGGCAGTTAAAAATGGAAGTTGTACCAGAAGGTGGTTCTACATTTTTTACCAATATGAATATGGTAGCTGATGGACATACAGGAATTGAACATAGCATTCCGGTTGCTCCAGTTTACAAAGATGTAACTAGTCTTTGGAATAACACAACCGTGGGATATACACCTACCTTAATTGTAGCCTACGGAGGCCAATGGGGAGAAAATTATTGGTATGATAGAACGAATGTTTGGGAAAATGAAAGACTATTAGCTTTTACACCAAGGTCGATAATTGATTCTCGTTCAAGAAGAAGAACAACATCTGAGTATGGAGATTATAACCATATTGATGTTTCAAAATCTGTAAAACAAATTGCCGATGGAGGAACAAAAGTAAACTTAGGTGCTCACGGACAAATACAAGGTTTGGGTGCACACTGGGAATTATGGATGTTTGTACAAGGTGGCGCTACACCATTACAAGCCATCCGCAATGCAACACTAAATGGTGCACATTATTTAGGGATGGATAAGGAAATTGGTTCTTTAGAAATAGGTAAACTAGGCGATTTAGTAGTAATGGATTCAAATCCTTTAGATGACATTAGAAACTCTGAAAGAATTAAATATGTGATGGTTAATGGTAGGTTGTACGACAGTATGACGATGAACGAAACTGGAATCACGGAAAAAGCTCGAACAAAATTATGGTTCGAATTAGATAAAGGTGTAGCGTTTTCTATTCCTTATAAAATTTCTGAGACTTGGACTTTTACTGTGCCAAACTGCGATTAGGTAAATGGAAGATGGAAAAGGTAAAAAGGAAAATGGAACTGAAATAATTCTTCACACTTCTATTGGTGCACCTATCCAAATAGTGTTTGATTGTGCAAGGAGTATAGATATTCATCAGTTATCTACTGCTAAAACAAATGAAAAAGCAATTGCGGGAAGAACAAGTGGTTTGTGTGAATTAGGTGATGAAATAACTTGGAGAGCCAAACATTTCTGGATTTACCAAACCTTGAGCTCAAAAATAACTAAGCTAAAAGCACCTTATCACTTTCAAGACTGCATGATAAATGGTGCATTTAGTTTTATTAAACACGACCATTTTTTTGAAGAAACTAACGGCGTTACAGAAATGAAGGATGTATTTGCTTATGGTGTTCCTTACGGGATTCTAGGGAAGTTGTTTAATAGAATTATTCTTAAGAAATACATGGCTGCTTTTTTGAATGAAAGAAATAGAGTAATTAAAGAAGTGGCTGAAAATAGATAGAATGCGGTTTTTAACATTAATTACATTGCTCTTAATAATTAGTTCTTGCGAAAGAAGAGTTAGTGATGAGAAAAAATCACAAGAAGAAACTAATTATGAAAAAGAAATCTTAAAGAGAATTATAGATAAAAAACAACAGAAGGAAATTGAAAAATTAGATAGTTTAAGACTCAAGAAAGTTTTAGAACAAGCCTTAAATTTTGGAAAGAAAAGTATAAAATCAAATTCTTTTAAAAGGACTTATGAAACTTTAATAGATGATAGCACAAGTGTAAAAGTTGAAATAAAATTAGGCAAGCTATTTTCCAATAACTATAAGCATATGATAATATGTAGAACAAGTTATGAATATATGTATTTTGATATTTTTAAAATAGACAAAGAACATATTACACATGTATTAGAGTTCAAAAACCTGCAAAGTCCTGACTTTTCAAATCATGCAATAAAAGATGTAAATGGGGATGGGTTTAATGATTTCATAGTACATTGGTATCCCAATTCTGGTTGTTGCAGAAGAAATATTTTAGATGTTTACCTTAATACGGGAAATGGTTCGTTTACAAAACAATATGAATTTATAAACCCTACTTTTTCAGTTAAAGAGAAAGTTATAAGAGGTGTTCTTTATGGACATCCGGGAGAAGTAGGCTTATATAAATACAAATGGAATGGTTTAAAAGTTGATACTATTGAGTTTATATATCCAGATGAATCAGACACTTTAAATCGACATTATATAAAAACGAACAGGGAATTATATTCTTCAAAGAATGTAAAACAAATAAAGTTAAAATCTATTCCTAAAGAATATAAAACTATAGATAGTTTTGATTGGTTTAACAATTATTAGTTATCACAAAACCAACAAACCAAATTCTCTTAAAGTATGAATGGGTTTTGAATACCAGAATAATTCAAAATGCTCTATTGAACTTTCGAAATCAGTTTTGATTTCTTGAAAGGTCAAAGTCTTTTCGTTTGAAATAGCAATTTTGTCTAAAATAGAAACCAACCATTCTCCTTCTTTTTGGTTGGTTTGAATACTGAAAGTTTCTTTTTTGCTATGGAAATTCAAAGTCATCATTTCCCAAGTATTGCCTTTCTTAGATTTAGTAAAGGTTTCAGTAGTAGGCTTCCCTCCCAACCAAACTATTTTGGCAGTTGGTTTAACATTAAAATTTTCATCTGCTTGCAAAGCTTTATCAATAAAATTGGATGGAATGGTAGTTCTAGGAATTTTAAAATCGAACCAATCTTGCAATTTGTAATCGAAACAAATGCCATGCATAAAATTGAAGAGTGATTTCTTTAATCCGAAGCTGAATTGGTTATGGTCTATTCCAGTTTTATCTATGTAGTTGATATCGTTATTAGCAAAGGTTCCTATCTCTTCAGTTTCTTTTACCACACCAAATTTCTCAGGATATAAACCAACTGGACTATGCACTGTCATTGCAAATTGATGCCAAAAGCCAGATTGCAAAACTCCAGCTTCGAATAATTGACGAACCATTTCTAAACTATCAACCGTTTCTTGAACAGTTTGAGTTGGGTAACCATACATTAAATAAGCGTGAACCATAATTCCAGCTTCTGTGAAGTTTCTGGTTACTTTGGCAACTTGTTCAACTGTTACACCTTTGTCAATCAGTTTCAATAACCTGTCGGATGCAACTTCTAATCCCCCAGAAACGGCAATACAGCCCGATGCCTTTAACAATAAGCACAAATCCGCGGTAAAGCTTTTCTCGAAACGAATGTTAGTCCACCAAGTCACAGAAATCTTTCTTCTTAAAATCTCTAAAGCTACCTCACGCATTAAAGCAGGCGGAGCAGCTTCATCAACAAAGTGAAAACCATTCTGACCTGTTTTTTCTGCTAAGTCCTCTATCCTATCAACAATCAGCTTTGCAGCAACAGGTTCATAAACTTTGATGTAATCTAAGGATATATCGCAAAAAGTACATTTGCCCCAATAACAACCGTGCGCCATTGTAAGTTTGTTCCACCGCCCGTCACTCCACATTCTATGCATCGGGTTTACAATTTCGATTACAGAAATATAGTTGTCTAATTGTAAATCTGAATAATCTGGGGTACCAACATCAGCCTGTTTGTAGTCACTTCTTAAAGCATCATTTCTGTAAGCAACTTCTCCGTTCTCTAGTAAAAACGTTCTTTTGTATAGATTAAATTCGCCACCATTTATAACTGCATTACATAATAGTTCGATTGGCAATTCTCCATCATCCAAAATGATATAATCAAAAAATTCGAATACCCTTTTATCAGATAGTGAACGTAATTCTGTATTTGGAAATCCACCACCCATTGATATTTTAATGTGAGGATAGTTCTGTTTTACAAATTGCGCACAGCGGAAAGCCGAATATAAATTCCCTGGAAAAGGAACAGAAATAAGGAATAATTTTGGTTCAACTTCTTCAATCCTATTTTTAAGAATGTCAATTAGGATTTTATCTATATAAGTAGACTCTTGATTTAAAGCTTCGTATAACTCATCAAATGAATTAGCACTTCTACCCAATCGTTCTGCATACCTACTAAAACCAAAGTTTGGGTCTACACATTCTACTATAAAATCAGAGATATCTTCTAAATAAAGTGTGGCTAAGTGTTTGGCTTTATCTTGTGTTCCCATTGCACCAAAAGCCCAATCTAGTTCTTCTAATTGTGCAAACCTAGAAGCTTCTGGCAGAAAATCTTCTTGGCAAATCTGTAATGCTAAAGTTGGATTTTTGCCTTGTAAAAAAGCTATAACTGCATCAATTGTTTTGAGGTAATCTTCTTTTAAAGCAATTATTCGTTGGACATTGAAAGATAGATTTTCAGTCCTTGTAATCTCAGCATATAGAAATAAGTCTGATAATCCCTTTTTAGAAAACAGTGCTAAAATAACCTCTATGCCTAAATCCGCTTGAGTTGAAGAAATCCCTTTTGTATTTAAAAAACCTTTGATATACGCAGTTGCCGGATACGGTGTATTCAGTTGTGTAAATGGCGGTGTGATTAAAAGAAGATTGGTTTTCAAAGGATTTATTTTCTGCAAAAATACAATTTAATATTATTTAAGGATAAGAATTAGTAGCGTGATAGACTAAGCATACAATAACCATCTTACGTTCATCTTACGTTCATCCTTCGTTCATCCTACGTCTTTACAGGCTCTATATAAGCACATACCTCTAATTGTCTAGCCTCTTCTTTTTTCCTTAGCCTTAAATAAGAAGCACTTAACTGAGCTACAAATTCTGTGCAATTACAAAACCACTTGCCCAAGCCCATTGAAAGTTATAACCACCGAGCCAACCAGTTACATCCATACATTCGCCACCAAAATATAAACCTGGGATCTTTTTGCATTCTAATGTTTTAGAAGATATTTCGTTGGTGTCAATTCCACCACGCATTACCTCTGCCTTGTCGTAGCCTTTATCGCCTGCTGGTTTCACTTTAAATTCGTGAATGGTTTGATGAATTAGCTCCATATCAGCTTTGCTTAAATCGGCTACCGTTTTGGTTAAGGGTAAAAACTTGCCCAAAGCATCAGTAAATTTCTTAGCGTAAAAACGGTTTAACAAAGTTGATAACAATGTTTTTCCATTAGTCTTGCGTTCCTCAATTATTAAATCGTCAATATTCTGATTGGGTAATAGATTAATATTAAACACTTCACCTCTGCGCCAGTAAGAAGAAATCTGCAAAATTGCAGGACCGCTTAATCCCCAATGGGTAAATAGAATATTTTCTTCGAAGGAATTCTCATCATTGCTTACTTCACAGAAAACAGAATTGCCAGAAAGTTGTGCATACCAATCTTCATCTTTTCCTGTAATGGTTAATGGAACTAATGCTGGAGCAGTTTCTATAATTTTTAATCCATTGTTACGAGCAAATCTAAGTGCAAAGTCTGTTGCTCCCATTTTTGGAATAGGTAGTCCGCCACTTGCAATTACTACTTTGGGAGCTGAAATAAATTTAATTTTTTCGCCAATGGCATAGTTTACTTTAAAGCCATTTTCAGTTTGCGCAATATCTTTCACATCGGCATTGCACCAAATCTCTTGTTCCATTTCTTCGCAAAGCGATGTAAAAACCTCTACAATATCTTTGGCGTTTTTATCTTCTGGAAACAACTGACCTAAAGTTTTTTCTTTGCCGACAATACCATAAGTTTCAAAAAAATTAATGGTATCTTCTACAGTCCATTGATTAAAAGAAGATTTTAAGAAATGTGGATTGGTAGAAATAAACTGTTCTGTGGTTGCCCATTGATTGGTAAAATTGCATCTTCCACCACCAGAAATTAAGATTTTAGCACCAGGTTTGCTATTTTTTTCGAGTACAATAACTTTTTTACCTAAAAAACCTGCTTGTACTGCACACATTAATCCACAAGCACCAGCACCAATAATTATTGCATCTGCATCCATTGTTGCAAAGTTATAAGTTTAACAGATAATAGTAGTACAATTGTTTGTTATATAGCCCCGACAGTAGCAAACACGTAGCCCAAAGTTTACGGAGGGCGAAGTAAAGCGGATGGCGGGACAAAACTTTAATATTTGCACTAGCATTGCGCTTCAAAAATAAACAAAGCTTGATTTCACAAAATCCCAATTCGCGTTTATTTTTTCTTATTTTTGCGTCTTTAAAAATCTATTAAAAAATAATGGCAAAACAGATAAGCGAGTTAAAATTAGGCATATTAGGAGGCGGACAGTTGGGCAGAATGCTGATACAAGAAGCCATTAACTATAATTTAACCACTTTAGTTTTAGACCCAGACCCAGATGCACCTTGCAAAAGTATTGCTAACAAGTTTGAATGTGGCTCTATTACAGATTTTGATACGGTTTATAACTTCGGTAAAAAGGCAGATATCATTACCATTGAAATAGAAAAAGTTAATATTGAAGCTTTAGAGCAACTAGAAAAAGAGGGTAAAATGGTGTTCCCCCAATCTCGTGTTATTCGTTTAATACAAGATAAAGGTGTACAAAAACAGTTTTTTAAAGAAAACGACATTCCAACTGCTCCTTTCCAATTGGTAAGTTCTGCTGCTGATTTAACCAACGGAAATTTTCCTTTCCCATACATCTTAAAACAACGTAAAGATGGTTATGATGGCAAAGGCGTAATGAAAATCAGCAACCTTGCCGATGTAGATAACGCTTTTGAAGCACCATCGTTAATTGAAGAATTGGTAGATTTTGATAAGGAAATTGCTGTTATTGTTGCCAGAAATGCTAATGGCGATATGAAAACCTTCCCTATGGTGGAAATGGAATTCAATGCCGAAGCTAATTTAGTAGAGTTCTTAATTTCGCCATCAACTTATCCTGATGATATTCAAAAGAGAGCTGAAAAAATTGCCATTGATATTGCATCTGCTTTAAATGTTACTGGAATTTTGGCTGTTGAAATGTTCGTAACTAAAAACGGAGAAATTCTGGTTAATGAATTAGCTCCTCGTCCGCATAATAGTGGTCACCAAACCATTGAAGGCAATTATGTTTCTCAGTTTGAGCAACATTTACGTTCTATTTTTAATTTGCCATTGGGCGATACTCGTTCTATTAGCAATGCAGTAATGATTAATTTATTAGGCGAAAAAGGTCACGATGGTTTAGCTAAATACGATGGCTTAGAGAAAATAATGGCAATTGATGGTGTTTATGTACATTTATATGGAAAGAAATATACTAAGCCTTTTCGTAAAATGGGTCATATTACTATTGTAGACCAAAACCGAGACCATGCTATTGAGAAGGCAAGATATGTACAGCAAACTTTGAAAGTGGTTTCATAGTTAGATATGAGATGTGCGATATGAGAATTGAGACAATCGCAAACAAGGATAAATAAAAAAATACTGAATTATCAAAAGCATAAAACAAACAATATGAGCGCAAAAATAGGTATAATAATGGGTAGCAAATCTGATTTAAACGTGATGCAAGATGCTGCTGATATCTGTAAGGAATTTGGTGTTGAATTTGAAATGACTGTAGTTTCAGCTCACCGTACACCTGAAAGAATGTTTACTTATGCTAAAGAGGCTGCTCAAAAAGGTTTAAAGGTGATTATTGCTGGTGCTGGTGGCGCTGCTCATTTACCTGGAATGGTTGCTTCTATTACTACTTTACCGGTTATTGGTGTTCCTGTAAAATCTTCAAATTCTATTGATGGTTGGGATTCTATCTTATCCATTCTTCAAATGCCAAATGGTATTCCTGTTGCTACTGTTGCTTTAAATGCTGCTAAAAATGCTGGTTTATTAGCTGTACAAATTTTGGCAACTGCCGATGATAGCTTAGCTCAAAAAATGCAGGCTTACAAAAATGATTTGAAGAAAAAGGTTGAAGAAAGTGCTGAGGAAATGGAAAAATAGTCCGAAAGTCCGGATTTCCGTAAGATTAAGTATCATTATCTTTCCGACTTTTCTGACTTGCTGACTTTCCGACTATTTAATTCAGGCTTGGATCGCTAGGAAAATTACTTACGTGGGCGTATTTTGGACCAAGATTGATAATAACTTCTCTCCAAAGCTCTTCTTCGTTGTGTGAAAAGACAACATCTTGATGAAACTGGTCGGAAACTATCCAGGTATTCTCCTTAATTTCTTCAGCCAGTTGATCTATTCCCCAGCCAGAGTAACCTAGAAAAAACTTCACTTCATCTACTGCAATGCTATTATTATTTACCAATATTTTAAGCGTTTCAAAGTTTCCGCCCCAGTAAATCCCTTTTGCGATTTCTTCTCCGCTGTTTAATTTATCATAACAACGATGAATAAAATGGATGGTATCCACTTCTACTGGTCCACCAATAAAAACTGGAAAATTTGCTTCCCATAAATCGGGTACTAAATCTTTCAATAAAAACTGACTTGGGTGATTTAAAATAAAGCCTAAAGTACCTTCATCACTATGTTCTGCCATTAAAACAACAGAGCGCTTAAAGTTAGGGTCATTTAAAAATGGCTCTGATATTAATAGTTTTCCAGTAGATGGTATTACTTTACTTAACATTTGCGAAATTTAAGAAACCATTATCATTTTACCAAAACGATGGAAATTGAGGTAATTATATTATGAGCATCAAATAATTTTATGGTATTAATCAAAAAATTAAATAAACTAAAGTCTATTTTTGCTTTATGGAACTAACAAAAGAAAATATACAAAGTTTGAGACAAGATTATCGCTCTGCAGAATTAAGCGAAAAAGATGCAGATAAGAATCCCATTAAACAATTCGAAAAGTGGTTTTCTGCAGCAATTGATGCTCAATTATATGAGCCAAATGTAATGACTTTGGCAACTGCCGATAAATCTGGCAAACCTAATGCCCGTATTGTTCTTTTAAAAGGATTTGATGAAAATGGTTTCAGTTTCTACACCAATTACTTAAGTACAAAAGGCAAAGAGATTAAGAAAAACCCACAAGTTTGTTTAGTTTTCTTCTGGGCCGAATTAGAAAGACAGGTTCGTATTGAAGGTAAAATTGAAAAGTTATCTAAGGAAGCTTCAGAAAAATATTTCCATTCTAGACCAATCGGCAGTCAAATCGGCGCAATAGTTTCTCCTCAAAGTCAGGTTATAACAGACAGGCAACTATTAGAAGAAAAGGTTGAAGAATTAACTGCCCAATATGAAGGTAAAACTATTCCTAAACCAGCACATTGGGGCGGATATATTGTTAAACCAACCTCAATAGAGTTTTGGCAAGGCAGAACAAGTCGTTTACACGATAGAATTAAGTACGATTTGATTAATGAAAAATGGCAGACTAATAGATTGGCACCTTAAATATTAAATATGAAACCATCATGATGTTCAAATTCAGATATTAGAATGAACTAATCATGATAGCTTCATCTCAATTGAAAACATAATTATATAGATGAAAAACATAGCAGTAATAGGTTCTGGCACAATGGGCAATGGAATTGCACATACATTTGCGCAATTTGGATACCAAGTAAATTTAGTAGATATCAACCTAGATGCATTAGGAAGAGCAATAGCAACCATTACAAAAAACCTAGATAGACAAATAGCTAAAGGAACATTATCTGAAGAGGCAAAGGAAGCAACTTTGGCTAATATTACAACAGTAACCGATTTACAAACCGGCGTAGAAAACGCTGATTTAATTGTTGAAGCTGCAACAGAAAATATAGAACTTAAACTAAAAATATTTAAAGATTTAGACCAATTTGCAAAAGCAGAAGCCATTTTAGCAAGTAATACATCTTCTATTTCTATCACACAAATCGCTTCAGTGACCAATCGTGGTGATAAAGTAATTGGCATGCATTTCATGAACCCTGTTCCAGTAATGAAATTGGTAGAAGTAATAAGAGGATATGCTACTAGTGATGAAACCACATTCCAAGTAATGGAACTTTCTAGGGTTATCGGTAAAATTCCTGTTGAAGTGAATGATTACCCTGGATTTGTAGCTAACAGAATATTAATGCCAATGATTAATGAAGCCATATATACTCTGTATGAAGGTGTAGCAGGAGTTGATGAGATTGATACAGTGATGAAACTAGGAATGGCACACCCAATGGGGCCGTTGCAATTAGCAGATTTTATTGGTTTAGATGTATGTTTAGCAATTTTAAATGTATTAAACCAAGGTTTCAGAAACCCTAAATATGCACCTTGCCCATTATTGGTTAATATGGTAATGGCAGGTAAAAAAGGCATTAAAACTGGCGAAGGGTTTTATGATTACAGTAACGGTGTAAAAGAGGCTAAAGTAGCTGCTAAGTTTTTATAAGTTGAGTTAATGGTTTATGGTCAATGGACCATGGACTATTAACAATTAACCATTATCTTTACACCATGAACGAAAATCTTGATCCTTCTTCAAACAACCTTACTCCTATTGAGCGTGATATCGAAAAAGTATTACGTCCGCAGGAATTTGAAGATTTTACTGGTCAAGATAAAATTCTAGAGAACCTTAAGATTTTCGTTAAAGCAGCAAAACTTCGTGGCGAAGCTTTAGATCACGTTCTTTTACACGGCCCTCCAGGATTAGGAAAGACTACACTTTCTTATATCATTGCCAACGAAATGGGCGTGAATATTAAAGTAACATCTGGTCCAGTATTAGATAAACCTGGCGACTTGGCAGGATTATTAACCAATCTAGAAACAGGTGATATTTTATTTATTGATGAAATTCATCGTTTATCACCTTTGGTAGAGGAATATTTATACTCTGCAATGGAAGATTTTAAGATTGATATCATGCTAGAAAGTGGGCCCAATGCCCGTTCTGTGCAAATTAGCTTAAATCCATTTACCTTAGTTGGCGCAACAACTCGTTCGGGTTTATTAACTGCTCCATTAAGAGCTAGGTTTGGGATTAATTCTAGACTAGCTTATTACGATGCAAAAATATTAACTACCATTGTTTTACGTTCATCTGCTATTTTAAATACCCCAATTTCTGATGAAGGAGCTTACGAAATTGCTCGTCGAAGTAGAGGAACGCCTCGTATTGCCAACGCACT
>Ga0307515_10011557_pt1 | contig 16742 bp, 14 predicted proteins | sample 17_EM_MG_FD_194513 | JGI IMG/M metagenome (GOLD analysis project Ga0307515, IMG submission 194513) | Populus trichocarpa ectomycorrhiza microbial communities from riparian zone in the Pacific Northwest, United States - 17_EM | ecosystem: Host-associated > Plants > Roots > Unclassified | place... | reverse complement strand
TATAATTATTCTTATTTGCATTTAGGCCCCATTTTCTTTAAGTGTATTGGTTCTTACCCCCACTTCTTTTTAGTTTAGTTTATTTTCTTTAATTTAATCCAGCCTTGGTTTTTCTCGGGATTTACACCCAAATTATTCGAACAACCAGGTATGGAACGTGATACCTCCTTAAATTTCAATGATGAAATTTATATTAAGTGGGGGAGAATGTAAAAACCAAACAAAAGTTAGTGTTAGACCAACCTATGCTAGGAAAAAAGTGGAGAAGATAGGCCGACCTATTTTAAGGAAAATGGTGGGGGGAGGAACTGGCCTATCCTAGGGGGGATTATAGAGGATATAACTAACTCTAAGATAACCCAATAAGAGGATAGGAACCAATGATAACTAGCACCCAACCACCCCCTCTCATTTAAGAGGGGTATAAATGCAAGAGGAGAGAGAAGGTGACCCTTCCTTTTCCCAAAAACCGGACAACAAACACCACTGCAGCAGCCATCCTCCCAAGAAAAAAACCTAACAACCAGCTGCATGTGCCTTCTTTGAGCGTTAGAGAGGAAATAATAGTGAAAAAAGAAATAACCTAAAGAAAACCATAAAAGAAGAGTGGGCTGGAAGGGTCGGCTGCTGCAACAGAAAAGGAAGAAAAGAAAACCAAAAGGAAGAAGCAGAACCACCATCAAAACCTACACCAAGACTGTCCAAAAATGTAAGGTAAGACCAACATCATTTCCTTGGCTGGATATTACCCAAATTTTGAACAAAAGGGAAGGGAAAGAACTCAAGAATGAGAGTTTAGGACCTTTACATTTTGACTCCAGATTTAGCAAACTAGGAGTGGCAAACCTAAGTGGAATGATGGACAAATGAAAACATGTATAGATTCTTACAAAAAATGAATGAGTATGTTTAATTTTGAATGTGTAAACCTAAGTAAGGGGTTGGCCAAATGGAAGGGATGAATGGCATGAGGATTGGAATAAAGAGATACATGAATTATAACCTTATTGGACTTCTAAGGAAATATTGAAGCTTAAATAGAATGTAAATTGATGTTTATGTCTTAATTCTCATAAATGATTGATGAATTTTTATGGAATATGAAATGAAATGATGAAAAGGCATGAATTGTGATCTTATTAGACTCATAGGAACATTTTTACGCTAGAACTAAAATTATATTGATGTTCATGCTTTGATTTTATTATGAGATTGATGAATTTACATGAATATGGTTCAAGTGAATGAAAATATGGTTGTGGCATGATTGTTGTGATTATATTTGTAATAAAAAAATGACTAATTGCATGTGTAAACTAAGGAGAAAATGGGCAATAACGTCCGGTCAATGAAAAGAGAGGGAAGGTCGTGAAGGAAACTATGCATGATGAACATATTCAAAATGACATAAGATAGAATGGAAATAGAACCCTTATGAGTTGTAGAATTGTTATTAGTTATGTTGATGCATTGTCATGATACAATTGAGAATGTAAAAATGCATGGTTGTAGCAATGCTAGGTGCCGATATTAAAAGTGATGATTTGGGAGAAAAATACCTTGGTAAATGAACATACGGAGATGTTTTTGTATTGTTTGATAATGTATGATGAATGGAGTGTGATTCGGTGAGGTCCTATGTCAAACTAGGTTGAGAAACATTGGTAGGGGGAAAGCTTTTTGTAAACCTTATGCTTGGTCGAAGAAAATAAATAGAACCAGAAACAACTCCATCGTCGCTGCTGATTTTTGAATCGGTAGCGACATAGATTGCGTTGATGATTTCTAGGTTGGCAGTGACTTAATTTTTGTTAATGATATCTACATCAGCAGTAGCTTATGTGCGCTTATGATTTCAGCGCTAGCCATAGAACTAGGTTACGTTGATGATTTTTGGGTCAGCAACAACTCAGTTTTTGTCAATGATTCCTAAGTTAGTAGTAATCTATGTGCGCTGATGATTTCAGCGTAAGCCGTAAAACTGGGTTAAGTTGACGATTCTAGGTCAGCAGTAACTCAGTTTTCATCAATGATTTCTGAGTTAACAATAGACTATGTACGCTAATGATTTCATGCGTCAGTCGTAGGACTCAATTTCACTGATGAATGTTGTGTCCCCAACAAATCAGTTTTTGCTGACGAATTCTATATCACCAGCGAATCAGTTTTCGCTGATGAATTTTGCATCACCAGCAAACTAGTTTTCATTGATGATTTTCTACAGCAGACTTCCATATGAGAATTGATTTAATGTTTGTAACGATTGTATTGTATGATTGTATATTGTGAGGAACGCTGGAATGTGAACATGTGTAGTTTTGAAGTGCGTATGATGATAAGTCATGTGATTGCCGAATGTAAATGTGTTGATTTATGATCATTTGATGTATCAGGTGGTGCGACCAGGATTGAACCTTCAACCGGACGAGGACACCCCACATGAGGACCAGGATGATTTCCACCTTCCCTTTGTATAAACTTAATTTTTTAGAATCCACTTTGAGTTGTAAATGGATGGCTAGGTTGAATTGATGATTAGCCTTGGCTAATGGCAACTGATATGGATGGCCAGTTACGTTTATGATTAGCTTCGACTAATGGCATCCGAAGTGGACGACCGAATTTAAAGGTTATAATTAGATTCAGAAATTAGTACGTTCATATGAACGGTGTTGTGTGTGTATGAAAGCATATGAAAGAACTATGATTGTTACGCTATGAATGGAAAGTAACAACAATGTTTTCTTTTAGTTATTTATTTTCCTATTAGTAATTGTTTATAATTCTTGTAAATATTTGTATTGTAACAGGGACATCACACCAACAAGGTGCGCAAGAAACCTAGTCTGCAGGCATCCATCTATTGCAAAGAATTTTGTATTAGCATGGTATGATATTATATATTTTATATGTACAAATGTATTAAATGTATAACCGTCGTCCGACACTTTTGTTTAAACTCATAATGTTAGTAGTATTAGAATAGGAATGCAGACTTATAAATATGTATATATAATATTTTGTAGATTTGTAAGCATGTAAACATGATGTTGCGAGAATGCATACTAATACTTATCATGGGATGTTGATTTACGCTATCCTATGTGATTTGTGCCTTGCTAATGAATGGAATGCATTTATAATTTGCAGAATGATATTATGAAAAGTATCGAGAACCTAACCACTTACAAAAATAAAAAATTTACCACCATTTTTTGCTATGAACAACTGGGCTATTACATCTTGGGTCCTTAAAGACATGTCATCCCTTTTCTTAGCAATCGTTGAAATTGGTTTTCAAAGCCTCTCGCTCAATACTGGTTTGCATCCAATGTGTTCTTGATTCTTCTCGCTCTTCCTCAACTTGGTTTCCAGCTACCTTTTCTTCTTTTAGTTGCTTCTCTAACAACATGATTTTTTTGTACTTTTCCTTTAGTTGTTGCTCTATGAACTTTCTCAATTTCTCTTTAATGAGGAGTTGCTCCTCGAGGGATATCCTGAGGGTTTTACCAATGCCCATCTCTATTTAGAGCTTTTCCAATTGTTCTTTCAACTCTTTCTTGTTGCTAATCCTCTTTCTTTTGGTTGGTTCAATAGCTTGCGAAGAAATTTTTTTAAAATCCAAGAGTTATGGGGATGGTGACTAGTGATAGATTTATCCATTTTGAATACTTTTCACTAGTAACTGGATCTCATAAACCATTTGATTCCTTTTTGACCAATACCAGAAGTTTCCAGTCTTGCTTCATATTCTCCACAACTTCCAAAGCAGATTGATCCTTGAATAACCTGGAGAATTGGGATAACTCGGTTGTCCTTGGCACATGTTGTATACCCCTAAGTTGCCTTACAACCAAAACAGGTGCTTAGCTGACATATCCAGTCACTCCAATCAGAGGCATTCATTATCTTTGCCCACATCTTATCAAGCAATATGTTGCTCTCATCCACGGGGCTTTCCACTGCACTTCTCCTTGCGAGATTCCTTGCAATTTTACTTTCTAGTTTTCCTCGTTCATGTCCTTCCACTCCTCTTCTTTATCTATCTCCGATGGGTTTTTACTAAACCACCAGAAGTTGTTAAATATTGGCTTCTTGGTTTCTATATAACTAATCAGCCATATGTACAACAGTTGTTCACAGCATCTCATTGATCCCTTGCCAACCTTTCTATAATGATTGAGCGTCAAGATAGTTTATGCCAATATCGTCGTATTGGGATTAATTATCTAAGTGTTTTCAAATGCAACAAAAGTTGCAGCCGCCTCTAAACTAATTATTCTAGTGAGTTTTGGAAATAACATTAACCTGAAGATTTCAAAAGCAATTATTCTACCATTTTCTTCATCAAATCTAGAGTCATTATTCTTCCTTTAAAATACATCTTCGATCATCTTCCATTTCAAGCCACTAACACTTTTATCCAATATCTTATAAAGATCTGGAACATTCATCAATTTGGCCAATTCAGATAGCACTTTGTCGTGCCTTTGGTGGAAGTAAACTTTGAATAAATTTCGAGGAAATCTAGTTAGTAAACCATACTCTACCAAAGGAGAACACATGTCTACATTCCCAAAACTGAAGCACCAATACTCGGGGTCCCAAAAATGCATCAAGGCTTTAATTGATGAATTTTTCATGGACACCTTTGTGATTTCTATTATCCTCCTATATTTCTTCAAAAACCCATCCTCGCGGATGCTTTCATGTGTGAGATGAGCTTTTACAAGTTGTTTTCGGAGTAACTCACAATTCTTATAGGTGGCAATTTACTATCATCTAGTCTCAAACAATCCCCTTCTAAAAGTTATAGGGATTCAGAATCCAACCTGTATTCAACAAAGGTCATCTCTTTAATGGTAGCCATTTTATCAGCCCTAAGTCTTACAATTCAATATGCTTTTTTAGATTCAGCATGTCTTAATGCAACAATGTTTAATTGTGTAATATACATCCTATATGTAGGTTCTATGTCTTTTTACATGAGACATTAAGGTAGGCACTATCTAGTCTGAAAAGGGTCTCTTATTATCCCAATGATTACCCTCCTAGAGGTAATATGAGGGCTTAGTAGGTAGTTGGATGGTACGTATACCAATCACTACCAATCCAAGCACTCGGTAAAGAGCCGAATGGTTTCATGAACTTAAACCCTGACTAAATATCATAGGGTATTCCAAAGTGATATATCACAAATGGATTAATGATGCATGAACACATTCATCCATATCCAACGCATATGCTTGAGTAAAATAAAAAATGCTAAAGCATAAATAAGTAAAGAAACAAAAAGTAAGCCAAATGCAAAAATTTAAACACGTCAAATCACATAAAACACACAAAGCCTGGACCAATACTGTAAAAAATAGAAGGTGATGTTGCTGCTGTGGAGCCTCCCAAAAGGCAGTACTTAACTAGAAGCAGAGCAGCTGCCACCACTAATTCGGGTCAACAGGCGAAACAAAAATCCAAGGCCCTTGCCATGGCTCCAAAGCTACTGAGTAGTTTTGATGACACTGCTCTATCATCTACCTTTTGATTTTCTTTTGGTTTGTATTGTGGATCTTTATTTGATAGGGAGGTTGTTCCCTTTGTTACTCTATTGGCATGTACTATTTAGACTGTTAGCTGTTTCCTAGCCTATATGTTGGCTAGTTGGTGTTGCTGTGTTAGCTGGCTTTCCCCTTTTCTTGTGCAGGATCCCTGCTTGCTTGCTGTTGTCGCAGGTTGGGCTGCCTTGTAGTAGCCATTCTGCTGGTTTTTGGTGCAGCTTCGCTGATTGGTTTGGAGGCTGGTTGCCTGTTCTTTTGGTTTTGAAGTTGGTTGGGCTGGCCTGTTCGGTGCAGCCTAGCTGGATGGTTATATCTCTGGTGGCTGGGCCTTGCTTCTTGGTCCTTAGTGTAGATTTTCTGCTTGTTGTAGCTGGTTGTGCTGTTTTGTGCAATCATATTGCTGGGTTTGCTATGTTTCTAGTGCAATTCTGCTGGTTGGCTCTATTTTTTATGGCTGGATTTTGTTCTGGTTGTTGCTTGTTCTGGTGCAGTTCTGCTAGTTGTTTCTATTCTTGGTGGCTGGGCTTTGGTTTCAAAACTCTTGTATGGTTAGGTTGTCAGCATCTGGTGGATGGGTTCGGGCTTGCTTTGTTGCCTGCCTTATGCTGGTGCATTGCCTCTGTGCTTCCTCCTTTGCTTGGGTGCTTTTGGCTGCTCTTGCCTGCTCTGTGGTTGTGTTTGCTCCGCTGGCTCATGCTTCTGCTGCATTCATGTTCAGTTTCTGTTTCTAGTTCTTCGACTTAGGCTGTTTGTTGCCTATAGGGAGTTTTTTCCCTCCATGTTTAAGGGAGCATGTTCCCTTTCTCTATTTATATTTGTACATATGCTTGACTTGCTGGTCCTCCAGCTATGTTTCATTGATCTATAAATTTCTTACATTTGATTAAAAAAAATAGAAGGTCCTCAGTGGAGTCGCCATTTTATCACACGTGTGCATGCGACATTGTGGTGTCGGGATCAAGGAGTTGCCACCTAGTTGTTTGGTTCAAGGTCACTTGGAGACCTGGATGGACTGGTCTTATCTAAATTCCAAGGTAAGAGACTGGTTGTGGTTAAGAAAGGTATTAACATCCCTAGCGCACCTTACTTGAGGTTAGTTGTATTGTGTGATGTGAATATGGTTTAAAGGAGTTGATGGGTTCTTAATTGGTGGTTCGTCTATGGCTTAGAACGAAGATTGTGCTCATTAATAAATCTAACATCTCAAATTTATTATGGACTCGTATGCCCAGGTTAACTCTTATAGGAAGAATCTATATAAGTGTCTAGACATTGTTCACCTATTATAGAAGGCTAAAGTGTTTTCCACAACTCATATATTGTGGTGAAAAATACTCTCAATTAAAATTGGTGAATATCTAAAATAATTCTGAGAATTTTCTAATCAATTATTGGTACTTAAATATCAGCCTCCTAGTAGGTCTAACATTTATACTAGAATGTTAATCATTAATTATAAATAAAAAAACAATTTTTATAAGGATTCGTCATATGCAACAAGCAAAAATTATTTTTTTGTAAGGTCATGTTTGGCAAAAATCCATTTTTTTTACAAACCAAAATTGTTAAAATAAGCCTAAGCGGTGTTTGTCAAACACACCCTTAAAAAAAAAAAAACCTTTAGCAAAAACATTGTCGTCCAAACAAGGTCTTAACCTTTGACTAGATCTTGACCTAACCACGTTGACTCAACAAGGTTAACCTAAAATCTTTGATCCGACCATAAACCGAACTAAAGACATTGATTTGACCTGAAAACTAAACCAAAACTGAGACTAAAACTTAAAACGAATCAAACTTAAAAAAAAGCACAAAAACACAAAAATCTTTGATAAAAAATGGATCAAGTGCAGTAAAAAAAATCAACAACTCAAAAACATGAAGAACATCTAAGGTAAACCCAGCAACATGGATCCCAAATCAAATGAATACAATTAAAACAAAGACATAAACATGTTGGAAATCATGCAAGGATTCCTAATCTAGCATCCATTCACTTTTATTGTCAAAGAATCAACATGATTTTTTTCAAAATAGATTTCGGTTCAAAACCAAAATCCTACTATTAAAACTAGATTATTTACTAGTCAAGTTGCCCAAATTATTTAGTGCAAAAAATTGATTCAAAACTGCTCCAAATCATGGGGGCTAAGGCAATGTTTTTCCCAAAAACACGAAGAACACTACCTTATAACCCAAAAAAATGCCCAAATACACCCAGCACTGTCAAACCCTAAAAATAGCCTTCTAGGCCTCTAAACACACTGTTTTTGGTCCTCACAAACCACATTATCAATACCAGTTAAATCCAAATAACAAATAAATAACATCAAATCATAAATAACATGCATGAAGTTCCAAAGCTCAAAATTACCGAAGCTAAACAGCAAACATATTCATGCTATTTGAATTCAAGACTTGACATTTTTAACATTTACATGCCAAAACATGAAATTATTTAACCCACAAACAAAAAAACTTATTGTTTTATTACAAATTAAATTAAAACACCAATCAAAATACCTCAAATACATCATTAACATGCTATTGGGCTAAAAATACAAAATCAAACAACCATCAAAACCAAGAATCCTGCCTTTAGGGCAAGCCCCACTAACACATTATTGACCAAAACAAACAAAAAACTATCATAATAAAAGCTTGAGCAATCTAAAACGTGCTTAAAATAAAAACAAAAACAAAACAAACTATATCAAAAAACACAAAATTATTCCAGCACCAAAATCAAACTAAAAATGCAAGATAAACTCAAACAACATCAAAAGAGGTTTAAACATTAAAAAAGCATGAATACAGGCCACATGGACTCCACCCTTGAAATTTTACATGGTTATACCTTCTCCAAACTTACTGGCTATGGACTGTTGTTCCCCTTCTCTTTTCCTTCCTTCTTTCCCTTTCACTATCTTTTCCTTCTAAAGCTTGTTAGACCCTCTATGTTAGGCTCTTGAACCTTCACACCAGGGTCTTTTCACAGTGTATTTCTCCACGTTTCTCCTCTTTTCTGTTTCATTTTCTAAGGGGTATTTATAGGGTTTTGTTAGGGTTCTTGATGGATTCGAACATAAATTGATCAGAGCTTAGCCCTTTGATCAAAATAAAAGAGTTTTGGACAAATGTTAATTGATGTAACCTTTGTCCTTCAATAGTTTTTGGATAATGGTTTGGTAACAAATTTGCCAAGGTGGATTTCTTTCGTTTAGAGACAAAAGAGCTTGTTTTTTGCCTTTGGATCTTGAGATAAATGTAACCAACCTTTGATAAGAACCCACTAAGAAGGTTTGAAAAGTGAACACAAAAAAAATATTAATGGTTTTGCAAAATGGGTATCTTAGTCAAGGCTGACTGAGCTAGCCAATTTTGATACTTCACCAGAGCAACTCTAATTGAAATGTCATCGGATACCACCTGAACATGGTAAAGGAGAAGCATACCTTCCAATTGGATCCATTCTTGCTTAATTTGAAGGTTTGTAGCTCCACATTCATTCTTTTAAAGGTGCCAACTCGTTCAACCGAGAATATAAAAATACAATGATAGTTGATCAGGGACAAGATATTGTTGAGTTCATTGAAGAAAATAGGATGTAAACATTTAATAGGAGCAACTGATGTAAAGGTGGTGTTTCTCAATTGAATGGTGGTGGTTATAGCCCTAGAGGTGGTCGGAGACGCTACATTTATTAGCTTGAAAGTGCCTACTCAATCAACCAAAACTGCCAAAGAAAAAGCTAAACAGTGGTTGAACGATGCATCATCTACGTTAAACCATAGAAATTAGGGTTTTTAATTTGGGATTTGATAAATTTCACTTTAGTCCATGTTCTTCCAATTGCTTTTAATTACATCCGTAATTGCCTTATAAACTCTTAATTTCATGCAATTCAACCTCTGCCAAACTTAATTGTCAGCTCCAAAGTTAACAACCTATTTCATTTTAGTCCTTGGTTATGGAATTGTGCATTTTGACCCTCAATTGATTAACAAACTTTTAATTTTTTCAATTTGGCCCCTAATTTGATCAATTTCAACCCCTGCATTCACACACCTTTTTCAATTTGGTCTTTGATTTTGGATTTCTTCAATCAAGTTCATAATTGCCCGTTAAACTTTAATATTCTTGCAATTAAGCCTCTCATTTGTCCGACTAAACCTCCCAAAAAAATAATTAAGTCCTCGGACTTTAATTTATTCCAATTAACACCAAAATTGATTCCAAAAATTGATTTTTCTTGCAATCAAGTCCTCAATAAGATTAATTAAGCCTTTGAAAATTCTCATTGAGTCCTTACCTATCCAAATTTGTATTTCTTTACCACAAATAAAAATATTTTCACCAATGGGCCCCTTTGTCAATCAAAATTGGGTTGCTAATTTTACCAATCTTATACATTTTAGTCCTCCAACTTTTTCACTTGTCATTTTGGTCCTTCACCACCAACTTGGACAATCTTCTAGGCTTTCTTCTTGTATATCCTCTTGTATTTTGGATTTTCTTTTTCTATTTTTTCTTTTTCCTTTTTTTTAATTTTTTTGTGAGGTCAAAAGTGGGTAACAATAGTTGTCATTATCTTCATCTTCTCAATTTCATTTGTGATTTTGCAGTATTTCATTTAATCATTAAATTTAATTAACTAAATTTATTTTTTCTTACATATGAAATTAGAGGAGCATAAAGTTTAGGCATGCTGGTATTGAGCTATCGTTGCATGCCAAATAAGACATAATATTTAGTAACATTGTGACCACTAGGCAATATGCTTGGGTTCTCTCGCAAGGAATGTTATTTGATGAAGATATTAGGGGTGATGGATTAAGAATACTAGTAATGATGATATCAATCTAGAGGAAGGAAGTGGTAATTCAGAGGAGGATGGTATTCCTAATTTTATGGATGATGTGAGTAACATAATAGCTAGTTTTAATGTTGCAAATAGCAGTAACGACCATAATAGTGGCAAGAGAAAAGCAACACAACATTCCACACCTTAAGTTCAGAAGAAAAAGGATCTAGGATGACAGCACAACTATTTTCATGTTTGGATAAACTTGTTGATAGTGTTTCAGCAAATAGTGATTGCACATCTACTTTTAGGGGTAAGAAAAAGTGTAGAATTGAAAATATAATGAGAGAGGTTCACTCCATAAATAGAGATCATTTTCGTAGTGAATTGCACACCTTTGCTGCTAAGTTATTATGTTTAGAAGTAGGAGGAAAATATAGGCAACAATGAGAGATATTGATAGAAAGTTCTCCTGGCTAAAACTAATGTTTGAAAGAAGATCAAAGACATTGACCTAAAAGATGAGGTTTTATCTTATAACCTATTTATGTCATTATAGTTTTGTTAAATAATGTTAGAACTGAATGTTATTGCATAATGTGAGTTGTTTCTATGTAAATATCTTCCTCATATGTCTGTGTAATGTTTGTCGTAACTATGACATTTCAAGATTGTATTTGTGCAATAAGTAATTATAATGTCTTTGTTATGCTAATAGCATGAGGTATTTAAGTATGTTTAATATGTTTTATTAACCATATATTAATGTTAATTTTTATTTTTGAAAAAAAATTATTTGGCCTGAAAACATAGTGTTGATGTCTATCGCTTACTTTTGATAAGAGAGCCATGACTAGAGGGAATCACAGTGAATGGATTGCATTGTGAATGTGTTGTATCTATTGTTTGAATTTTTCCTTTATTATATTCTAGTCAATCTTTACTCGTGTGTACTGTAATTGCAATGTCCTTTATTAACTCATTGTAATGTTAAATTAATTGCCCTACTATTGTGAGTGTGTTGAAGTTTGTTCACCTAACATTCTAATTGTTCCAACTGTATAACTTATATTGTCGTCACATTTTAAAGATTGTTGGATGAGAACTTCAGTTGAGAATAGTAGACTTTGAAAGTTGGTTTGTCAACATTGAAAATTAGTTTCCCAACCTTGACAATTAATGTTCAACTTATGTTTACATATGCATCCATTCATATATAAATTTGAGTTTCAAGAGTAGTTACAATGTCACTTTCAAAGTTATTGTCTCATATTCAAAAGTATTGCATTTGGGAGTTAGTTTAAAGCTTGTTAGATAGCTTGTCTCATATTTTGTTTTATGAACAAGTAAGTTTTCCTTTATTTGGTGAATTGTAATTGTCATCATAGTTATTGAATAATACAAGTCTATCGTATCACTTTTGTTTTTCATAAATAGTCTAATATTTGTCGACAGATAGTGGTAAAATACATTATTGGCTTAATTCAATCTTAGATTTTTCTATATAGTTGAAAAAATATAATCAACAATACTATGACTTGTTAATATCATCTTTGATGTCTGATCTCAGTATGAAATTAGGAAATGACTCCTTTATGGTAAAAAACAGTTGGTGCCAACAAAGAGATTATGTATTAACTTAACGAGTATAATTAATTAAGAAGTCTTATTGTTGAAATATGAAAAATATAATTCTAATATTTTGATGAGGTTAAATTCATGGTTAGCTTGTTGTGACTTTTCCATTTAGAATGTTTTTTTTTGTATTTGAAAGTAATTTATCCATTTTGAACAAAAATGAGATGTTAGAGCATGATGACATTGTCATGATGGTAAAAAGGAATACTTCAAATATAGAAATGTCATATTTATGATTCCAAAGAAGTGCTTCAACTTGAATTATGTCATTAGGAAATGAAGAATAACAATTTTCCATTCAATTTTTAATTTTTACCTTGTTGTGTTCAATAAAACCTGTCTGCCATATAACTAATAGTTGAAATGCAACTTGCAGACCAATACATCAAACTTAATATATTTTTAAGAAATTAAGATGAGAAGAATTTCATACTTGCAACTTTATTGGATTGAGGTGCTTCTGGGTGGAAAACACTTAGGGAATCAACAAACTCCCCGAATTCTATTACTCCATGCTTTAAGTTAAACAATTGGAAAATCTATAGAATGTGTAGGTTAATTATGAGTGTTATCTAAAAAAAAAATTGATAGAATTCAAATGCTTGTAAATTATTATATATTTATGTTGTTACGTTTATGATCTCATTTTTTTATGATCTAATAGTCTCTTGTAATTTATTTTGCTCATAAACACAATAAATTATCTTCCATTATAGATATGGAGACACAATGGTTTGATGCGCTATTCAATAGGGATTATGATAATGCAGTGAATTGCATCGTTGATTATGTTAATTATGGTGGTGGTACTAATAGTTATGGCGGTGTTGGTGATGATGAAAGTACAGATGATGATGACAACGACGACAATGATGATGACAAAAATGATTTAGATGAGGAAAGTAAGTCGTTTTGGAGTAGAGAGCTTGATTGTTGTAAACTAGTATTAAGCATGGTTAGAGCTCTCGTAATGTATTATATATATAAAGAACATTGTATTGTTTCATACAACACCATAATACAATGGTTGAATGATATTTTACATGGACATTGGAAACGATATGTAAACATGTTTAGGATAGATGCGACGACATTTTAAAGTCTTTGCTTTGAATTAGAAAGTCAATGTGGGTTAAAAGCATCAAGGATTTTAGTGAAGTTCTTAGAACAATTTGTTCGCTCGCAGTAGATGTTATAAAACCAGAAGATCCTGAATTTGTAAACACACCATGTGAATTGTGATGAATCCAAGATATATGCCTCATTTCAAGGTAATAGTAACATACTTTTTAATCAATAATGCTTTGGATTACTAATTTGGATAATTTTACGCTTAATAATTTTACACTTATACTTGATGCTTATTGTTTTTCATGTATAATTGTGTAGGAGCTATCGATGACACATATATGCAGGCATGTGTTGTATATAGTTTTTACATGCAATTCATGTTTATTTGGGCTAGATAAGAGGGTAGTGCATACGATAACCAAATATTTCTTAAGGCAATTGTCAATCCTTATATCAAATTTCCAAAGCCACCACAAAGTATTAACGAACAAAAATATGTAATGTTTGTATTTTTCTGAAAAGTTCATGTTATTGTAATTATTGAGAAATAAATTACAAAATCCATATATGATATGAACCTCGTGATCACGTAGTCACACAACCCACAACAAGATTGACAACCAATCCCGAAAAGCCAAAACAAGTATGTTAGGAGTGTGACACAAAGAAAACTTGTTCCAAGATACCAGCATTATTGGAATAAAAAACTCCACCCTAAGAATATCAATTCACAAACGTGAAGTATAAGGAAGATGCCATCAAACCAGTTAATATTTGATAAGTCAATTTAGTTCATTAGAGAATAATAGAATGCGAGAATCTCTCTCACGCAAGCTAACTAAATTCACAGCAATAGTATTATCAAGTTTGAACATTTTTTCCTTACAAAGTGTATTTATACTCTTGAAAATAAAAACCCTGATGGATTTATCCTTGTGGACTAAATTGGCCGACTTACAAAACTGACCTAAAACCTATACTAATAAACCTGAAAGAATGGACCCAAACAAGTCTTGAGCCATAGCTGAAAAGTAATTAATAATTAAGTCCAAACAAGTCTTGTGCCTTAGCTAATTAATAAACCCAAAAGCATAAATTAAGAATGGAAAAATAAGTGTTAAAATTCTCTCTAAGCTACCGAAACTTAAAGAGAACCAAAAGAAATAAAAGATAATTGAAACTAGAGTATTTATAGAGCTCCTAGCCGCCACATATATCCTATAAAATAAAGGACTCCAACTCTTCAAGGAGTCCAAACAACATTAGGAACTCTTGAAACCCAAGCTTATGCACAATTTTAAGACCTAAATAAACATCATTTAATCTCTCTTTCTTATCCAAAATTAACCAATTACAAGTCTAGATTGAATGGGGTGAAAATAGCCAAGAAAAAATACTTTATCGATGAATCTGTCAAAACAGTAACAAAAACTTCAGCAAATTTAAATAATATATTCTTAAACTCTAATTGATCTGAAATTTTAACAAAATATAGTTCTATAACACCCCAGTCAATCAAAAGATGTTAAAACATGAAATTTCATAACAATTTACACATTTCCATCGAATATGAGCCTTTATAATGGCTAATTTTATTTGTGTTTACACTTATACGAATAGTCATACTCCTTTATTTATTAACAATTCTACTAAAATTTTGATAGATTTTTCTCTATATGTAGACGTACCAAGTAATTGACTACTCCTTCCACATTATAAGTCATTATCACAAACATGTTCCAATTGTTATAGATCATATTTCACATCATTTCAACCAAGAATCGACCCCACTTATTCTTTCAACCCTTATTATATCTTACACCATTCAATAATTATATCATGTTCATCCCGCAAAAATTTAATTATAAATAAAAGCTAAAAGATTAATAAATCAAATATCATACACTTATATTTTGAATTATATATATATATAAAAGGTACAGTCTAACCACATGTTTCAAACTTTTCTTCCATGAACGAATATATTTTGCTTACCTTTAATTAATTTATTTGCTAGTTATGCGTACTTTTTATTTTTATTTGAATTTAAATTAATGTCCAACATAAAATGTGATTATATTATTAATGCATGCCATGGAAAATTATGTAAGGATGTACACCAACTTGCACAATAATATTCTATATATGGATTTCATACACAATTCCAAACATAAATAGAAAATATCATTGAAGAACGAGAGAGAGTAAGAGAGAGCTTTTAGTTAGGTCTACAAAATTATTTACATGTACAATAAAAGTTCTGAATCTAAAGTCCAATTACAACCTAACTATTAGGTTTGTCGATACAAAAAGGTCCTGCAACAATTATCAAGCATAAGTTCTTATTACAATATAATTTGTCTTCTAAACATGAATGAAGGTGAGAGCACCCATCCTTTTTATCCAACCCTATAGAAAATTTTATGAACAATAGTCATAAATTTCACAATAATAACACATCGAGATATTCATATTCGACATGAGTAAGGTCTTACTCTTAATTTCAAGTCAATTAGTACTTCGATTTACATAGTTATCAAATATTTCGTTACGACTTATTATTGACCTTTGATTTATCAAAAACAATTCAATTTATCATAATTCTCAAAATAGCTTGGGCAATAACACAACATTGGCCTTTGTATTTGTAAAAACAACCAAAACACATTTAGTCTTCGAGCAATTTCGAAGACTCCACAACATTAGCTTTTGTCTCAGCTAAAGCAACTCAATCACATTGATTTCCATACAACTTTGGAAAACAATTTTAACATTGGCTTTCGCATTTGCCAAGGAAATCCAATCACATTGATTTCAGAATAATTTCAGAAATAATCACAACATTGGCTTTCGTCTTAGCCAAAGCAACCCAATCACATTAATTTTCGAACAACTTCGGAAACAATCACAACGTTGGCTTTTTTCTTAGTGAAAGAAACCCAATCACATTGGTTTCCAAACAACTTCATAAACGATCACAATATTGGCTTTCATCTTGGCGAAAGTAACCCAATCTCATTGGCCTTCGAACAACTTCAAAAACAATCACAACATTGGCTTTTGCCTTAATGAAAGCAACTCAATCACATTGGTTTTCGAACAACTTCGGAAACAATCATAACATTAGCTTTCGCCTTAGCAAAAGCAATCCAATCACATTATTATTTCATGCAACTATTCACAATTCATTTGGATTCATTTCATTCATAGCATTTATAGTTACAACCAAAAACTTAATTGACATCACAAAATTATAGCTAAGACTTTACTTACCTGCTCCTCTAGTCGAGTGAGCTCCACCAATCAAAGATCATGTCTCTGGTGTCCTCCCCCCCCCCTCGAAATGCTAAAAACTGATCTAGAAGGGTGTTAGTTTTGTTCTTTGCTGTGTTTTTGCTTCCCAAAGCTCCTTCTCCGTTAAACCTTTTGGTCTCCCCTCATTTTCCTTCTGCTTCTGCCAGCTTCAACCCTCACTCTCTCTTCAATTTGTTTTGTTTTTTGTGTTAAATCCTCACTCAAACACCCCCCCCAACACTCTCAAGAATTGATTTGCATATGTTTCTCTACAAGATCTTGGAGAGAAAAATGACAAGAAGAAAGTGCCCCCCCCCCCCCGCGGGGGGGGTGTTTTTTTGGGTGAGGGGGTTTTTGTTGGGTTAAGGATAAGGGGTTTG
>Ga0307515_10011556_pt1 | contig 16743 bp, 10 predicted proteins | sample 17_EM_MG_FD_194513 | JGI IMG/M metagenome (GOLD analysis project Ga0307515, IMG submission 194513) | Populus trichocarpa ectomycorrhiza microbial communities from riparian zone in the Pacific Northwest, United States - 17_EM | ecosystem: Host-associated > Plants > Roots > Unclassified | place... | reverse complement strand
ATAAACTAATTGAAAAAATATATATATATATATATATATATGAAATTTCTTACAGATTTGTACAATTTCTTTACCTGTCTGACAAAAGGCAGGGATCAGATAGCAGCTGCAAGTGCTCGTCAACATATGCAGATGCAGTAATTGGATCTCCAACATTATACTCCCAAAGTAAATCTCCTGTTTCCTGAAAGGAACACAAGAATCAAATAAAGTATGCAAAGAAAGCAAAGTGCCGTGAATAAAATTATGATACTAAACATTGTTACTGTTTCAGTGCACGTCACTTTTTGCCTAGCTCTCTCCTTTCTCACTCCATATGCCTAAACATAGTAACTCTTTCACACTAGTATATCTGAATGTTTATGTTGTACACGGCCATACCATTTCAAATAACCTCTCTTCAACTCACCTCAATGGATTGATGCCTGTCATGACACCTTCTTGCCCAAGAGCTAATTTCTAAATTCCCTTTATATAATTAAGTCAGACTAAAGTCTAGTGAGATCGGTTTAATACTACTAGACCAAGTTTTTTAAAGATCACATGCTCATGTAATGAACTAAATTGACAACAAATTATAGCTATGCATAAATTTCAGATTGATGCATCACTAAATAATGTACATAACCTAGTAATTACAGTTGCATTTATCAATCACACTTGAAAATCTTAAACTTCCCAACTCCAAGTTGCAGACATTGAAAGAGAAAATGCACTGCGATGGAAGTAAAATTAAGGCTGGTTGTGCAACAGATAAATGTCATGTTGTCAAGATTTTACTTTAGCCTAAATTTAATATTTTGAGATCAAAATGATAAATTTGTGAAATTATAAAAAAGAAAGTTAAGTTCTGTAACAAAATGACATGTTGATAGGTTGTCATGACAAAGCACATATGAGGTATGCTACAATTTCTTTTATTAGATAAGAGAAAATTGTATTAATAGCCAAAAGGACTACAAAAGCTTGATGGAGAATAAAACATCCTCCCAAATAAGAGCGTAAATGGAAATCCATAAAAGAGCAACCCACTCCACTGAAAACTATCATATCCTACAACAATCATCTCTAAGTGTACTGGTTTTTAAATTCCAACATTCCTCTCCAAAAGGCACACCATGGATCTGCACATGTGAGGGGTGTTGAAATGAAAATATAAATTTAAGTGCTTGGTAAATGTGCTTGTAATTTTAGCAAAAGGCTAAGGCTTTATAGATTGCAGTCAGATCTCAAAAGATGGAGGTCTTAAAATAGCAACACAAGAGTTGATCCCAGAAGCAATGTTGGAAATAACCAGCAACAAAACCATAAACTTTTCTGCAAATATTCACACTAAATACAATGTTAATACAGGATCTTACCATTTCAAATGAATAAACACGTCCATTTCTAGAGCATATCAGAACCTGTAGAAGAATGAACTTTGAAATCAGCAACATGTATTTTATAGCCAATGAGTATATGAGCATTCACAAGTAAAGGAAAGTCCTGGATTAATATATGCCATACAGATAATAGCATGAAAAAACTATTGTCATCAAAACTGATATTATTACACAAGGGAGAAGTTTAAGGTCTCTGGAACCATTAACATCAAGCAGTTCTAATTGAATGTTTACCCTGAAATGTGCATGGGCATATGAATAATATGTTAGACAAGCTTAAAAGATCAGAAACGGAAAGATAACTAGAATGCTGTTGGGGTATCCTCCTGTACCATCTAATTGTTTTACAAGTTTTCTAAATATCCACTATGAAAACATTCAAGATCATTGCATCGATTATTTAAAGAAACTTATGCCAAAAAAAAATCACAAGAAAATAAAACAAGCAGGATCTACATGACAAAACAAAACATCAGCAAAACAGATATTTAACAAAAGAGTGCAGTTACTTTTCCTGCCATTTTTTCTTTATTTTGTTTATTTAAAGAGTCGAAAAAGAAAAAGAAAATAATAGGTGATGGTGCTGCAGGCATCAGGTTAGGTGCTGATCTGGCTTTGTTAGCAGGAAGCTTTGTCGTTGTCTTTATTGGCTTCTTTATTTTGGACTTTAGTGAAGTGATGTGATTAAATATTTATGTGAAAGAACGTTATCATTCCTTTGTTGCAAGTCCATGCAGAGGTAACAAAAAGAGGCATAAAATGTTTTACTACTGAATGTTTTGTTGATAACTTTATGGCTTACGATTTCTTATTCTTTGCATGATCCTCTTCTAACCTACTCTCCTCCTAGCTCCAAGTTTCAAATAACTAAACTGCAAATTCCAAATTCCTGAACATTTAAATCCTCAAGCCTCTGATTTGTGCATCAGATACACAAGCAGGAAAGCTAATGGTAGAAATAACTTTGTTTGCTTATTCCTTACATGATAAGATGACAAAACAAATGCAAAGGAGAACAGTTGAACTTGATACAGAAACAGAAACAGAAACAGGATTAACTTTTCTGAGTACAGGAATGAAGATCAATATACTGCCTATACCTGAGAAGGAAGCACGCAAGATATACAGGCTCCAGCAAAAACAGGACCACCAGTTCCACACTGAAGCAAAAAATCATTTTCAGAAACATGGATCAGTAGTCGTACCAGAAGCACAATCATCACCATTGGAGTTCAGGCAAGACCATGACAGGGAGGAGAAATATCCATGTCACATATTTTCATATACTAAATAACAAAGAAAGAAAGAAAAAAAGCTACAACTTGTTTAGTCAGGGAATATAAAACAAGACTGCAGCACTTATTAGGTTACAAATTTACCTCAATTGCGAAGTAGCTGCCTGAAAATTCAAGATGATATTTTGGCAACTTAAAAAATTTGATGGCACCCAATTTTGTGTTATAATTACAATTGTCTAGTTCTGCTATGTATGATTCCATATTAAACTCTCTAAGTATTCAACTAAACAACATATGAATTACATGTATAATTTGGGTATCTATACTACAGAATTTCCATATATGCAAATAGGAAAATAAAAGGCCTAAAATGAAAAATCTATAATAAAAAAGTATAAAGATATGGAAATCCAAAGAGCTACACTAGTCTCAATGAGTCACTGAGTAATTTGTCCAGATCCTTCAATACAACACTTACTGTGCAATTATATATGTTTTTTTGCCATATTTGAGCTGTGGAAAAACAAGCAATGTGGCAACTATTTATCTCCACGGAAAAAAAGAGGACCCCACCATGGCAAAGGAAAATACACACATTTCTTACTTCGGTTTGAGAAAAGAATATTTGTTAACATATAAATCTATCATGAGTTACATGATGATATAGAGGCTGTTTGGGGTGCTACTGCAGCTCCCTGGATGCTTCAGGTAAAAGTATGCTGGTCAGAATTTGGGGCAAATCAGGATGTACGAGCGTTGGAAAGAAAATGAATAAATCAGAGCACGCATAGAGTGATGCTGCTGAATCAAACTAATATTAAAAAAAAAAAAAAATTCATATACTGCACAATTGAGAAAATGCCTACCCTCCAAATGATGGAGCCACAGAAATCCAATACAACAATGTTCCCGTCCACTAAACAACAAATAACTGCACCCACAGAAAAGGGAAAACAGACCAGAAGGATGATTTATGAAGTGATTAATAATAAAAAAACAAAAAAACAAAATTACTTCGAAGAGAAATATACAAATGAACCATGCACACACCATTTCCACTTGAAGGACAAAGTGAAAGTGACCCAAAAACTGGGACCTTTAGCTCATGCTCCCATAAAGTATTAAATGGCAAAGCCTACATTTACAAAACAAAGCCAAGTAACCATTAACCTACAGAAAGCAAGCATATAAAATTTACTTTATAACCAGAAAAGTGCCTCATGCATGTTAAAGAAATAAAAGGAAGACTTATGATATGTTGAACATCCACTTATAGACATATCTCTAAGTTCTCTTTTGAAGAAGGTGAAGTTCAGTTAAAACAGATTGGCTTCTCAGGAAGTAAAAACTAATCTAAAAGGAGAGAATTGAATTTGCACACCTTTATTGATATAGCTGTCACATGGCCACTAGTAGATGCCACATAAAGAGTGTTGTGCACCTACATGAAAGCAATTCGACATTAAATCAGGTGATAGAGTAAAATGATTTCAGTAATTTCCGATACAAGTATATCATATTTTGACAATGGGAAATAAATGATCATCAGAGTGTAACGAGGCATAAGCTCTGCTTGTGATCGGGACAAGTCTTTAGATTCAATACTTACCAAAAAAAAAGGAAGGGAACAAGATCCCAACTTTATAGATGGTGTGTAATGAAAAAAGTTAGTCCTGTTGTTGCATAAAGTATTTCGAATCAAATTGCTATTTTTATCTTATGTAATCTGGTGCAATAAAAAATGGCTTGCGACACAAGATAGTGATGAATATGATGGCCCTCTGGGAGTTCTTCAAGTTCTAGCATATGGAAGAAAACTACTCTTAAAAACTTATAAAGAAAAAAAACCATAGTCAATACACATAGATTTATTTTGACATGAGATCTAGAGTTCCAAATACCTGTTCAGTAAAAAATGTAACTATAAAGAAACTGGTGAACATAAAAGTTGTAAGAAGAGAACCAAAGATGGAGACAATACCTACCAACAAAAAAGAAAAAAAGAAAAGCGAAACAGAGTAAAATGAATATAAGAATACAGTTAGCATACTGTGCAATAAGAGAACCTGAATAAAGCCAACCATAATCAGAATGAACACAAGTGCATACTATATTATGTTTCACATAGTGTCTACATGCAGAAACAAATAAGAAACACGTGACAAATAAATTTAATTCTAATATTCACCTCGTCAATTGCAGGAGACCCATATATACTCCCATCACATGAGAGCTTATAAATACAGCAATGATTTCTGTAGTCAAGCGCATATAAATTATGGTCATGAGAGCCACACCTGCGAATGTTTTGTTACACAGATCAATTCTTTGTTGAAGAATGGTGTCTTTCAAATTACTACCCATCAAATATCTTTTAACAAGAAAAAAAATAACTACAAAATCAAATCCAACTTATTTGCAGCATACGAAGCAGTGCCATGCTTTGCATTGATTCTGTTGACCATATTTCCATGAGTTATATAAGGAGTTCAGGAACTTCAATGAAAGATTTTCAATCATTCAGAACATTTTAATAAGGTTTTCCAATCGAAGACTGGAAATTCAGGATAGGAAACAAAGCATGAAAGCAGATCCTCCAGTCAGTCAACGAGTTTAAGCATTATAATTAGGATGTGAGGTACACTAAATTTTTATGAGCTGGTCCCATACCAAATTAGTGACCTGTGAGGAAAACAATTGAATTTCAAGAGAGAGGAGCATTCATTACTCTTTTATAGGAGGGGGAGGGGGCGGGGGAATAATGATATCAGCAAACACCAACTTTAGAGAAAAAGATTTTCACAAATGTCATGTTCTTCATACTTCGTTCATGAGGCTCACAACATGAGACAATCTCACCGTCCTAGGATATTCTCTCCTTTCACTTTAATTTGTCCCTACCACTAATCCTTAACTCCAATGACAGATCTTGTGAAAGCATTCTTACCCTCAATTTATTACGTAAGGAGCATTTCAAAGGCCTCTCCCTGGACCAAACATCATTCTGAAAACAAACCTTAAAGAGAAGAATCCACGTTCTTAAAACAGACTCTTGCCAATGCCACAATCTCCACAACCACAAACTCTACCAACCAAATATCAAATTGAATATTACTTCAAATAATGAGACACTCCATTGTATTAGAATTTTTTTTTTTTTTTTGGTGCAGTTCAGTACAAGTAATTGCTCAAGGTAACACAATCGTAGCAAACCAATTTTTAGATGATAAGATTATTCTATCTTCATATTATTCAATTCATTCCCCAAAGTTGAAAGTCATTTATTTCAGAAGGTCCTTCATTCTCCATAGAAAGCAGACTTCCAAATCTGCTGTGATTTTAACCAACAGCAATGACAACGGTACATTAATCATAATATCAAAAGTGGTTAATCAGTGCATACAAAAGATGCTTTAACTACCAAACACCATAATGTGCCTTGACCTAATATTTCTTTTGAATTAGTCAACAATTACCCCGCTAAAATCTGATCAGACTTGAGAATATCCAAGCCCACCAATCTCACATGCTCAAAAGGCAGGAGGCTACATGGAGATGTTTGATATTCTGGGATGCTCAGTATTTCAAGTCTAACTTACACTATGAGATAGTGACATGATAGGCAGTGATATGACCTATACGACTAAAATGTATGAGAAGAAACACGGTACTCCTCATGTAGAACTAGCTGGTTTGTCAAGAATACACAGGAAAAGCACTTTAAATTGTTGATTCATTGCCAGAGATGCAAAACACAATAAAATCAACAAAAAGAATAATGAAATCTGCTGACAGAAAGATGATGAGAACCCAAACCATTTACCAGATTAACTGTCTGTGTATGTCCACAACTGGCTGGCACTTCACCTTCAAATGTTGGAAGAAATTAAAATCAAGAGCAAAACAAAGAAACTTTAAAATGTTATGTGATCGATAATTAAGAAAGACAACAGTAGAAATAATGTTTGAAAATTTATGAATTTCTGTTCTATGACTATTTTAAATTTTTAATGTTATTTAGGAATATTAGTATTTATTTTTTAGTAGTTAAAACAACAGCTGTTTATGGAGTATCATTAAGTTGAAGAAGAAACAGCACAAATAATTTAGAATAGAACTTCCAAAGTAGATGATGTGTTTAAAAGCAATTGAAATTTGTGAAATTGTAAAACATTCTGCAGTGTGTTGGCCCAATCTAATATTGAAGTTTTTATCAAATGGATACATATAATCAATCATTCAGTACTTTTCAACACGATAGTTTTACTAAGAGACTTTTTTCTAAGTCCTAGTAACCATCAATGTTTGTTTTGACATTGCTGGAAGGCCATGTTATAAAACCATAGTTATAGAGACTCCATGATGAGCATTTTCCAGACCATCAAAAGGTTCACCCATGTGGTATCATCTAAACTTTTAGCATTGTTTAATGCCAACCATCTCAAAAAGCTCTTAAAGTTGAAGAGAGCACAAAAAGGAAATATAACTAGACTACTTGGAAAAATAAAATGAGCCAAGAATGATGCCCATTAACAAAGTGGAAGGGGGAGCAAGTAGCATGGTCATTATATCATCATACCTCACCACATGTTTGGAAAGTCCAGCAAATGCTGCCATCAAGAAAATCAAGAAAATATATTTTCCCACTGTAGCAGCCAACTACAACCTGACAAGACATGGCAAATTGAAAAGATTAAAAGAGCCCATGCAATGGAGAAGATAATGAAACAACATCTTAAATTATACACAGTAAGATCAACCTGAGAAAAGTCGCCTACAATTGCTGCAGAACTTTCAATTCGTCCCTCTAGCTTGACTTCCCACTGGATAGAACCACTACACCAAATTATGTTATGGTATATCACTTGAGTCAGAAAAAGGACAGTTCATGTGACCACTAAATTCTTGCATAGTGCATGTAAAAAATGATGTTTTCCAGGATAACATAAACAAACTAACACACAAAGAAGGAGAGAGAGAGAGAGAGAGAGAGAGGATGTAAAAAATAAGAAAAAGGAAAAGAGGACACCTCACTTGAGTCAGAAAATAAAAACTTCGCACTTGAATCAGAAAAAGGACAGTTCATGCTACCACTAAACTCTTGCATCGTGCATGTAAAAAAGTGATATTTCCAGGATTTCCCTCTCATAACATGAACACACTCATGCACAAAGAAGGAGAGAGAGAAGATGATGATGATATGCAAATCAGAAATCAGCAACACCAAACATGCTAAGCATTATTGCTAATAGTTAACTTGGGAAAAAAGTAAAAGATCAGAGAGGTTGCAAAGCAGTGGGTCAGCTTCCATACCAAGAATACTCTAAGTTCATGGCACTCACTTGTTAGTTTCCCCTAATTTCATTGAACTTGGACAGGTGGAACCTACCCAATCTGAAAGAAGTACAAGTCTGGCCTTCTTAATATGTAAATATAATTGATCTAATAAAAAGTAATAATGAGACCACAAGCTCGAGCATTTATTTATATGCATGGGTTTTTTTGGACTTCAGAATGTATCTAAAAACCACAAGAGGAAAAACAACCTCTAGATTATTGTAATCAAAAGTAGTCTTTTCTTTTTTCACTTCCATGCCTATTTATAGACTCCATGTAATGATGTAAGACTTATTAGCAGGGAAAAAAAAATGGTCATCACGTTGTTGTCCCATTGAAGTAGGGTCTCAAGAGAGAATTCAGAGACCATTCATTGTTCTTTTCTTTTTTTTTTCAATGAAGTTAATACTCTCCATGCTTAAAATTGTAAGATAGTAGTTAGTAGAAAAAAATTTCCATAGCACTAAGCAATTTCCCTTAAATTAGCAGGAAGGTGAATGTCTTATTATTCCCAACTTAATAGCACTTCAAAAATTCTAGGTAGTTGAAAGAAATTTATTTTGAACATATGAACCATGTTTAAAAACAAGATCACGAAATTCAAAAATGTAAAAAAAATAAAATAAAATGAGTAAAAAGGACACACACACCAGAAGCTGTGGGTCAAGCATCATTTTTAAACCCAAATACTATGTTCAAGATCGCATAACCAATCTTAGAATAAATTTGATTTTCAATCCAAGAGACCTTAAAGATCTCATTTTTGAAATCCTTATTGAAAGAAGACCGGTATCTTGGATTAGTGTTTAAGCATACCAATCTAGACCTGCATCAGGCATCAGCAACAGCCCAAACACATGTTTTCTTGTGTTAATTCAATCAAACCAATCACGTTACCATAACCCTCCACATAAACTTCCCTTTAATAGACTTTAAAGCCACAAAAAAAATCCCAAGGAGTTCTTTTCACTGCTTTTATACAGCCATGATCCATTCAAAATATATCATGATATTCAAAATATGGAAATATAATGGTTTCAGTAATAGTGATGAGAATTATCACTAATACATATGATTATCATATTATTTCAGAGCCAGAAAATGGTCTTTACCTTAGGGCATTAACACAAACAAATTTGTGCGAATGAGATCCAATGAAGAGATAGACATCCTGCTGTTTAACCACAACCAGTGGTGATGCATCTACACAAGACTCCATATAAACCTTCCATAATTCATGCATACTAGAACCTTTTCCATTTCTCGGAACTTTTGCTAACTGATTGATTTGATGTGATTTTCGTGACCTGCAATTTTCATCATAGATAACCGTGTTGCACCGGCTGAATGAACATAACATTGATATTGAACTAGACAATGGTTGTCCATCACTAGGCTTAACACATGCAGAAGAAATACTAATATCCAAATCTTCCTTGAAGCGTTTAGATGCAACAGTATGATCATCATTATTTTGATGAGGGTTTTTTGATGGCTGCTTCATTGATTTGAGACCAGGAACAACAGGAGATGTAGGATTAGGAGAATAAGCCATATCTGAAACCAAGCTATCTTTTTTTGGCTTCAATTGTGAATTAGCATCAACTCTCACTTCCATGCAGTAAGATTCCTTTTTCTCTAGAAGAGCAGCATGAAGCTTAGAGGGAGTAGGGAAGTTATAAAGCAATCTCATATTGATCCCTAGATTATAAGAAACATGTGCTGCAGAAATGGAATTACCACCCATTGCAAAGAAATCATCATCACAAGAAACTTCTTCAACCATCAAACCATCACAAAATGCCTGTAGGAACATATTCATCAAGTTTCATTATAATCATTGGGCATGATTAATAAGGTCTGAAGATAATCAAAAGTAAAAATTAGAGATGATTTGTTTACTAGTCCACTACAATAATTAGCACATCCCAAAACGTTAAAACATTATTGAATATTATTACTATCCAAAATGTTTCAAATGTCAAAGAATATTAAGCTTAATGCATCTGAATGGTTCAAATGCTGCCAATGTATCCAAAAATCATGATTCTGATTCTAAAAGAGGATAGTCAGCCTTTACTAGGGTACGGGAGTTTAAGGCTGGGGACTTAGCATCTTATCAAATTCCTAAGCTAGACAATCCTTTATCTTTCTATTATGCAGGCAGTAATGCTTCTGAGGAACAAAAACAAAGAGGTCCATGGGATTAAAATTTATGAATCAACCCAATTTAGGCCTACCTTATTTTATTGGAGAATTATTAATATTATGTAGATTTAAAGAAAAACTAAACTGAATTAAATTCTGAAGGCTCCTAAAATTAAGGATAGGTACCCAGATATTTGGTTAACAAGGAAAAGTGGCTCTAATCTGGCATAATATATATACAGATTATGGCTGAAAATTCTATCTAGTCCCAAATGCCTTCAGCCAATTAGCATGAAGTGTTGAAAATAATGCCTTTTCCTACTAAGATAGTAAATGTTGTGCCAGATCATCTATTTCATCGGAACTTTTCGAAACTACACTAGATAATGAATCCAGTTTCATATAAGCGTCATGCCAGAAAAGTAAAGTTCAATGAACCTTTCAAACTGGTTATCTATTGTGGAACAGATGGAAATGAAAGTAGGACACTCTCTTTGAGATAGAGGGAGTATTGTTTTTGTTAGAGAATAATATAAATCATATCCTGAGACCTCACCTAACAGCTTAAGCTATTGGGTTGAGTTGGTTCTTTGACATAGTATCTAAACCTTGATGACCAAGTGGTCTCAAGTTTGAATCTCACCATCCCCATTTATTTGATAAAAATTAAGCACAAGGTAATGTGGGCCTGTGCAAGTTTCAAGCCCAAAGAGCTTTCACTTGAGGGGGTGTGTTAGAGAATAATATAAATCATATCATGGGACCTCACCTAACAACTTTGGGTAAAGTTTTATACCCTCCGCTTCAAAAAACTTTGCATTGCAGTTCATTAAGGATTCTGTAATCCAAAACTACCAGATAAACAGCGTACTAAATTTGGAAAATGCTTAAGCGGCCAAAGTACCATTATCTAGGAAATATTGAGATGTTGAAAGGTTAAAAATCTTAGTGCAGGTTCAGCACAAACCTTTTTGATAATTTGCAGGAGATCACTTGTTGCATTGCCAATCTCATCTTGGACATGCAAGTTGAGAAACTTTGAACGTGCCAATAAAGCATAATCAACTTTTCCGGTGGAAGACATGGGCAACGATTCTGTGATTACAAAGCGATTAGGAACCATTGCTAATGGAACTTTGTCGACCATCCACTTTCTTATTGAAGACCTGACAAAAAAATCCTCAGATTTTTCTCTCTCTTTGAACAGCAAAATTGCATCAAGAAACAAAAGCTCCCCTGGACCTTCACGAGAAATTACAGCAGCATCAGCAACATCAGGATGTCCCCTGAGTGTATTTTCAATCTCCTCTAGAACAATGCGTTGACCATTGATTTTTACAGTCCGATCTGTTCTTCCTAAGAATACCAAGTCACCATTCTGAAGCCTTTGTGCAAAATCACCAGTTCTATAATAAGCTTGGCATCCCCAGTTATCTACAGAGCTATTACAGATGTTGTCCATGTGTGGATTTGCAGAGATAAAGGATGTAACAGTGGACTCAGAATAGTAACCATTAGAAACACAGAGACCACCAACATATATCTCTCCCTCATTAGATGTATCGGATTCACAAATTAGTGCCACATCACAGTTAGAAATAGGCAAACCAATTGGAATGCTTGTTAGTGCCTCTGTCTCCAAAATCGCAGGCAACCTCTTGCAATCAAAATATGTACAGTCACCAGATACCTAAATTCCAGAGTTCATTAGCAGTATAAACAAACTGTCATATTTATTCAGGGTGAGTACAAAACAATACTTGCAAACATACAAAACCATGAGTGATAAACCATTACAAAACCATTAATATAACCAGTGCCAGTATCCTATACAAACACAATGCATCTTATAAGTGAAAATGACCTCCAATTCCATTATTGAATGTATAAAGTATTTACCAAAAGATATGGATAATATATATGAGTGAACTTATTGATCTGGACAACAAAAAAATAAAGTGGACTCTAGATTGCTTACCTCGGTAGTCCCATATAAATTCAAAATTGTGGTCCTAGGTAGTAAGGTCGAAAGCGCATCCCATAAGGATAGAGAAAAAACTTCACCACTCAGTACTAGCAATTTCAATGAAGTCTGAATCTGCATGCTATGTTGCCTTTGCAAAACAGGAAGGATTGCTCTCATAAGTGAAGGGACAGCTGTAAGTCTATTTATGGAGTAGGCCTACAGCAATAATTTATATACTTATCACAAATTAAATTGGAATATAAGTAACTGTAAGACTAATAAGTACCAAAAACAAAAGAAAGAAAAAAGAAAAACAAGAAAGAAAGTCGAAGGCACATATGGAATGAACATTCAGAATGTACTACTGTACAAACTTCAAAACAGAAATTTTCATCATATAGTGAATAGTTTTACTCATAATAAACAGTCCTTGTGTTTATTCATATGGACATAGAAATGTAAGAGTGCATGTGACTTAAACCAACACTTCAGAATCTAGACTTTCCTGATGGACATAAAAAAAATACTAAAGTGCTTGCATTGCATAGATAGCTACAAGCGATGACTGCAGATTCCCTACAAAAGATAGCGGACAGTGCACTCATAAACACAACCTTTATCAGGGAATACTAGATTGCAGCGAATACCTGGTTCAGGTGGCCCAGTACATGCACAAAAATGTGGAGCCTCATAAGACTAAACTTACTGAAACTAGAGAAAAATAAAATAATAAAAACTTTTATATTTTTTAGAAATTTTTAGAAAAAAAAAGTTTGAGCAGATATATAGATGATAATTGCACGTATAAAATGACAGCCTCTTTCTAGTAGAGAAGAAAGAATGCTCTTTTATATCATAGTCTAGGGATAGTTAAATGCAAGAAGTTGACCATTTAAATTAAATTTAAATTCTGATTGAATCTTCATTAATTTGCAAATTTAATTGTTCCAGTTGAATCCATAGTTGAAGAAAACATCCATCACTTTGAGGAAACATTTTGGAAATTACAAGGGTAGTCCAGAAGCAAAAGCAATTCTCAATTTAACAAGAAAAGGAAAACATCCAGTTATATTTAATGAACTAGCAGAAAGACAAGTGTTAAGAATTTTACGACAGAAATACTGAATGGGAAAAAAAATATGTGCTTTAAATTTAAAATGAATTTTGACTCTTAAATAAAATATTTTTTTAATAACATTACCATGCAAAAGTAACTGTAATTTAAACTGGGAAACCTCAAGAAACAAAGAAAAGACTTAAAGAAATGTTTAAAACCTTAAGAAGGTAGTGTACCTGTAGAACATTGACAAGAGAAAATGGATACTCTTTCAGCTCATGGAAAGGAGGTATAATCAGTGTACATGTAGTAAGCATAGCACTGAGAAATTCTTGCAGGTGGTCAATAAAGCTTATCGATGTTTTGAACAATAGAGCTTCCTCTCCATGTAGGGGATACAATTCTTGCATCCACCAAAAGCGATTTAAGAGGCCTTAAGAGAAATAAAACGAGATCACATCATCAAAACACATATAACTACAAAGAAAACTAGGTTAAGGAAGTGATCAATTGATCAGAATGAAATCAAATAATCATTAGCATGGTAAAGTTTACCAAGTGATCTAGGATGGAATTCTTTTCACAAATGGGAGACGTTAAGCGAGAGAGGCTCCCTATTCTGAAGCCCAGAGATGGGATAGCAAAGAACTAGAAAAAGATATGAAGCTGTGGTTTACTTATTTTTTGAGACAGGGAAGTATAGAATCTCTAATGTTTGCAAAGACATGAGAAAACAAACAAAGACTGGAAGGAGCTGTTAGAGAGAGATGCAAGTTGTCCAATCATCTTCAAGCAGCAAAAAAGAAAACGTTTATCATAAATCAGCACTTTTCCCTCTTGAAGCTTTCTAAACCAAAAAAGTCCCAACTATAAAATTAAAGAAAATGTTCCCCACAATTATGCAGGTTAATGCCTCCCTAGAAGACAAATATCAAGTCAGGATATAAAGAGTACATTAATGAATGATAGCATCACAAAAATTAAATAAAATCAATCAATCAATCAATAAACTACATAAAAACCAATGAATTGAATAAAATAAAACCAAACTGTAAGCTCAATAGCTTTCAGTGTTAAGAACTTTCAAAGTTTTCATCTCATGCTAATGGCTACCAAGCTGCAGGTAGCCAAAGTGGAAAGATCAAGCAGCTATAGGCATAAGCTTGTCTCCTATGATTATGCATAAATGACCAAGAAAGATGATAAAGCATTTGGATCTCTTGAAAGCAATTCCTGGGGAGGAAAAACTTGAATGGCTAACATGGTTTGGCATGCACTTAATAGGACCAAACATGCTACGGTAACATAGATATCTTCAAAATCCAACAGTAGAGTATGAACAATATTATCAAAAGAGCCCCCCCCTTTTGTAGGGTAAAATCTTCCATCTGATCCATATGCATAGCACAATGCAACCAGTGAAGCCAAATGCAGACAATAAACTGCAGCTTTTTTATATGGCAAATATCAAACTACACTAACCGCTTACCTTGTTCAGTCCCACACACGCCTTTAGGCTTCCCAGTCGATCCAGAAGTGTACATCAAATAACAGAACAATCTCTCTTTCTCATTTTCACAAGGCCAAGCTAACTCCGACGGACCACCACTACACTCGCTGTCTTCCATCGAAAAACACAAGACACGACAACCACTACGATCCACAAGCCAATCTGCTTCATTAATATCCTTATTACCACCTTTACCAAACGACGATCGAGAAGTAATAATAAGGGCCGCATTGGCTGAAGCAACAATTGACAATACTCTATCTCTCGGCCACGACGGATCAATAGGCAAGAACGCTTCTCCACACCTCAAAATTGAGAAAACAGAAATTATGTATTCCACTGAAGGTGGCATATATATTCCCACTATTTTTGGGTTATATGCACTCGCGGTCTCAGCTTGATTCTTGCCAGGATTGTTGCTGCCTTTACCTAAAGATATTTTAAAATAAACAAAAATTGTGAATTCTTTTTGAAGTCCATGCTTAGCTATTAAATTCTCTAGTTTCTTTACTGTAAAAAAAAAGAAGATAATTACCTGGAGGGGATTGGGGTTTGATAAGGTGAGGATCATCAGCACCATCAAGAATGGAGCGGAGGCGAGAGGAGAGGGAATCAACGGAGCTGAACACATTAGCGAAAGTGAAACATTGGTCGCCTTCATAAATTGGAGGAGTACTAGAAGTGATCAATTCTCTAGAGATTTGAGTTTGGGGCCCACTGGAAGCAGCGGCAGGAGAAGAAGAAGAAGAAGAAGAAGATGGTGCCGCATGTATGACAGCGACTTTTGGGGGGTTTTGAGCTGCTGCTTTAAGAAAGAGGTGTGATAAGCAGCAATGCTTATGCTTATGCTTATGATGATGCTGCAGCTGCTTCTCTTGGCTTTTAGAGCTTCCACTGCAACGTCTCATTGTTTTCGTTTTAGGTCCTCTAATGGAATTTTGGTTTTGAAAGTTATTTATAGCGGAGTGAAGATAGGATCTTCTAACTCGGAGTTTTTTCTTATAGTAGCACGGCAGAGACTGTCAAATAAAATATTTTTCAAACTATTTATTATAGGAGTTAACTAGGGTTGTTCATGGTTCCGTTCGGTTCCGTTCGGTTTAGATTAAAAAAATCAACTAAACTGAAATTCAGTATTTTGGAGAAATATTAACCGAACCAGACCGGAAACCGGTTCAAACCGAACCGGTCCGGTTCGGTTAAATCCGGTTTTTTTTGGAAAAAACCAGGAAACCTAATCCCTTCATTAAATCTGGTTTTTTCATTCTAAAAACTGAATTTGAAGCGTAAAAAGTTCCTTCTCATGTTGCATTTCTTTTTTTGTTTTTTTAAAATTGGCTTAGCCTTACATTAAATTGAGTTTTAAAATTTATAGAAACCTGAATTAAAATTTACATAAAATTCACAGCTTGGCTGACTTTTACCTAACTCAATCTGAACATGAATTTAGACATGAATTCAATCTGACAGATACAATGCAATAAATCAATTTCAATATGCATGCAATGCAATAAATCAATTTCAATATGCAAGATCCATAATCAAATTTAAACACCTCAAATTAAAAGTTTGTTCGCACTAGAAAAGTTAACATTAACAAGCGAATACATTAGCAACCAGCAATAAATTATCATAAACATCCGGCATAGTTTGAAGAAAAAAACACAGCAACACTAGCATCCAAAAATTCCAGCAATGGTAGCATGAGCATCCAAAAATTCCAGTAAGGATAATGTTATAAAAAAACACTAGCAAATTAGCAACATATTAGGGTTCAACTATTGAAAGAATTAAATTAAGTATGCAAAATGTTAAGAGGAATTAACAAGGTAAAGTAAATTAATTACCCAGAACAATTATATTCCAAGATTGCACCAAGCCACCAATACTACTTACAAATAATCAGTTGAGATTTTTAAACTTTCACCAAATTCTACAAAAACATAAATTAAAAATGTTAGATTAAACATATGTAAATAAACAATATTATAAAATAACTATATTTAAATTTGTAAGAGAAATTACCTGACTCAATCATCTCAGAATTTTCAATATAATCCATGAAGGTTCTAATGTTGATTGGAATTGGTGCTAAACTCAAC